>Ga0126342_10017154_pt1 | contig 12547 bp, 12 predicted proteins | sample Cyp1metagenome_FD_92528 | JGI IMG/M metagenome (GOLD analysis project Ga0126342, IMG submission 92528) | Coral microbial communities from Lord Howe Island, Old Settlement Bay, Australia - Cyphastrea 1 metagenome | ecosystem: Host-associated > Invertebrates > Cnidaria > Coral ...
AATGAAAATTTCCTCGAGTTTTTGAAGATTTCCTGGTTCGGAGTGAGAATCTGCAACTTTGAGTCCAAATTTTCATTTTTTTTCATTTGCAACTTCATTTTTTTTTCATTTTCCTTTGTTTTTTATGGTTTTCCATTGTTTTTCATTGTTTGTCATGGCTTTCCTGGATTTCAGGTGCCACGGGCAAGGAAAATGAAAAAAAATGATAAAAAAATGATAAAAATGAAAAAAAAATGAAAAAATGAAATAAAATGAAAATTTCCTCAAGTTTTTGAAGATTTCCTGGTTCGGAGTGAGAATCTGCAACTTTGAGTCCAAATTTTCATTTTCTTTTCATTTGCAACTTCATTTTTTTTCATTTTCCTTTGTTTTTGATGGTTTTCCATTGTTTTTCATGGTTTTCCTGGATTTCAGGTGCCACGGGAAAGGAAAATGAAAAAAAATGATAAAAACATGAAGTTTAAAATGAAAAAAATGAAGTTTGAAATGAAAAAAAATGATGCTTGAAATGAAAAACAAATGAAGTTTGGAGAAACAAAAAACGAAAAAACAATGAAAAAAACATGAAAAATAAATGAAAAATAAATGAAAACAAAAAAATGATTGAAAAACAAAATGAAAAAAATGAAGTTACAAATGAAAACCCAAATGAAAAATACATGAAAAAATAATTTTAAACATTTCCACTCTGTGGCTTGATGCGAATCATATAAGGTTTTTATTCCAGCTTGATTTCAGCGAAGTTTCTTTTGAAATCATGTGTGCTTCAGACAGGTCATATTCAGGTTGGATCACGCGAAATGTTTACAATGTGTTTTGGATTTACTGTCTTCAGTCAATGCAATGGGAGATTTACAACGCTTGGACTTCAACAAGTTTTCTTGTGGACATGTGCAGTGACTGACAAACGGTTGTCTAACTTACAGACTGGATTTGTTCCATTCTCTTTATGCCACTTGGGATGAGCTTCATATTCGCGAGCTATGGCTTGGAGAAAACTTTTGGGTACCCGCCCAACCCACCCTTGGGACGATGCCTGCATTTCTCACCCAGGGGTGTGGTTTGTCAACTCCACTTTACGGAGACTTCGAGATACGTACTCTTGAAGGGTGTTGCAATTCTACAGACTTGGAAACTTGTTGATTGGCTGAAAGCTTGGTGTGAGAATTCACACGACTGCAACGATTGTACAGTGGTACAACAGGATGCTACAATGCGCAGGCTTCACCCCCAACGAGTCCAAAAAGTTGTGGTGAGTTTCCATCACTCCAGTGTTCAGATTTATGTCAGCTTCAGTGGTTCAGTTGCTTGTCATGTTACAGTGATGTGGTTTCAATGTTTGATGGTGTTTTGTTTGGTTTGCGAATGGTTCAGTTTGTGCGTATCACGCGACGCGATCCTGCGCTCCCCCCCTTTACGTAACTCGAAGCACAGCGTAGGATTTTCAGTTTCCGTGAGTAAGATTTACGTTTGGTTTTCTCTACGTATCTGTTTACGGCATTTTTGATGTTCACGGCAATCAAGGCGACGACGTGTGGCGATGGATTTTGGAAAGCGTATTTGTGATTTGATTCCTGTCTCCATGTTGTCTATATGTATAGATCATACAAAAAGGATGCGTTGGACAACGCTCTGTGGCAGGCATGTCGTTTTGTGTGGCACGTGTTGCTGCTCTTGTGTCCTGGTTAAATAAACATTTCGCACTTCGCCCTTCACACTTCACACCCCACACCTCACACTTCACACTTCACACCCCACTTGACTTCACACTTCACACCGCACTCCACACTTCACACTCCACACTTCACACTTCACTTTTCACACGCCACACTTCACACTCCACACTTCACACTCTCCAATCCACACTGCGCACTCTCCACTGCACACATCACACTCCACACTGCGCACTCCACACTTCACACTCCACACTTCACACTCCACAATACGCACTCCACAATTCGCACTCCACACTCTCACACTCCACACTTCACACTCCACACTTCGCGCTTCACACTCCGCCCTTCACCCTCCACACTTCGGGCTCCACACTTCACACTCCACACTTCACACTTCGCACTTCACACTCCACACTTCGCGCTCCACACCTCACACTCCGTACTTCTCACTTCGCACTCCACACTTCAAACTCTCCACTCTGCACTCTCCACTGCACACTCCATACTCTCCACTTCACACTTCACACTTCGCACTTCACACTTCACACTGCACACCCCACACTTCACACTCCACACTTCGCACTCCACACTTCACATTCCACACTTCACACTTCACACTTCACACTTTGCACTCACACTTCACACTCCACACTTCACACTCTCCACTGCGCACTTCACACTCCACACTTCACACTCCACACTTCACACTCCACACTCCACACTCCACACTGCGCACTCCACACTTCACACTCCACACTTCACACTTCACACTCGGCACTTCGCACTCCACACTTCGCACCCACACGTCACACTTCAAACTCTCCACTTCAAACTCTCCACTTCAAACTCCACACTCCACACGTCTCACTTCAAACTCTCCACTTGAAACTCCACACTCTACACTTCACACTGCACACTCCACACTGCGCACTTCCCACAAAACACACTCCACACTTCACACTTCCCACAAAACACACTCTACACTTCACACTTCACACGTCCCACAAAACACACTCCACACTTCACACTTCCCACAAAACACACTCCACACTTCACACTTCACACTTCCCACAAAACACACTCCACACTTCACACTCCACACTTCACACTCCACACTCCACACTTCGCACTCCACACTTCACACTTCGCACTCCACACTTCACACTTCCCACTCCACACTTCACACTTCACACTCCACACTTCTCACTTCACACTCTCCACTCCACACTCCACACTTCACACTTCACACTCCACACTTCACACTTCACACTTCACTCTTCACTTCAAACTCCACACTTCGCACTCCAGACTTCACGCTCCACACATCACGCTCCACACTTCACACTCCACACTTCACACTCTCACACTCTCACACTCTCACACTCCACAGTCCACACTTCACACTCCACACTTCGCCCTTCACACTCCCTACTTCACACTCCACACTCCTCACTTCGCACTTCGCACTCCACACTTCGCACTCCATACTTCACACTCCATACTTCACACTTCGCACTCCACACTTCACACTCCACACTTCACACTGCACACTCCACACTCTCCACTTCACACTTCACACTTCACACTCCACACTTCGCACTCCACCACTCCACTCTTCACACTTCACACTTCGCACTCCACACCCCACGCTCTCCACTGCACACTTCACATTCCACACTTCACACTCTTTCCACTGCACCTTTTCTCATTTTCCCCATAGACAGTGCGGCGACGTAAACATCAACTTTCGCTTGTGTGCTGCAAAGTCCCACGCCTGCTAGGCCAGGCGAAATCTACTTTCACACGTCACAACACATCACCTTGTCTCACTTTCCCGATCGATAGCGCGTGGCGTAAACATTAGAGAGTTGCGAAGAAACTTTCGCCTGAGTGCCACAAAGTCCCACGCCTTGCGACATGCACTGTCACACGTCATAAAACATCACCTTTTCTCACTTTCCCGATAGACAGCGCGACGACGCAATTAGAGAGTCGCGGGGTAACTTTCGCCCGGGTGCCACAAAGTCCCATGCCTGCCACGCGAAATGCACTTTCGCACGTCACAAAACATCACCTTTTCTCACTTTCCCCATAGACAGCGGGGCGACGCGATTAGAGCACCGCGAAGCAACTTTCGCCTGAGCGCGACAAAGTCCAATGCGTGCCACGCGAAATGCGCTTTCACACGTCACACAACATCATTTTTTTCTCACTTTCCCCATAAACAGCGGGACGACGCGACTAGAGAAAAAAAACAAAAACGACGAGCTTCGCCTGGTTTGCAAAAACATGGCAAAACACACCGGATTAGAGCAAAAATGTTTCGCGCCAAGCTAAAAAGTTAACGGTTGTTCCAATTTGTTCCGGATCATGCCTGCATCAAAAAGGCGCGACCAACTACCGTTTTTTCCCCGAATGCGTAGCGAAGGGTTGCTACCAAATGTAGGTCCGACATGGGTGCAACACTAAATTTTCATAGGCTCAACATTGCCCCCAAATTTTGGCCTATAGAACGGAAATTGTTTTGACGTGGGCCCAACATAGCCCTAAAAATTAGGACGGAACAATATAAAGTGGTAAAACAACCGCTTGAACGTCGGCTCCAAAATCTACTCGTTTTCATACCGAAAAGGGTTTTTCAATGACAATGTGGTCATGTGTCAAGTATTGTAATGAGCACCAACATTGAGGTTCCTGGAATTTCTATAGTTCGTTTTTTGGTCAAAATTCGTCTATATTGTGTTCAAAATATTTGATTTGTGTTGTTTTGGGTTCGCCTTGGGCCATGTAGGGATTATACTTTATACAGAACCGCTTCACTTGACACGAAAAATTAAAAATCACATGGTTGTTTGTAAACTGAAAAACTGATCAAAACGGACAAAACAAATTAAATGTGCCAAAACATAAGGCTTCATGTTTCAGGATTGACAAATGCTGCTTAGTTTGTATGGCCTTGACTCAGCCCAGTACAGGCAAAGTCAATGTAGCCTTCATTTGGATTCAAAAAACGTGAAACAGTACCCAAAACCATGAAAACACCTGAAAAATGCCAAAGAGGCGCGCAAAAACAGATGTTTAGGACTTAGGACGATCTTAAATTGTGGAAACGTTTGGACTGGACCATGCAAAACCTACATAGAAATTAGGGTTTCACAAAATCTTAATTAGACAAAAAAAATGTTACTAACAGAGGTTATTGTGATCGATTTTTTTCCTGACGGTAGTCCGTTCATCACTCCTCGCATTGCGCCCAAGTGGTTTCACACATACGTTGAAATTCGTGCAGCGTTTTTTCATGTGATAACGCTTTTGTTGCGTTTTTCCTTCGGACGGAGGCAAGGATGACGACGTAAGCCGGCATTTTCCAATTTTGTTCTCCCATTTAGAGCCACACCGACGTCCCGGAGGGGGTTTGGAGGCAATTCGAGCAACCAGGCACACGAAAAAACCAAACGGCGTTATCAGAATTATCAGTGACAGAGAACATGGAAGGATGATGTTGCACATGCGCAAGAATGCAATTTTGATTTGGGTTAGTGTACGCGGGACAGTTGTAATGATGCGTCCACAATTGTTGCACCGATGGGCCCGATGGGCCAAGAAGAAACTACCGGATAGTTGATTTCTCTACGATCTTGCAGTTGGTTTCCCCACACCCTTTCTCAGACTTTGGGTAGTCAGGTTGAGCCAACTTCAGGTTCAGCCAACTTCAGGCCGCAAAAATTTGCTTTCAAAATAACACAACCCAAAACAAGACAACCCAAAACAACAATGATCAAGGAAAATCCTCAGAACACCTGATTATCACTCAAGGTCGCTAAGGTTGTTCTTTCCCCAGTTAGCGACATGTTATTGGCAGGCAGTCAAGACTGAAATCCTTCCCTCTATCTGCAGGGAACGGACTGGCACCCCAAGAGCCACGGGCGCAGTTGACTCTAGGTAGGGGCGAATATGACCAGACCATGTTTTTTGCGTGGCAAATGTAATACTTTTGGAGGTGGGACAGGATCGTTTTCCAGCTTTGACTTCGACTTGCGGACAAACCATAGCGTTTAGTTTAGTAACCTAAGTTCCAATAAAATTGTTCGGGATGCTACGTGGTCACATTTATTTCCAGTAAATTCGAGGATGTTTTGGATGCTACGTTGTAACATCCATTTCGGGTAACCTCCAGGACGCTTTGGATGCTACTCTGTAACATCCATGCCAAGTTAGCTCCAGGATGCGCTGAAAGTTATGGTGAAACATCCGTGGCAATCAACTTTCAGGACGTGCTGGATGCTAAGGTGTAACAACCATGTCAAACCATCTCCAAAACGCTCTGTATGTTACGAGCTGATGGTGAATCTGCCCATCGTTTATGGGTGGTTTGAACTAAATTTCATAACCACAGGGAAACCTTACCAAACACATTTTTTTGAAGTCACGGCTGAAGTATTTTAGCGCGATGATTTCTGCCAGTATTTTTTTTTCGGATTGTCATCGTTGCCTTCAACGAAAGTACACGTCCAAAAACTGAGCGTTGTGCAGCGCAGGATGCTTCGGTTAGTTGTGGGGTGGGTTGTTGTGAACGAGGATGATTCTGGAGAGACACAATGAAACGCATGAATGACAAACCATTGTTGGCCATGTTAATACATCAAATAAGCGTTTGGAACGTTTCGCTTTTCAGACGGCTGTTCTGGTATTCGTAGCATTCCGCAAACGACCTACAAACATGGCCTGCTTATTTAACAAAACGAAATCCCTGCAACAACTGGTGCAATTTTTTCCCACCATTTCGAAGACGCCCACGCCCACACCAAAAATGGGACGACAATTTGCCCAAATTTGTTCAATCTGATTTTCAGCAATCATCATGGTTTGAATTTGCTCGAGCTGACACATGTTGGACATTAAGTTCTGTGTTCATTGTAGTTCTGTTTTGGTTAGTTTTTGATTTTTTTTGGTTGTTCCTGTGTTTTGAAGGGGCCGTAGACACATTCGTGATTCGAATGGGTGAAAGCAAAAGCGAAACCAAGATGTTCTGGATGCTACGTGTATTTGTTTTCAAAGTGACCCCCATGATGCCCTCCATTTCAGGTAACCTCCAGGACACTTTGGATGCTACTCTGTAACATCCATTCCAAGTTAGCTCCAGGATGCGCTGAAAGTTATGGTGAAACATCCGTTGCAATCAACTTTCAGGACGTGCTGGATGCTAAGGTGTAACAACCATGTCAAACCATTTCCAAAACGCTCTGTATGTTACGAGCTGATGGTGAATCTGCCCATTGTTTATGGGTGGTTTGAGTTAATGGATGGTTTGAACTAAATTTCATAACCACAGGGAAACCTTACCAAACATGTTTTTTTTGAAGTCACGGCTAAAATATTTTAACGCGATGATTTCTGCCAGTATTTTTTTTCGGATTGTCATCGTTGCCCTTAACGAAAGTACACGTCCAAAAACTGAGCGTTGTGCAGCGCAGGATGCTTCGGTTAGTTGTGGGGTGGGTTGTTGTGAACGAGGATGATTCTGGAAAGACACAATGAAACGCATGAATGACAAACCTTATGACTACCAACCCTTCTAACCACTGAGGACACTGAAAATCATTATTTTTGCGGGGAAGGGTGTGAAGAACCTGTAGGAAAAACATGTAAGAAAACTGTATTTTTTTTTGGGGCTTTAGTTTAGACATTTTAAGTGAATGTGTGAGACTGGTTGGGCTGGGTAAGTGGATGTGAGAAAAAATGCAGGCAATGTAGGTGGATGTATGGGAATGAGAACGGCCAGGCAATGTAACTGGATGCGTGAGAAAGGTCTAGTAGTGCAAGTGGCTGTGTGAAGAGAGGATGTTGCGAAAGGCTGATGATTGGGCCGTGGTTGTGCAAAATTACAGGCAAAGTGCCGGCATTTGTGCCGGCAAGTCGTATGGCAGAGCATCCGAAGCAGTGATGGACAAGTCGAGCAAAATTGCGGGCAAATGTGCCGGCAAGAGGCCCGGCAAAGCGCGCGAAGTAGCTCTGGCCAAACCAAACATATGGACAGTTTCAATGGCAAATGTGTTCAATGCAAAAATCCATGAAAGGTGGTGCACGTTGGCACGTGTTAATGTGGAAAAATTGAACAATGAAAATCGATATTGCATCCCCCTCTGCATGGGTACCAACACAAAAAATCTATTCCACGAGGGAAGCCATGTTCTTGGTGATTTTTTCAAAAAAACCGACTTGGGCAATGGCCGGGCAATTGCCAAAAAACGCTTCTTTGATTGCCGCAACCTTGGCAGACGCCTGGCAAGAATTTCAAGAATCTGGCACAATCCTAGCAATAAATGGCAGGGCGGGTCGGGAGCAAGAGCCTTGTTGGCGGAAACCCGGAAAAACTTGGCACAACCGAACTGACCTTGCGAAAACCTGGAACCCAGCGGAACGTAGCGGAACCCGGCGGAGCGCCGGAACCCAAACCCAGCGGAACCCGGCGGAACCTGGCAGAGGAACCCGGCGGAACCCGGAAGAGGAACCCGGCGGAACCTGGCGGAAACCTGGCGGAACCCGGCGGGAAAAAAGTAAGTTGAAGGGGGGTGGTTGGGAGTATAACTTTTGGTATGGTCCAGGCTCCCAACCACCACATCTTCAACTTAATTTGTTTCCCGCCGGGTTTTGCCTGGTTTCCGTCGCCGTCAGGTCCGCCGGGTTCCGCCGGGTTCCACCAGGTTTCGCCGGGTTTTGGTAGGTTCGGGGTGGGTTTCCGCCAGCCTCGGGCTTCTGCAAGGTTAGCGCGAAACCGGCAGGTTTGCGTGAAGTTTTCCCAGGTTTCTGCAAAGCCCCCGCCGTCTCCAGCGCAAGACCCGTCACAACTAGTCACAATTTTTTATTCTCCAAAACAGTTTTCAACTGAATTGTCAGCTCAGCACTGCTTGCCTGAGGGGCGGTGGCTGCTTGAGCAGCTTTGCTGTGAAATCAAGGTCTACGCAACCAACTTGTCCAGTCCAATGCGCGGTGCTGGACGCTGGAGACCATCAACCGTCAGCCTGGCAGGCACGAAAAGCGATAATGAAAACGCGGTATGCACCTGGTGTCGGGCAGTGAACTATTGAAGTAATGCCAGGCGCATCCCAACTTGGAAGCAAATAATGATCCATAATTTATGCTGGTGCCAGGTTCTGCTTTTCGAGGCAACAGGCAACATTTCTACCCGGTTTGTTGCCCTTTTTTGCCTCACATTTTTGCTAACTTGACCGGCATGTTGCCGCCTAGTTTGCCGAACCCCTTGCCGGGGGTTCGGCCGGCTGCTCGGCCAGGGCCGAAACCACGATGTTCGTCTTGTTTCTAGGGAGTGTTTTTACCCCCGGGCATACTCCAATGTACATATATACACATACAATGCATATTGTTCCTCTTCATCAACCCTCAAGCTGCCAACATAAAACTAAAACCGAATGCAAACTGTAGACCTGAACATTTTTTTTTCCGAAAACGGCAGGTGAGCCGGGTGACACGGGACCGTGTTTGAAACGCAAAAAACCCGATGAGGTCATGTGAAGCGGAATTAGTAGCAGGTAGCAAATGTCAACGTTTTTGGGTGGCAACGCAGAGGAAACATAGACATAGCATGACATAGTTGGCCAAGCAAATCCTTGTATGCGTGCTATTCTTCATTGCGCATGGCAAGCAGTTAGGGGCCCCTTGACAGTCAAATGACGATTAGAACAATGAGTCATTTACTTACGACATTCCTTAACTCCTCCCTCGCTTCCACTCACAGGTCTACTCGCGCTTCCCTTCGCATTCTTTCACTGCCTTGAAACCCCGTACTTCGTCACTTCATTTCTCCCCACATTTCCTTTGCGCCCCACATCTCGTTCACACTTATCACAAAAAACACCTTCACAATTCAGATTGCCGCTGACAGATCCCTTCGCAGACCCCCTCACACCCAACAGTTCCGCTCACAGACCCTCGCCCAGACCCTCACACGTCACAGTTCCGCTCATAGATCCCCTTACAAACCCCCTCATACCTCACAGTTCCGCTCACAGATCCGCTCAATTTTTTTTTAACGCTTATCTTGGCTTCCGCGCGTGAGCCCCCGGCACCCTACATCACGAAAACTTGCACAATGATTTTCAAGTTGGGTGTATCATCGAAGCAGCCGGATTTTGTGGCTGGTGGCCGAAAATTGTAATTTTAATTAGTAAATTGCAGATTTCTCACGGACGGCTTCCTTTGTTTGGTGCAAGGAAATCTGGGGGAAACCTGTGATAACGTGGTTGTTTCGCTGGCGCCTTAAAAATTTCAAACCACTAGCTACAACACAGATTTCCCACAGATTTCCTTCAGGCATGGGTAGGACGAACTTTGTGAGAAATCTTTCGGAAATGTGTGAGAAATTTATCATTTACCAAGTAATATTGTAGTTTTAGGTCAGTAACGAAAAAATCGAGTTGCTTGAATCGTCCACCAAAGATTCAAAAACACCAACTAAATCACAGATTTTTCACAGATTTCCTTCAATTTGTGCGAAATTTGTAATTCTCAATGTTAGGGCACTCACAAAAAATCTTGGTTGGTTGAGTCACCCACCAAAAATTCAAAAACAGGAACTAAATCACAGATTTCCTTCAGCAATGGGTAGGAAAAAATATGCGAAAAAAATTTAAGAATTCTGTGAGAAATTGCTGATTTAGCAGGTAAAAACGGAGTTTTAGGTCACTAACAAGAAAGCGTAGTTGCTTGAGTCACCTTCCAAAAATTCAAAACGTCAGCTAAATCACACATTTCCTTCAGGCACGGGTAGGAAAAAATTGCGAGAAAATTGGCAGAAATTTGGAGAAATTTATAATTTACTAAGTAAGGTCACTAACAAGAAAACCCGCTTGCTTGACTCATCCACCAAAAATTCAAAGACACTAGCTAAATCACATATTTCCTTCCTTCAGCCATGACTGGGAAAAAATGTGTGAGAAATTTGTGAGACATCTTTGAGAAATCTGTGAAAATTTTTTTAATTTACTAGATAAAATCGGAGTTGTAGGTCACTAACAAGAAAACCTACTTGCTTGAATCGCTCACCAAAAAAACCCACATTGGTCGTATCAAAGCTGGCCACTATATCTGCAGCCATGGAACGGTATCTCAAATCACCTTGAGGGTGCCAAACCAAATTGTGAACCAAATGCGAAAATGAATTGCAGAGGCAATGTTTTTGGATTGAGGCCATCGTTTTTTGTCAGTAAATCGGTTTCTTTGTTATGACATCTGACTGTTGAATTTCAAACAACACCGGTGTAAATCAATGATTCATGGACGGTGCGTGGGCGCTGCGGTCAGGGGTTCCTCGTGGCTTGGTGATTTGTTGTGTGAAGGCTTGATTTAGCGTGATTTTTTTTTTGGTAGCACAGACAACCGGGAGACGAAGGTCGGAATGATAGGTAGTTGGGGACTGCAATTGAAAACAAAGCAATGCAGGTTTGGGGCCGTATATGGCAGTAGAACTTGACCCATACCCACCTTGAACCCCAAGGAACTAGAAATAAATGCTGGTCATGAGTATTATGGAGGTTTCTTAAAGTAGTTCCATCAAAAATGGTTGGCACCGGAGGAACCGGGGTCCAGGGGTCCAGGGGTCCAGAGGCTTTCCCGATATCTCTTGGTGAATATCCTCATTGATTCATGATCATGGCGTGTTGACAATGTAGGAAACACAATTATGAGCCGATTATGAGCATAAAACATCTCCCAAGTGGTGACAAACCAGAGTCAATGATTTCGCCCCATACCCAAACTTTGCAAGAATCCCACATGTGCCACATGGATCTAGATGGATGGAAAAAAAAAACTTACATTTGTTTTGAGGCTGTCTTACAGGATTCTACCCAATCATTTCCATAGTTTCCAGGTCTCCGATTGTTCGATCTATTCTAGGGGCTTCTGCGCTTGTGCCTCACAAACATATACCCCCAGAATTGGACGTTCCAATCTTCAAAATCACGACGGCGTGCAGGATGGTTTGTTATGTGACATTTGTGCTGAGGTTTAATTTTTGCTGTCGCTGTGGGGGTCTGGCCGTGCAGATGTGGCATCGCGCTGGATGAGGCGGGAACCGATGCACGTACATGGTTCATGATTGCATGGGCCGCTGCCAGCCAGTTGCCATTCTGAAATGTTGATGACGGTTCACGGAAAAGGAAGGCCCCACTGCCAAGCAACAAATCAGTTTGCAGAATTTTCAGAATGGCTGATGTTTGTTTTGTGGGCCGAAGAAATGCCAGCTGTTGCTCTAACATGATACGTGTGTATGCTGCTTTGCGATACACAAATCCGATTTTTGCCATCAGATATACGTTTTCGTTTCCAAATTTATGTTACCCCCAGAAGGGTGAACCCCGACGTGGTCAACTTTGGACTGGTCCAGCTTATGAATGACCCCATTGGTGCAAAATAGATGCGATGACGCTTATGACCCATGATAAACATTCAAGAATGGAAAGGCCCTCGCTTTGGAACACACGGAATGTCGCCGTACAGCCCGACAGGGTCCGCCCTGTGTACGACTTGCTAGCCAACCACCTCGCAGCACATGCCAACATCCGCCTCAACCCAGGCAAAACAAGAATCTGGAACAGCAGCGGCCACCGACCAGCAAACACTGACACGTTGGGCCCTGACACTTGGGTCGGCGACCGGGCCCTCCCACCCAAGCAACAGGGCCTTACAGTACTGGGGGCACCAGTTGGCACAGAACAGTATGTCCAGCAATTCCTGCAAAACACATTGCGCAGCCACCGGCCCTTACTGGAACAGTTGCCTGACATACAAGACCTTCAAGCCGCATGGTTGTTGTTACTCTACACAGCCAGCCCCCGCAGCAACTATCTGCT
>Ga0126342_10017155_pt1 | contig 12546 bp, 15 predicted proteins | sample Cyp1metagenome_FD_92528 | JGI IMG/M metagenome (GOLD analysis project Ga0126342, IMG submission 92528) | Coral microbial communities from Lord Howe Island, Old Settlement Bay, Australia - Cyphastrea 1 metagenome | ecosystem: Host-associated > Invertebrates > Cnidaria > Coral ...
ATACATACATACATACATACATACATACATACATACATACATACATACATACATACATACATACATACATACATACATACATACATACATACATACATACATACATACACACATACATACATATATATATAGATTTCCAATCCCATTCCAACGAGATCCGTAGATTGCACCTGAGGCTTGAGAGATTTGAAGAAGCAAGGTTTTCTCTCCAAAGGCTGGGTTTTGCTGGACCCAAAGTTCGGTTTTGTGGACGTCCCCTATGTTTGAGCTTTGAAGCTGGTGGAGAAAGAGAAGAGAACCATAGATCACCTAGGAATTCGCAGTTTCTCTACCATACTGGATGATTGTTTTGGAACGTTTTTTAGTAGTAGTAGTAGTAGTAGTAGTAGTAGTAGTAGTAGTAGTAGTAGTAGTAGTAGTAGCGCTTCATGATTAGAACCCCGACAAGTGAGTTTATCCGTGCAAAATTGCGTAAGAACTTTCATGTCGCTTATACGTTTTTCTAGAGACACGCCTTTTTTGTGTTGATTAAATCCATCATTTTCATGTGTTGTAGCAGGCCTATCCCGCGCTGGAATTTGCGACTTTCAGCATCAGAAGAGGCGCCATCTTTGTTCGACGTGAAAAAAGAATGGTGGTTTCGGTCACACAAAAAAAGGAGCTACACTTGCAGGCACACAGGTTTCAGGGTTGTTCATTCAGAGGAAACTCGCTTGCGATTTGAAGAAGCTTCATGTTGCTTCCCAGATACGTAAGCAGAGTTGTGTCACCTTGCATTTTTTTCCGCAAACAGTGTGTCCACACTGAGGGGTTCTTATGGTAGGAGTTAAGGCCGGTGGTGGATCAGGGTTCTCAATCTGGGTTCCCGATTTTTACCAGTAAATTTCCGCATGAAATGACTCTTGTGACATGTCCACGTGCGTTTGGACTGCGCAGGCTCGCACAAAGTGTGGGTCGCGGTCTTGGGATCGGTCCTTCTCCTCCGCATCATCATTCTCAACATCATCATCTCCCTCCCCCTTAACATCATCATCCTCCACATTATCTTCCGCATCATCATCATCACCATCACCATCACCATCACCATCACCATCATCATCATCATCATCATCATCCACCTCATCTGCAACATCATCGTTCTCCACCTCATCTTTGGCAACATCATCATTCTCCACCTCATCTTCCGCAACATTACCATCCTTTTTCTCATCCTCCTCCTCAACATTACCATCCTCAACATCATCATCTTCCTCCTTCAACATCATCATCGTCCACCTTATCAGCCTCCACTTCATCTTCCGCATGATCATCCTCATCCCTGTCCTCCTCAACATCATCATCCTCAATCTCATCCTCCACCTACCTCATCATCCTCAACATCATCATCTTGCACCTCGCCATCCTCAACATCATTATCCTCAACATCATTGTCCGCAACATTATCACCCTCCTCATCATCATCATGATCATCCTGAGCATTTTCGTACATTATCCTCACACACACACACTGTTTGGGGTCTCTTGCCGATGTACTTGGGTTATCGACATGCTCCTAGGTGCAAGTCAAAGGTTGCTAGTTAAACAGCTATTCTACCACGGATTCCCCTGATTGCGGATTTATGTTCTTGGTACGTGTCCATACTTTTGTTAGTTGCTATGGCAATAGCGGGAAAATGTGGTACCAATGAGCCCGCAAAAACTGACTATTGCTGCTGGTTCGATTCTTTCCTTCCATTTTTGACTGATGATATTGATCGAAGATCAGCTTTTCAGGTCTGTTACATCTATCTACTCATCTACCTATCTATCTACCTATCTATCTATCTATCTATCTTTCTATCTATCTATCTACCTATCTATCTATCTACCTATCTATCTACCTATCTATCTACCTATCTATCTACCTATCTATCTACCTATCTATCTAACTATCTATCCATCAATCAATCTAATCTAATCTAATCTAATCTAATTTAATCTAATCTAATCTAATCTAATCTATCTATCTTATGTTATCTTATGTTATCTTATCTGATCTTATCTTGTTTATCTATCTATCTAGTCTAATCTAACCATAGCTTATCTTTTCCTATCCTCGCCTATCGTATCTTTTCTTATCTGATCTGATATTTTCTTATCTGATCTAATCTTATCTAATCTAATCTAATCTTACCTAATCTTATGTAATCTAATCTAATCTAATCTAATCTTTTGTATCAATCAATCAATCTATCTATCTATCTTTCTGTCTATCTATCTATCTATCTATCTATCTATCTATGTATTTATCTATCTATCTATCTAACTATCTATCTGTCTATCTTCTATTCTATTCTATTCTATTCTGTTCTGTTCTATTCTATTCTATTCTAATTCTATTCTATTCGATTCGATTCTATTCTAATTCTAATTCTAATTCTATTCTACTCTACTCTACTCTGTTCGGTTCTGTTCTATTGTATTCTATTCTATTTTATTCTATCCTATTCTATTCTATTCTATTCTATTCTATATTCTTTTCTATTCTATATTCTATTCTATTCTGCTCTATTCTATTCTGCTCTACTCTATTCTATTCTATTCTAATCTATTCTATTGTATTCTATTCTATTCTATTCTGTTCTATTCTATTCTATTCTGTTCTATTCTATTCTATTCTGTTCTATTCTATTCTAGCCTGTTCTGTTCCATTCTATTCTAGTTCAAATTCTCTTCTATTCTATTCTCTTCTCTTCTCTTCTCTTCTAATTCTAACTCTAATTCTAATTCAGTCCCAATTCCAATTCCAATTCCAAACCCAATCCCAATTCCAATTCCAATCCCAAGTCTAATCTCATCTATTCTATTCTATTCTGTTCTATTCTACTCTAGTCTATTCTATTCTACTCTGTTCTATTCTATTCTACTCTATTCTATTCTGTTCTATTCTATTCTACTCTACTCTATTCTGTTCTATTCTGTTCTATTCTATTCTATCCTATCCTATCTAAACTATCTAATCCATATAATCTATCTAACCAAGCTAATCTACCTAATCTAACTAATCGATCTAATCTATCTAACCTATCTAATCTATCTAATCGCCCTAAGCTAGCCAATCTAGCTAAGCAAGCTAAGCTAGCTAATCTATCCCATCTATCTCATCTATCTAATCTAACCTGATCTAATCTGATCTAACCTGATCTAATCTGATCTAACCTGAGCTAACCTCATGTAATCTAATCTAACATAATCAAATCTAATCTAATCTGATCTTTTCTATTTACCTATCTATCTATCTATCTATCTACCTATCTATCTATCTACCTATCTATCAATCTATCAATCTATCAATCTATCTATCTATCTATCTATCTAGCTTCCTATCTATCTGCCTATCTACCTATCTGCCTATCTACCTACCTACCCATCTGCCTATTTATCTGTCTATCTTTCTTTCTATCTATCTATCTATCTATCGATCTATCGATCTATCGATCGATCTATCTATCTATCTACCTACCTACCTATCCACCTATTAGTCTATCCATCTATTTGTCTATCTTTCTATGTATTCATCTATCTAAATCTATCCATCTAAATCTATCTATACCTAAATCTATCTATACCTAAATCTATCCATCTAGACCTATCTATACCTAAATCTATCCACCTAAATCTATCTATCTAAATCTATTGATCCAAATCTTTCTAATCTATCTAATCTGTACCATCCATTGATCTATCTATCCATCTATCCATCTATCCATCTAATCTATCTAATCTTTCTAATCTATCTATCTAGCTATCTATCTTTCTATCTTTCTACCTGTCTATCCATCTATCCATCTATCCATCTATCCATCTAGTCTATCTAATCTATCTAATCTATCTATCCATCTATCTATCTATATATCTACCTATCTATCTATCTATCTATCTTACTTATCTGTCTTATCTATCTATCTATCTATCTACCTACCTATCTATCTATCTATCTTTCTACCTATCTATCCAGCTATCCATCTATCCATCTATCCATCTATCCATCTAATCTATCTAATCTATCTAATCTATCGAATCTACCTATCCATCTATCTATCTATATATCTATCTATCTATCTATCTACCTATCTATCTATCTATCTATCTTACTTATCTGTCTTATCTATCTTATCTATCTTATCTATCTTATCTATCTTATCTATCTTATCTATCTATCTATCTATCTATCTAGCTATCTACCTGCCTACCTGTCGTATCTATCTTGTCTATCTTATCCTATCTTATCTACCTTATCTATCTTACCTATCTTGTCTATCTAACCTATCTTATCTATCTAATCTAATCTATCTTATCTATCTGATCTGCCTCATCTATCCTATCTGTCCTATCTGTCTTACCTATCTTATCTATCTAACCTATCTTATCTATCTAATCCATCTAAGCTAGCTAAGCTAGCTAATCTAGCTAATCTACCTCATGTATCTCATCTATCTAATCTAATCTGACCTAATCTAATCTGATCTCATCTGATCTAACCTGATCTCATCTGATCTAATCTGATCTCATCTGATCTAATCTGATCTAATCTGATCTGACCTAATCTAACCGAATCCAATCTAATCTAATCTAATCTTATCTTCTATCTAAAGAAATAAGTTGGCCAAATGCTTGCTCCTTTGGTACTACCATACAATGCCTCTTGTGTGGCATTTGGTGCTCCTTTCAATGGGTTTCGCCAGGATCGAAGGTGAACTTCTTAGCTTGGAGCAGTCCATGAGTCCTGAGCTTCTGGAGATGGGGGGGGGGCATGAAAAATATGGTCATTTTTTCATGGGGCACAGGATGATTTTTTCTGAGTTTTTTGGGAAAAACTTATATCATGTATGCATGTATATATATATATATATATACATATCTATCTACATCTATATCTATATAGGTAGATGGTTGCTGATGGCAAGGGTGTTTTTGATGTTGGAAGTGGGTAGAGGTGAGAAAATTTGATTGACGGTTTAGGATTTTATCAAGAAAACTGGCAGATAGACGCTCCAAAGTGGGGTTTTATGGCCGCATTACACTCCCTCCTTGAAACCTAATTCTTGCAGGTTAAACCCCGTAAAACCCAATATACATGGGATGGGTTGAACATTAAGGCCCAGGGACCGCAGATTCTGTTAATTTTAAGTATTAACGGTCCAATTTTTTTTGGGGTATCTAACTTTGACCCATGCCCCCAGCTGCGGTTCCATATATATATCAATCACCCCTTGTAATCACACATGGCTAACTGGAAAATACACGATTTAAAATCATTGAATTGATATGTGATTTTCCCCATGACAAGCGGACAACATCGTAAAAAAAACAGTGTTTAGTTATTTTGGACTGACATTTTACATCCCCACCAACGGCCGCTTTCATGATTTTCCCCATCCAATAATAATCATATCCGTTACCCTCCTATAAACTTTGCCATAAATGCGGAAAACCGACCAATTGTAGATCATATTCCCAAGGTTGGTTTACCCTAGGGTCATAGATACCCAATGATGATTAAATCAAGAATAACCATAATGGAAATGGACTTCCGTTAATAACTTGCTTTAATGGAGATTTGCAATGAAAATCATCAAAATCCCATCCCCCCGTTCCCCACTTGGTGCCATGGTGCAGAGCCAGGAGGGTCAAGTGCTGAGCCGCTCCGCTTCGGAGCCGTCCGTGCTGCTGCGTGCGCAACAGAGCCTGCAGAGCCACGTGCGGAAACTGGGGTGCCTCGGTCTGGCGGCGAAAATCCCTGGGAGAAACCCAAGCTTTTTGATCGTTAGCAAATGGGATTTTAATGGGAGGTCAATGGAATTTAATTGGATTTAATGGGAGTTTAATGGAATTTAATGGGATAGATGGAATGGGACAATCAAACAATGCAAATTGGAAAATCCTCAATGAAATGTAAGTCTTAAAGTTTCTAGCTGGGAAAACCATCGATCTAATTTGAAGATTTTCCATTGCTATGTTTGATTACCAGAAGGTAGTGGCTATTGTAAGCCACTATGGAGTAAGGTCTGAGAGGTTGATAGATCTGATAAATTTGAATGAGAAAATTTGATTCTAAAGTTTGGTGATAATTTTGAAGGCCTTTTGTGCATCTTTTTTGGATGTTACTATGATACAATGATTATAATGCTTATAGGCTTATAGTATAATATTGGATCCTGTTTATAGCTACTACAGGGTATACTTCATGATAAATGAAATGACCAGTCATTTTAGTGGAGATTACAATATGAATACACAAGAATTGTCAGTTACGATGGTTGCAACGGATACAATGTGGGTTTTAATGGAATTCATGATAGGACTTATTTTAATGGGGTTGTGAAAGATACTGGGCATGGGCATTGTAACTAATGGGTATGATGGATAGACGATCATATCATGGACCAAGCTAGATCGGTCTGAAACGACCAGGTAGGGAAGGCCCCCAATGTACGGAAGTGAAACAAATCATCAGACAATTCGATGCCAATCCGTTTGGATTTTGGGGTACTCGTTTTTGAGACCGACAGACCCATGTCTTAATGAGCTTAGGAGTGAAAAACTACTGGGGTAATGGTTATGGTTGTCACAACATGTACAGTATATGGGTCACAACGATGGTTATCATGGACATTTAAAACGGGGGTTATAGTACAGTTACACGACTGACTGTTCGGCTTCCAGCCAGTTTAGATCAATCGACACAATGGTTATTGTGACACAAGGGGTTTAGACCGGATTTATGATGAATGGAATGGTTATCGGCACTTATAGAATGGGTTACAGCTCCAGTAAAATCCCCGTCAGAAGAGGCCGATCGATCGGCTCTTGGGATGGATGACATGCCCATATTTGGGTGAGTTTTCGCAGTGCTCCATTTCAATTTGCTTGGAATCTTGCCAGTCCTCCTCACTTTGTGGTAAAAACATGTAAAAACCATTCAACCTTTGTCGAGAATTGCAATGCATTTTTTTTGGACACCCAGTTTCCTACTTTGTGGAACCGCTAGTTTTTGTGGTAAACATGACCCAAGGTCTCAAAGGACTCATCCCCCGTCCAATTTGCGACCGAGCCGATGGCACCGTCTCGAGGCCTCAACCCAAGATGCAGCGCAATGCGTTCCTGATTTGTCATGGGGACATGTCGACCAAGATCAGGCGAGGCTTCCGAACATTCGCCGGTTGAAGTACCACATGGGAAGAGATGACAATCCGTGGGATGTAGTTTTCATATATTTCAATCATAACCATATTTCAATCCAGCGAACATGGAGTTTTGACCAAGAAAACATACTGCTTAGATAGCCAGCACAGTGGGATCTGTTTTATCATTGAGCCGGATCGTAAGCTTGATATGCCCAAGATGCACAGCTTCCCTGAGGATTTCAGCATGTTTCACCAGCCTTCCAACTGCAAAGTGGGACTTGTTTGGGTAGTTGATCTGGTTATAAAATGTTTGGCAGAGTGGATAATATCTTATATATTCAACTAAAGATCCACAATTTTTGCTGGGCATCTAGATCCACATTTTTTTTTTGGTTTGAACCATCGTTTTGGATGCGTCATTCATGGTTTGTGTTGACCTAACCACCATTCTTGATGTCTCATTTCCCGTCAATTCCCATTCTTGATGTGCAATGTGTCTGTCTAAAAAATAGAGTACCCAAAATCTACTGGTCAATCATCACTTTCCTTATTGAATTGGCCACATTGGGGGGTATACCCCATTTTCAGACACACCCGATTCATGTTTTTTGACATGTAAACAACATCGAGCAACACATGCAAACAAAGGAACTTGATGTCAACCGCGCACACACACACACAACATCTTTTTTTCCATTGATGGAACAGCATTGATGTTTCCTTCGCCTTGTGGCCTTAGAAAAGTAGCTGTAAAGGCCGTAAAGGTCCATCTTTAGCTGAAACATCTGTGATTTTTCCACGATTCCCCCGACTCCCCAGCCCCTATGGAGGTCGCCTCCGCTGACGTCCACGGCCAAAGCCATGATGCGGCCCTGTGCTTCAGTGGGGTGCCTGGCACCCACGGAGCATAAGTCCAGGGAACGGATGTCGCCCAGCCCGTGGGAAACTCAGTTGGAGGATGGAAATTGAATTTTGAACCACAGTTGGAGCTGAGTTTTGAGCTCAAAAAATAGATGGGGAAATGCTCACAGGGCTTGTTGGTTAGATTTCACTCTTTTGGGTCGAGGTGGGATTGGGTTGGATCACTCTTGCAGGATGTTAACAGACCCAAGATTTTGGATCACTTGTTTTGAAGCGACAGATGGGTTTGAAACAATGATATAAAACATGGTGATAGAACTCAGGAATGATGGAATTCTGGTGCTGACGGTCATGACGGCAATGACTCAGTAATAAATGGGAGAACCACAGGCATGAGGAACTTAATCATTGCGATTTTCAACTTACCCTCTGGTAATGTAACATAGCTATTGAAAATTGCCATTTATAGTAAGTTTTCCCATTAAAAATGGTGATTTTCCATAGGTATGTTAGTTTACCAGAGGGTACCAACTGGAATGATCCTCCAAAGTCGGATTGATGTCCTCAAGCCTTGGGGGGATTTGACTCTGAAAGAAGTGGAGGACGAGGCAGTCTCAAGTTCCAAAGAAGACACTGTGAAAACAAGTGTCACTGTGTTGTTTTCCTTTGTACCAGGGTTGTTTTTTTTGGTTGCCCCTTCTTGTCTTGGTTTTATAAATAAAGGCGTGTAGGGCCAATGACTCAATAGAAAATCGACATGTTAGCCACAACTGCTTGAAGCTATGTGGTAAATGTCCCATTTCCGAAATGGTCCTGTGGTCTCTGATCACCCCTCCGAAACGTGCTGTGGGAAGATGATTTCCTGTAGGTGTGTCCAAAACTCAAAAAGCACCACCCCAAAAAGTAGACTGCGAATGACTGGATGAGTGTTTTAATAATGTCATTTTCTGGAATATCTGGACCATTCCGAAGGGTCCCGGCGACGTCAATGGGTCGCCTGAGGTACAACTTGCCATGACGTGGCCGAGCAAGTGCCTAGGTTTTTCTTGAGTGGACTGCAGAAATCTGTTCCAAAAATTCAATCAACACATTTTACACACATTTCATAGATGTTGCTTCCTTGGAACAACCTGGAGATTTTGAAACAAACGCTCGAACTGTGACCTCGCCGCGTCGTTGAAGATGACGGGGCGAGGTCGAGGTTGGCAGTTTCACTCAGCTGGAAGTCTCATGTGGATTCATGTGGCGCTTCAAAAAGAACACTGGAGCCTCACTGAGTCCCTGGTAGCGGTTCGGAACCAGTTCCCAAGCGGCCTATGTGGGATGCTCCCAGAAGACGTTTAGGCACAAGGATCAAATTTGGCCTCCCAACTTCAACTCAGAGGTACGAGATTGTACAAGTGCAAACCTGACCAGTTTCGTGATGCTGATGAAGTCATTGGCCCCAGGAGTTGCTTGATGAAACTTCCTCAGATCTACAACATCTTGAAGGCACGGCCTTCGCTGCATTGTCCACAAGGAACACCATGGAATTTCCTTGCAACCGGTGTTTTCTACTTGCAATTAGTTGACCAGAAAGCCAGTTTATTGTTTATCATTCTCTATTCTTTTCCCCAGCTTTCTTGGCAAAAAACCCTCAGACATCATCAACGACCAATAATAATAAAACATATCCAACCATCACCCAAAACTCACCCAAAAACTCAAGAAACATCATCAAGAACCACCAAGCATCAGTCGTTTTCCTATTTTTTTTCCGAATTTTGTTATTTCCTTGATTTCCAATAGGTGCCTGGAATAGGCAAACATAAAGCTAGAAATTCAGCCCAAAAAAACCATCGAAATGCCGAGGCTGGTAGCGTGGTGGGGCTGTCGGAGGCCTGGCTGGTGAACGAATGCATTGCGAGTTTGCTCTTCGTGCCTTGGGCGGTGGATGTTTTGTGGGATTCTTTGATGGGATGTATAGGCAACAATACGATATTACACACACATATATATATACATATATACCCATATATACACATACATATACACACATATATATATATACACATATGTATGTATGTATATATATATATACTCATATTACTACAGTATATGGTAGGTCATTAAGATGTCATAATGTATTATACATGGGGATATCGAAAGGGTTGTAAATCCGATTATGATGGACTACAATCCAACTGGGACATCATATTGATATTTTACCTTTATATAGAAAGATCCGTTACTGCTTAGGGAAGTAATGATTGATATTTTCGTTTTGGCTCAGACATCGGGGTTGGGTCAAAACCTATGACGTTCCTGCATTTTGGGAGTCCAGAACAGCCAGCTGTTCTGATGTTCGACCTTCCCCAAAAGACCGGATATGGGGTTTTCCAATAATTCATCCAGCTATTGGGTAGCCCCGATGAGTATGGAAACATATGGAGGTTCCCATGTTTCGGGGGTGGAACCCGTGGAAGCCCGGAGTTTTTGTTCGGCCAAGGGACCGTAGTGGACCATCTGTGACGACCGAGGTCTACTACAACGTCCTGTCGGGGTATCCCTTCATGTCCTTCGGAGAAAACGTGATCGTTGGCCTCCAAAATATGGTGGTTCGGAGCCCTAAGCCATGCTAGGCATCAAGAGGGATCTTGATGGACTGGCCTGTTGGTGGCCAAGGGGCAGGAAAAAAAAGACACATATGTACATGTGAGAGTATGTATATATATAGGTATAGAGATGGGGATGTTTGAAACTTGGGGAGCCTGTAGTCATCCATTCGATGCTCAAGATAATGAGCGAGGAAAGTACTAGTCTGCGTCCTGCGTATTCGATTTTAGTTGATGTATCAAACACGAGGTTTCAAGGTCTTAGAATTACTCCCTCTCCACCCACCATGAATGGCTCATCATACCGATTACCCTTGGTGGCCAAATAAGTCTGTACCAGGTGGTTTAGGGAGATGCCGTATCTAGTCATCAACCAACAAAGTGTAGCCGTATCAACAGCATCTAATAGCTCATTAGAGAGAATCATCAATTCATTTATCCCACATAGATTGAATCACAATCATATTCTAGCCCCCTTTTTGCGGGTCGCATTCGAACATATTTGGGGCTGGAGTTCCTTCCGCCGTGTTTTTTTAGGGTATAAATTATGATGATATCCATCAACTGGGATTGTTCTACATATATGGAGATTTCCTAAAAAGGGGGTACCCCCAAACCCTCCATTTTATTTTCGGATTTTCCATTGTAAATCATCCAGCTATTGGGGGTACCCCCATTTTGGGAAACCTCCATATACCCTCTGGTAATTTAACGTAGCTATTGAAAATGGCCATTAATAGTGGATTTTCCCATTAAAAATGGTGATTTTCCATAGCTATGTTAGTTTACCAGAGGGTAACTCAATGATAGTTGAGAACCTGGGACTTCCATAGCGCAGATCATCGTGCTATTCTGGCAGTACAGCCCACAGCTGCCACGGCTGCCCGGGAGCTCTGCAGAGAGACAGGGAGAAGCATACGAAAGGGATACGGAAAACCATGGAAAACTAAGGGAAACCATGGGAAACCCATAGGAAAACCCATAGGAAAATCATGTACACATGTTGGATTTTCATTTTTTTACACATCAATTTACATTTGATTCGGAATTTTCTTTTTTTTTGTTGATTTACGGTCGGGTCACATCAAAAAATCTTGGGGTCATCACACCCAACCAATGGGACTTACAGTCGAGGTCCGATAGCTCTACCAAGGGATCGGAGGGATCAAACAATCAGAGCTACCGGAGATGAACTTACCGCAATCATGGGGACATCAGTTGAACCTTTATCATCTCCACTAAGAGGGTTTTTTTCGGCGCTTAAGGTAGCCCCAGACCTTGGTGATCACCATCCCATATGGAACAACCATAGGTTTTGATCCCAGTGATGCTGCCATCACCGAGTGCACCGAGTGCACCGAGTCCACGGGTCGCGGGCTCCGCAATCTTCTTGCTGGCCAGTGTGGCAGTTTTGGTCTTAGGTGCGGCCGGGGTGACTTGTTGGCTGAGCTGCCAGGGCTGCCGGGAAGGTGATCATGGCACTCGGATCAAGTCGGGATTTCCTGATTCAGAGGATTAGTTTGCCTCTCAAATCATTAGAATGGTGACTCATAAGTGTAAGATTGTAAGTAAATGATCAGAATATGATGAATACCCACAACGATTATATGATCATATATGATCGCAATCACTTGCTATTACTATATCCGTACTAAACATATTATCCATGGGTTACCATATCCTCTGGCAATCAAACATGGCTTGCTGAAAAATCCACCATGTAGGTCCGGGATTTTCCAGCGGCTTGGCATGTTTGATCGCCTGAGGGTATGATCCAATATTCAATATCAACATGCCATTCTTATTCCATTCATCTTCCATTGATATTCCATTCATCTTCCATTGATATTCCATTCATCTTCCATTGATATTCCATTCATCTTCCATTGATATTCCATTCATCTTCCATTGATATTCCATTCATC
>Ga0126342_10017156_pt1 | contig 12546 bp, 8 predicted proteins | sample Cyp1metagenome_FD_92528 | JGI IMG/M metagenome (GOLD analysis project Ga0126342, IMG submission 92528) | Coral microbial communities from Lord Howe Island, Old Settlement Bay, Australia - Cyphastrea 1 metagenome | ecosystem: Host-associated > Invertebrates > Cnidaria > Coral ...
ATTGGAAAAACACAGTGTTTCGCGACTTTCCTACCTTTTCGCGCATCTGTATCTTCTTTCTTCTGACTCTTTCTCTTCTCATCTTCTCTCTTCTAATCTTCCTCTTCTCTCTGCCTCTCCCCTGCTCTGCTTTTCATCTGTCCATATTGTCGGAAGTTTGACTTCTAAACTTCCTTCGATTATTGATTATGATTGATTCTATATCATTCTATATCTCATTATCCCATGAAAAAAAAACACAGTTTTTCCCCTGCTTGTTTGCTGGTGAAATCCCAATGTTTCATGGTACCTGCCATGATCCAACGGGCATCTGCCAAAGGCGATGCCGCAGCTTCCGCCAGGAGCTTAGCCCTACTTTTTCCAAGATCTGAACAGCCAGGGTAGATAGGGTTGTTTGACTCATAGAAAATACCCATCCACATGTTTTTCATGTTTTGATGTGCATTAGAATCTTTTAGATACTTTTAGGATGTTTGTTCAAGCCTCTGTGGGCTTGATGCTTCCCAAGGGACTCTGATGCATTTAGAACGGGTTGAAACCACCAACCAGCCGCTGATTGAAGCGCAACACATTCTAAAGTTAATGGTTTATAGAATGCCTAAGATGATTGTTTAAACCCCTTGTATACGGAAAACGCTGCTCAGGGTTGTACACACCTGAAGAATATTCGACCAAGCACCTGCAGCGAGAGTAGTCAGTCTGGTTGGAAAGTTTCCGAATTGAAAACTGGCTAATCACATTTGATGACATGATGTACCCATGATACTGAAAGATGGTTATCAAGCAACTGCTTTTGATCCATCGTCCAAGTGGTTTATCAGCTAGCAATCACCGGTTCTTCTGCTTAACACCCCCAATTTTTTCAGTTTCTGACTGGGATGAAGTTCCAAGCTCCCTGGGGTCTAGTTCTTGTGCCGACCGCTGTAGGATTGCCTTGTGCCTTATTGGTGACTGGGGCAGCTTATTGCCGGTCCAGTCTGAATGCATGTGCTTTTACAGGCGGCAGGGAACAGGTGCTGAGGTTTAGGCCCAGTATACATCCCGTATGGATAGTGCTACCAAATTTTTCCCCTGCTTTCAACTTGGAATTAGTAATCAACAATATATGTAACAAAATGTATACTTACTGAACAACATATATATAATTATATATAGTATATCTATATAGTATATATATATAGTATATTTATATAGTATATATATATATATATATTATCATATATATATACACATGATTAAATACGTATATGTATATATATATATATGTATATCTGAGAGGTTAGCATCGCCTGCGTTGGGAAAACCAACAAAAACGCTGTGTTGGGACCAAGTGTTGGTCCATCCAATGAAGGCAGTTTCTGATAATTCTGATATATCTATGTGTAATGTTTTTAAATGGTGACTCCAGCAACAAGAATGCAGACGTTGAGGCCAATTCTAATTGATGGATAGAGCTTGAAGTGGAAACTGCACCCGAAGATGTGTGAGTTCAGGTTGCCATGGCGTACCCAATTTTGGAGCGACTTTTCACTTTCTCAATGTTGGTTACTTTACCCAATTTTTGTGCTGGTGACTTTCTCAATGTTGTTTGATGAATGTTGGTTAGCGATGCCTGCTTACTGTTGGTCATAATGTGACATTTTGCAAAGTTGCACGAATGTGTGTGTGTGTATTTGATTGTATCTGTATATAACTATATAAACTAGTATTTTCACAGAGAGAGAGAGAGAGGGAGGGAGATCGTATAGATATATTAAATGATTCATGATTCCTTCATATGCATATTGATAGACAATTTGCCCTGTAAATTTTGCGTATCAACTCATTCAGTGTTTTAGTTGTATTAGTTGTATATAAATTGAATTAGTGAGCTACAGCCAGGGGGCTGTGCCCAACTGAGCTTGACATTTGACAGGTTGGGGTCCTTCACAATTGAAGGCAGGGGCTCGTCGGGGTATCCGGGTGAAATGAGAAAACAAACCTGTTGGATGCATAGCCCACTTTACACGTATACGACGTGTATATGATATATATATATATATATATATATGATATATATATATATATGATATATATATATGATATATATATATATATATATGCATATGTATATCATATATATATGTGCATATGTATGTTATATATAAGTAGATAATGACATCTTTCTTTATATATTGTGCAATTTTACATGTATGCATTTGTGCGTGCATGCATGCATCCACACATCCATGCATCCCTGCACCCATGCATTGTTTGGAAATAGGATGCCTCCAATATCCAATGGTTGATCATCATTTTCCCCTATCACAATTAACATTTGATGGTGCCCTCTATTTTCGGACGCCCACGTATGAGCCTCCTAGAATGAGCCTGCTGCCTTTTTGTTGGGCCCTGATGAGCTCCCTGTCCTCGTGAGCTTTTGGGCTCCAGAAAGTCAACTAGGTCCCAGGATGCATTTGACACATCCTAGAGAACCCAGCATTTCACTATCGTAAACAGCTGTATAGCCCACCCAACATCAAAGCAGCTGCCCAAGTCTACAATTTCAAGATGGCAAGAAACATTCAAGCAAATTCCAACAGCAACAATTTCCCAGATCAACATCAACGTGCCAACATTCCCCAGTCTTCCACCACATTTTCCACCACATGTTCCACCACATTTTCCACCATTTTCCACCGTTGCGTTGCATGTTGCTTCCACATGGCCGTCTAACCCTTGCCCCGTGGCCCTTCACCCAGCGCCCCCTTGCCGTGTCGCACGCCCGGGCTCCAGCGCGGTACCGTCACCGCGGGGCAGCGGCCTTGGTGGCCATGGCTGCGGTGACGCGGCGCGCGCGGAAAGTGGCGGTGGTGGGGGGTGGTCCGGCAGGACTGGCTGCCGCTTGGCGATTTTCGTTGTGGTTTCATAGGAATTTTGTGGGTGTTGAAAGGAATTTTTGAGGGGAATAGAATTGTGAATTAATTAATGGGATTTGAAAGGGGGTTGTATGGGATATCCTGGTTTATTGAGGATGTACTAGCTATAAAATGGAATATGCAATGTGACTTGACAACCACTACTATTTAAGCACCGCTATGATTCAACCAAGCAGCAAAAATGGATGCAAACTAATGTTTTTTTTTGATGGGATAAGTGGATAATATAGTATATGTTATATATATAATTATATGTAATCTGTATTGTATATATATATATGTATGTATTATATCTAATACGTATGAAATATATAACATTAAATATATACGTATGTATATCATTGTATATCTGTATAATCAAACATATGAATTTTGGATGTGTCTGAAAAGGAGTGTAATGACCCTAAAATGATACCAGCAGATTGGGGGGTAGCCCATTTTCAGACAATTGTTTTCTCCTGTCTAGATGTTTGTGGTGTTTTTTTTGCAGTTTCGTTGGGAACTAATGCTGATTAGTTTTTAGATTTTGTGAATTTAGGTGACTTGTTGATATTATCCCAAATGGCACAGACATTTTGGCCAATCTACCGTTTCAAGCGACAAGAGGAAATCCACGGAAATTATTTGATTTGTTCTTGAATTTCGCTTCCAAAGGGAGGCTGGAAAGTCCAACATTATTTTTCAGGATGTTGAATGGGAAAAATGTTGATCTATGTATTGACTCCAGGGATGGGTCCATAGCTATGAGACATTGTGGTACCATGGGTTGATGGGAGTGAACTGACGCCTAGAGTTTGCTTCTTATCCGTCGCCCTTGAAATGGTCCTTTACCCCAAAAAAGGTCACTCTGAAGTGCCATTGGACAAGGCTTGTCGATTCCTGGAGAAGTTTGGACATCAACCCACAGTTTTCGAAATCAGCAGCCACCTGGAGATGAATGTGGGTTATTTTCTTGGGGACACCTGACTTGACGGTTTTTTTTTCTGATTATGCAATCTACTGTCTCTATATTGTATGGAAGGGCATCATAATGTATTATATTATTATATACTTTGGGAGGGTTTGCTTAGGATTCTTTGACTGAGACACGTACCCTGGTTCGCAAGCACAACTGCAAGGTCTGTCTGTCAAATGTCTCGACTTTCCCGTGCAAAGCTGTGTGCTGTTTGGATCTTCAAAAACTAGCAGTTTAAAATCTTTTATAGTGGTCCAGCTCAACTCTGAATTGCGACCTGATTTAGGCTTAAAGAGATGGTGATACCCAAGCGAGCCGAAGGGGCACGTCAATGTCATGGCCAAGTTCGGTGGTAGGAGTTGGATTATTTTGGAAACACCCGGCTCAACCCCTCAAGAAATCTCAACAAGTGGATACTAGGCATGGGTGAAAACCCTGGTACCCGGTTGAATGCCAAGCTAGCTTGTAAATCTTGTAACTGGATTGTCATGTATACCCAACGATGCCATCATTTTTTTCTGGCATTGATTGAGTAAGAAAGGGATTGATTCCCCTGATATGTCACCAGATGACCTAAGGGTTTGTTTCTCTACAAATAGGGTACCCCTAATGTTTATGGTTGATCTCCAGCTATCAAAATATGTGTCTCAGCTAATTTGGGGTGTAGATCCCCATTTTCAGAGACAGATGCTGAGGCGAAGTGGGTGGAATTTGGGCGCCCGAACCGGCCAATGATGTGGTCTACAAGGGCTTGGTCACCAACATTCCCACCATGTGTACCTCGGGGTGTCAGAGTCAGGGGTGGGAGATATGTGGATGATCCATGATGATCCCACCATATCCCATATTTTACCGTAATTTTCGGGTGGTTGTATCATGTTGTACCCATGAGATCCCGGTTTACTGAGGGCTGACGAAGTAGTCTGCCTTTTCAGACTGGATGATCCAGGTCGATGTCGGCCTAGATAAAATCTGCCAGGTATGCAGTCGTTTGATCTGGATTTTCCAAGTGGCCTCAATTCCTACATCACTGCACCGCAGCTGGGTGATTACATGATCCAATATGTGGACCATTTCAATCTTCGCCGTTTCTTCCGACGCTCGGTGAACTCCGTGAAGTCCCATTTCTATGAGTCATTCTACCGGAATAAGTATGACACCATATGATATTCTATGATAATATGGATTAATGTGGATTATCCTATGATATTCTATGACCTATGATATCCTATGATTCTCGGTAGCAATATCCTTGCAAAGTTCTACTCGCACCAGCCCAGTTACAACCGATCTACGAATCATGTACGCTTGCAGGTTACCCCCTTCTGACTAGGAGGTACAGAGGTTGATGATGCTTGATGTGGTGTCGAAAACCTAAAATACCAATGGAGGAACATCTATTTGCCAGACAAAAGCGAATATCTCCAGGCAAAGTGAGTATTTTGGCATACAGTATTTTGGACCCATACCATTCCATACCCAATCTGACCCACCCTACCGCTCATCACCGATCCAGGATTCCAGTCGCGCGTGGAGTCTGTAGCCCTCGAAGGCGACGCTTGGAGGGTGACGTCGCGGGCCTTGACGACGACCGAGGCGGTGCAGTCGGAGAGCTTTGACGCCGTGTGCGTGGCGAATGGTCACTGGGATGTGGTGATTTCAGGTCAACCCAGGTTTCATTAACCTTTATGGGGGGAGGTGCCAGTTTTAAGAGATTTTAAGAGTACTTGGGCCCAAGGATTTTGGGGCACCCTGAATGACTTGACCTCATAGACATAAGGAGGCCAGGTGATGGAAATTGGTGATTTCACAATGGATCATGACATGATTTCCATTGTTTCACAGGTTTGCCATGATACATCCCCGCTTGGACCGAAGCCACAAACAAGCCGATACCTCCAGGGGTTCGAATCAATCAGCTTATGACTACGTAACCAACTTTACCTGTCGCGTCTGATCTCCTACCCTCCGTGACAAAGCTAAGAGATGGCAGATTCAGGATGCACTCGGGTTTGTGTGAAAGTTGTGTACCCCCAACTCCACTTGTTCAGATCATCATTCTTCCAATATCTTCCAATTACAATAGCCACAATTGGCCCATAGTCGTCATCATTTTCAGACACACCCACTTCACCGTTGAAGTGAGTGCCATGGTGCCAAATGTCTTACCGGAGGTCACTATGAGTTTCCCTATCTGCCAGAAATTCCGGGAGAAACGGCCTGGCTGGCAGCTGGAGGCTCCAAAGGCTCCGGAGGCTCTAAAGGCTCCGGAGGTCGCAGACGGGTGGTGCATGCTGTGCACTATGACGATCCGGCACCCTGCTCAGTGGAGCAATGGAGCAATGGAGCACGAAATCCACTGGATTCCACTGGTTTATTCATCTTTGGGGGGTACATAATGGTACAAAAAAACGCCGTTTTCAGACATACACACAAATCCATTTGTTGTTCAGCACCTTTTCTAGGGAGAAGGATCACCTTTGGCGATGTTCATTTTTGCAGAGTGCCACTTTGGATGATTCACCCCCAATCAACAGCTCAACCACCAAGCATAATTTGGGTAGGTGGTTGGCCGGGGAAGGCCTCATTTTGGAAGGCTTCACCGCGCTGAGCCGCGCATTCGATGCCAGGAAGAGTTCCGAGACCAGTCGGTGCTGATTGTCGGCGGTCGCTCCTCTGCTGTGGATGTTGCGCGAGAACTGAAGAGAAGCTGGGACTGGGGGACTGGGCAACATGGAGCCATTGAAAAGACATCTAAAAGATAGGTTTGGTATCCCTTGGTGGTTACTGTGATTATGCACTTATATATCTGGATCTATCAAAAAATACCCTCAGCTCCATGGCGGGCCGCAGGGAAATCCCCGACCTAAATGGGCATTGAAAAGGGAAAATAGAGAATGAACAATATTGGTGATTTTCCATTACCATGTTTGATTACCGGAGGGTACATGGAAAATACCCTTGGTATCCCTTGGTGATTCCGATAAGAGATGTTATGATCTGGTTTGATAGGGGTTGTTACAACTCCCAGAATAGGAATACGTATGAACCAAGCAGAGGGATGGGATGGGGTATTTTCTATGGCTCATTTGATGTACGCCCGAAACATGCACATGGAATGGAAGTCTTTCGTAGTCCTTTTGCTCAATCATAGATTGAACAAAAAGGACATGGTCGAATGCACAGGTTTTTCATGGTGACTGGAACAGGTTGGAAACACCAACTAAACAAAGAAAAACTACCATGATTTTCATATCTCAACTGGTCTATTCCATTCCCATGCATAATTTTTGCCAGGGCCATTCTGCTCCCAATCTTAGATTCAGTGAAAAACAACTCCCAACCAAGTCTTTTGACTACGTCCATCCCCATCTTCTGCTGGCGACTACCCCAGCATGACCCAACCCACTGAAGACGGCTGGCTCTAAGACTCTAAAATCTATAATCTTGAACAGGTTATGGTCCAAAATTCAGATTCCGACATCATGGACCCAGAGATGTTTGATCATGTTGAGTACAGTCACCATCCATTTTTTGGGCCAACTTTGGAACCTTGGAATAGATTTGGGATAGGGAGGAGCATGAGATGTTCCCAAAACGGAGCGGCCCAAACCTAATGAATTGGGCTGTCCTTTTGTTAGCGGCCTCAGGCATAACTCGATGCCTCTATGTCTTGGAAAGTGGCTGCCGAGATATCACCAGGGAAGATCACTGTTGTCGCATTCCCATGGGTTCCAGCCTAAATCCGGATGGAACTCTGAGTTATGATGGTCAACAGATGCTTGCACACCTTGGGATGGCGTTTGGGTGAAGTCAATGAGATATCATGATTAAACCGAGCCCAATAGAGTACAACGAAAGAAACTCTTGCAACATATCCTGGGCTGTGTTTCTTTGGAAAACGACATCCCCAAGTCCCAAATGTCCAAGGTCTGGCGAGCCCACACCCATTGCGATACCAAGGATTGCTGGCGAAGCTGTTGACACAGTCATCCTCGCCACAGGCGCGACATTCAGCATCCGCTCCTACACATCCTATGATTACAATTGATTACACATACATACATAATCAATCATAATCATATATATACATACATATGTATATATATACTGTATATTATATATATACATTATACACTATATAAATAACATTGATTATTTTCGGAAAAGAACAGGATAGGTTCAGGCTATAGTTAAAAACTCTGTCTTTTATAGACAAACAACAGCCTAAATGAAAGGAATAAACAGAGAAACCTCAGGGAGGCTGGAGATTTCCATGCAGGTTACACCTACAGATATCCCTTTCTGGACGAAGAGGGCCTGGGACTGGACTTTGGTCCTACGAGACGATATGTGGCGCCCCTGTACCAGCACGTGATCCATGCCAAGCATGACAGCAGCTTGACGTTGCGGGATGGTGATCCCTTGATGAAAAAGGATTCATTCAAACCCAGATATACCCAGTATATCCGATAGTCGTAGATCCCATTATATTATACGGATTCCGGTCCCCTTATGCATGTGTGTGTTACAAATGTGTTGAAGATATGCGAACATATATATATATATATATGAAACATATTGAAACATTATGAAATAATGTTACATGTCAACTTGTATTAAATGGGTTCCTTCCCTTTAAAATGATTCATGTGAGTGGTGTAGATTTAAAACAGATCAGCAACTTGGTCCCACGAACACCAGCCAACACTGAAGTTCAGCCTGCAAAGCCTGAGGTGGAGCCAAGGGATTTTGCCCAGGGCCAGTGGATATGCAGGGCATTTCTTTCTTTTCGCGCTTCCAAAGCCGATCCCTTTAAGATAAGATATAGAAGAATATAGAAGAATTATTTGTGATTCATGGCCCCACTTTTCTTTAGCAGATGTGTTTGACAACGGATAATATCTTTGAAATTGCAATTTGACTGGGAATGTGATGATAAACCGGTGGATTTGGCAGTATACTCCATTCTTGGACAAACCCATGCGATCCAAACAGCGATCAACAAAAATGCGTGTCCCACCTATCTCCCTATCATACACTGGTTACTGTGTATACATATACAGTATATCACACTTTTTATACCCAAGATTTCTCATGGATTTCTCCATCCCCCATTTTTTTTATTTCATCCACATGAAAAAACATATGCCAATCCCAGCCCCCCATGGTTCAGTATTGGATCTATTCAAATCATGTGGCCACGCTGAGGCCTGTGCTTCATGGGGGTCCCGCTGGCAGTCCCTTGTCCTCTTCCTCTCTTCGAGGCCGGTGGGGGATGACGCCAGTGGATGGAGGGTTTTTTCTCCGCAAGAATTGGTGTTTAACATTGTTTAACCTACAGCATCGGGGATTTAGATGGTGGTTACTAACTTGCTGGGAAGGTGGAGCGTTTTGGGGCTGATTCTGTTGGATCTGTTGGATTGGTATCTTAATGATCATTGTTGGATAGATATTGGATATTCATTCAATGACATTGATGCTTACTTCGAGGATCATCCCACTAATTGTAACTGGTAAGTCGGGATATAGGCCACTTGTAAATGGGATAGCCCCAATTAGGGAACTTATTAACCAAGGTTATTAAGCCATATTTAGCCCTGCCTTTGATACTGTGCTTGCATGCCGGTGCGATCAACAGGTGCAAGTCTCTCATTTTTTGGACCCATAGCGTGTCTTACCATTATATCCCCTTTACATCCCCTATATATTCCCATGATATACGCCCTTGATATCCCTATATCATAAATATATAACTACATATTAAATATATGTGTATATATATATACATATATATATATATATATCAAACCTGCTATTTGGGGTATACCTGGTGATGTTTTTTTGGGACAGATCAGGAAGCCCTCCGTTGGAGGCCCAAGGCTTCTTCGTGGCTTCACACCTCAGTGAGCCCTTCACAACGGAAACGACTCGCCTGGAATGGGTGCAGAAACAATTTGCATCAGCTTCTTGGTCCCTGAAAGCTGGGTGATGGGTTATGTCTAAAAACCCAACAACCTATCCCCAAGTTGGGTTGATCATTGGGATTGGGTATACCTGTACAGATGTTCTTTTTTGTGGTGGATCGATCAAAAATGCAGTTGTTGGTGAATCATGTGGTATGCCAGACCGGCCCTAACCATTTTTTCCCCTCAAAGCAGTGTTGTTTGGATGGGAGTTGAGCAATTTTTAAAAAATTAGGATTCAAACAAATTATTCTCTTCCACCAAAATTTCGAGAACCTGGGGACGTGACCAAGAACTACTTTGCATAGTCTTTGCATATCTAAGCAATGACCGTGGGAAATTGGCCGTTGGCATATGGGCACCAGCATGTGGGACGAGGACACGTTGTATCCGAGGTTCCAAGGAGCCAAGATGTGCATTTCCTTTCAGGCAACCTCTGGGATCATTTGCGAAGTCTTCTGAAGGACTTGAACGTGGGATACCGCTGGATGCATGTAACTAGAAATGGATATATATATATATGTGAATAGATATATATATATATACTGTATGTATATATATATATATACTGTGTATATATATATATATTTACTGTGTATATCTATATATATATTGGCATTTTTTGTGGGTTCCTTGTTCCTGCAAGCTCTGGCCCACTTTGGCGATGTCCATCACTATTACTGTGACCGTTGTGAGACCTGTCAGCCAGAGTGCCCCAACTGGGATTATCCATTTTGCAAATGGGTACAAATGGTTGGGAAGCGGATTGCATTCATAAGCCCTATGCTACTCGAAATTCCCAGCCAGTTCCAGTACTTCAGGGCTCATCCAGCACAAATTGTTCTGATCATGGTATGACTTTGAATTCTCCGTGCCGCAGTGACCTAAATGCAATGCTTCGAAAATATTATTTTATGTCAAAGCCTTGAAAAACTGTACCAGTACGCGTTTCCAATCAGTGTTTACCAACCCTTTCCTCTTAAAAACGTTTGTATGAAACCTGCGAACCCCCAAATCCCATGCTCATCCATAGGTACTGAGCTCTGCTCGTCATTTTCCCATCATCGTTGCCCAATGCATTTCATACCATTCCCGAGTATAGCATCACCACGTTCCCATACTTTTCCCAGATTTTTCCCATTTTCCCATATTTTTCCCATACTTTTCCCATATTTTTCCCATATTTTTCCCATTTTCCCATCATTTTCCGGGAAAACCAAGCACTTCCAGAGGAGGCCGGCCTGGCCGACCCCGACCTGGCCGCCTATGCGCGGCGCCTGTCGTTGGTCCAAGCTATCTACGAAGACCGCGGAAGACGACGCCCACAGCTGCCCTGGGAGGACGATGCCTATCGACGCTGCCAGTATCAGGTGGGGCTGATTTTAGGTGATTTGGCTATGGTCAATACTCATGGTTAATAACCATTAATAGGGGCTAGTCATCCAATGGTTCATAGGGATTTATAATAACCATTATAAGGATCCTTATTATGGATGGGATGACCACAAAGATAGATGGGTATGGATCAATATCTATAAAAATACCATTTTTAGGGGGATGAACATCCATTTTAACCCAGCTATTTTGATGTGAACAGAAGGGGTACTATTGGTTTTGACACACTGCCATTTGATGGTGGATTGTCCACATCAAATGGTTGGTATTAGATGATACACTCCCATATTGTAAAAAATATATCCGGGGAAGGTCATCAATCATCATCCAATAATCCACTGGTTGGTGGTTTGGAATATGAATTTTATTTTTCCATATATTGGGAAAAGTAACCCCAACTGACTTTCATGTTTTTCAGAGGGCTTGAAACCACCGACCAGTCTATGTTAGTTATTGTATGTTATTGTTAGTTTACCCCAGGGAAAAAAGATGTAGGGATATTTAGGAATTTGCCCATAGATTGATGAATGATGTGAAATAGGGATGTCAAGATGTTCCATAAATTACTAGAGGGTAAAATGTGATTTTAAGCTTCAATTTAAACATGGCGATTTCACCCATCAACCATGTTGGGGGACTTATACAACCAAAAATAACAAGCAAGTATATGCTATAAGACAAATAATTTGCGGGGATATGACGATGATATAATGAGGAATAGTGATACATAGTGATACTGTTGATGCATGTTGATGCCCCAGTATACCAATTGTTGGTGGATGCCCAGGCGGACTACAAGGCCCTCCGATACACGGTGACCTTGCCAGATGGTTCGCGGGAAGAGGGCTCCGCCAAGCTTTGATTCGGAACGAAAAAGGTGTCAACGGATTCAGCAACTGTGGATCGATTTACGCAACAGGAATCAGATGATATCAGATTACTATGGATACTGTATGTGGTTACTTGTTTTTACCGGAGAAAATGGATAGTCTAACACCCAGCCGAGGCCCAAAAGGCCTGACAAAAATTGTACAATTAAACTTAATCCACAGGACAAAGTACGTGATTTCATTCGTATTGTTGAAATTTGTCCAGAGCAACCCCCAAAAGATAGATAAGTGATTTACCACTCGGATTTTTACGTATTTATCTTTTTGGGGATAGCTATAATAGAATATATATATATGTGTATACCAGCACCCTCTAAGTACCCACCATTAGTGGCCTGTTAGCATAGGTCACCAATTAGCGTCACTTTTTCTTTTGCTCATTGATGGGCTGGATTATGAAATCCCCACACAGGATGTCATCC
>Ga0126342_10017157_pt1 | contig 12546 bp, 12 predicted proteins | sample Cyp1metagenome_FD_92528 | JGI IMG/M metagenome (GOLD analysis project Ga0126342, IMG submission 92528) | Coral microbial communities from Lord Howe Island, Old Settlement Bay, Australia - Cyphastrea 1 metagenome | ecosystem: Host-associated > Invertebrates > Cnidaria > Coral ...
ACATAGTATGTAACATAGTATGTAACATAGTATGTAACATAGTATGTAACATAGTATGTAACATAGTATGTAACATAGTATGTAACATAGTATGTAACATAGTATGTAACATAGTATGTAACACAGTATGTAACATAGTATGTAACATAGTATGTAACATAGTATGTAACATAGTATGTAACATAGTATGTAACATAGTATGTAACATAGTATGTATATGTTTTTTTCAAATTCTGGTGTACCACAATATATTTTTTGTTGCGACCCGATCCGACCCGATGGCAGCCGTCATGGCATCAAGCAACGGAGCCCTGCGATTCGCCGGTGTTCATCTTTGGCGCCCTCGGGCGCGGCCAGCCATTCACGGAGCTCAGCCAACTCATCCTGGGGATTTCCCAAAGGATGATTCGGATATCATTGTGGTATGGGAGACTAAGACCCAGAGATATCATCATAAGTTTTCTATACTGTAATACCTGAGTTTGACTAAACAATATGGGGACAACCCCAATTCCAATGGATTATCATTATAGATATTATAGTTTTCCCCATAAAATGCAATTTTGCAGGTATACACCTGAGTTCTAAACACACCCAGTTGATAACATTAAAGATACATTCAATTTGGAATGTTTTGCTGCTCATGTTTGAAGCAAGAAAAAACAGCATGTTGAGATGTGTGACATTAGGTATCAGAATCGATGTTAAAAGTATATCACGGTATATTCAAACATAATGGAATGTCGATGTTATCAGAATAGGATAATGTAATTTGGATAATGTGGAAGTATGTGGAGACTTTATTTCCTACGTGGAAAAAATAGCTTACCCCACAACGCAGAGGACGCAGTTGGGTGCGACCCAACATGGATGTTCCTGGGAGCATCATCCCCCTGCATCCCCATGATCTCCCATCATCCGTCTTTCTCTCCCTCTCTATGTTTTATGCATGTATATATACATATACATACATCTCTCTCTCTATATATATACACACGTACGTATACTAATAATACTGTATTTCTATACATATATATGATATATATATAATTATATATATATATATACACACACGTATACGATATGTATATCCACATCCCATCCACCATAAAAGCCGTAACGACTGATCCTGCTCTGCTTGGGCCAATGAGGAAACCTCTGCCTCACGCCTCGCCAGATCCAACTCCTTTAGCATCAAGACCTAAACTGCGAACTCACTGCCAGGGCATGGAGCGGAAATGGATAGTGTAGCCTAGTTTAGTATGTGTATATATATATAGAAACTCTTTGTAAAATTACGTATATATAAATTATGTATAAAATGTGGTTAGATCTTTACACCAGGAAGGCAGTCCGTCTCAAGACAGAGCTGGTTTATCTAACAGTCGTGAGATCCTCCACGAATCTTTCTTACCAAAGCTAGGTCTAGATCCTGATGGCCGGCACAAGCATTCATCATTCATCCATTTACCAATAAAAATATGAGGCAAAAATCCTAACATGTCCATCCAGCAGTACATGAATAGTACATGGGTAAATGCCCTCTTTTTTTTTGGCCTCATGTGATTTATCGCTGATCTTCTCAGCTGGGATTCCTGTTGGATTGTTTAGTTGGAGCCATGGTACTTCCCGTCGAGCCCTCTGGCTCTCCTGGAGCTCGACATATTTCGCTTTCTGCTGGGCAATGACCCTCTGCAGCCGATTCACCTGACACCACCATGTACTTTACTGGGCCAAAAACTGAGCCAAAACTCTTTTTAAAAAAAAAAGTGAGAGAAAGGTGAGACCCCAAAAAAGTCCACGACATGTTGACCCATCTCCATACGAGTCAGCCGATCTGGATTCGATCAGCAGGCCTCCCTCTGCACCTTTCGAAGTGAGTTCGTGGCAGAGATGGCAAAGGATTGCAAGCCTCGGCCGACTACTGTACTGGGATGATCAGGATCATTTACCCATGGGCATCTGGTATGGAACATCGGTTCGGTGCACAAATTTCCCTGAAATATGTGCGGTGCTAAATCTCCATCTAGTGTACACTACCGATGGTTGTTCCTTCCTTGAGTCCTTGAGATCCTCCCACAATGATATTTGAATGTGTATCTACCTACCCACCGACCCACCTATCCATGCATATCATATACAGGTATTATATATATAATATTATATACACAATTTCAATCAATTTTATTTATAGTTACGTATAGATATCCGATATAATTACTACGCATTCATTTATTCAGTGCAAAACACGATGAAGCCAAGCATCGGTTCGCTTCCTTCCTCTGCCTGCATTGCGCTGCCAAAGTTCTCAAGGGGTCATCCCGCGATAATCAGGAGAGTTCCCAGGAAAAGACTCAGCCAAAGTGGGATAATCTGGGATATGAGATATAATGATATGACCAGCCAGAAACTGGTGCCATTCCGAAGATCTTAAGGTTGACGTCTCACTTTGCAGAACGTCACGGTTCGAAGATGACAGCAACGAACATCGAACTGACGCATCTTGAAGCTGCATGGAGACGCTGGCCACGATCTTTCAGATATCGAGATCAACTCCTGCCTTCAATGGATTGGGGAAAATCTACAGGAAACCATGAGTCTTTAACTGCAACTAGGTCTTGCTTCCTTCATCCAAGTCTAGGATTCTTCGGTTCCTGGTTCCTCCCGACCTCTTTGCATCTTCCCACAACTCAAGGCCCTCAGCCGTTTTCTCCCGCAACTCCTGCTTCACCTCCTAAAAGCGAATGATCCAACTGGAAGAATGATCCCATCTAATAGGTGTAACTACTATGGATCATTATCATCTCTATACAACCAACATGGATTCCATATTACTAATTTTGGCACCATGTCTAATATGGATCATTATAAAGTATAATCCCCAACCAATTAGGTAATAATACTCCCTGTGTTAACCCATCAAACAGGATATGTTTTATTGCTCAGAGAGATCCAAATCCACTTCCAAATGAGTCGCTGCTAACCCCTGATGTGTGTGTCATTCCATGAAATATTGGTGAAGTATGGGATTCCCAGCTTATGGATGATGATAATCCCCAATATATTCAATAACCCTACAATCATCAACTTTGGAAAACTGATCAAATGGCCTGACTGCCTATCTGTTTGATTTTGGCTTGTAGGACATCTTATGACATCCAAACGATCTGTTCCCCATGTTTCCCCTGCGCTCCAATGCGAGAACCTCAAGTTTTGGGTTTCAAAAGATTATATGTTTTTTTTGGATACAGCGAAATATATGGTCAATGTGAATTTCCATGTTCCAACTGTTGGAGGGTACCCCTTCCAGTAAACAAACCCGACAATGGTAAATGCCATGGGTCAACATTGGGGCACTGATAGATTGCCAGAGTGCCAAATGGATCAAAATCATGAATATTCATCAAAAAAATAAGCAATCCATATCACCTTCCCATCCCAAATAATGATAGCCCCCAAATGAACAGATTATATTATCATAATGGGTATGGTATGGTTCTCTATGGTTCTCTATGGTTCCAACGCACAGAAAAACGTGGCATCCTCGGCACCTCCATCTTGGCATCACGCTGCCGTAACTCCTCCTGATGTTTCACCTGGAGCTCTTCGATGTATCTCTGCAAGCCCTGGCGCAATGGGATGAAGCCAAGGCTTGGAAAAGGTCGTGGTCTATGGAATGTGATACTGTGTTTTATAATGTTTTATATTTTATATTAATATAATACATGTTATTACATGTTTTATCCATGTGGCTATTTGTGTACATATCTGTATTGCATGAGATGTCTTTATGATTCTTTATGTCTATAGCGACGGACAATTACTTAGAACGTTTTTTTTTTCCAAAGTTTATTTTTTCCTACTTAGAACGTAGGCATAAATCAACACTTAGAACGTACATATTTTCAACACTTAGAACGTAAACCAACACTTAGAACGTAGGGGCCAATTCAACACTTAGAACGTAAACCAACATTTAGAACGTATGCAACTGTAAACAATTGTCAGCATACGTATGCACACGTATATACATAGCTTCTTGAAGTGCCTCACCAATACATTTGTCTATTTGGTCCCTGAGTGGCTTCGCAGAGTGCGGTAACATGACTTCAAGCCTTTCACACTATCATCATTGACCTAGACACGTTCTAAGTTCTAAGTGTTAAATTTCGGGTACGTTCTAAGTGATGAATTTTGGGTCACACCACGTTCTAAGTGATGACTTTCTTACGTTCTAAAAGTAACACCTAGAACGTCCTACCTGCTCTGATGAACATTTTTTTTCCAAAATACGTTCTAAGTAATTGTTCGTCACTATATATTAGATTCATAGATATTCATAGTATGCAAACACTTCCTGTCAAACCATCGATTGGTGCATTCCACCCACACCAAAACACCGCCCGTCAAGTGTAAAAATCCTTCCACACAGCGAAGAATGAAACCCACTATTCAGAAGTGTAGTCATTGTTGGTGTGGCCATTGGTTGAGACATGTTGAGACCTTATTCATGGAATGCGCGCATGTAATCGAGTACTGTAGTTCCTGAATAGTGACAGTTTGAGATTGCATGTCCATCATCCAACCCACCAAGATTGCTCCTCCACACTGGCTGCTTTCTCCACATCTTCTTGGGCTCCTGTCGTCACACGCTCTTTGCTCAACGTGGTGAAACGACCTAAGTGGGCTGGCCTTTGATGAATTTGTAGTATTGAGCCAGCCAATTTTCTGGTCAATCATCTTGATGAACATTTTTGGCATCACTGGCGGCAGGAACTCTTCAATTTCAGTGACCCGGAGGGGTTTTGAATTGCTTCAATGATGTTCCAGGTCTCGAAACCACTTATGGGTTTACTTTGAAAATTCATCATACGGCTAGTTTCGCAGTTGTTGGGAGCTTTTTGGGAGGCGATTTTGGAGGTAGTGATATCTCATTTTCTTTGGTTTTTCTGCCACCTTCACTTCAATTCTCATGAAACCAATGTTTCTTGTGGTAGAAAGCTGATTTTTGCATACGTTTTTTTGCCAAAATCTCTGCATCTTGCGTCCAAAAAAAAACATTCGCAGCGACCGCCAGCCTGGGAGGACTGGCACCGCTTCGACGCTGGTCGTGCAGACATCCTGGGATAGAACTAGAGTTACGACAGGACTCACTGGGAAACAATGGGAAAAAAAATAGAAAAAGGTGGATGACCCGGGTATAGATTGAATGAAGTTCCGGGAAACTGCGTTGGATCCACGAATCGCAACTCACAAGTCATATCAAGTCGTCACAATGCCCTGCCTCAGTGTCCTTTTCCGATTGCTTCCGGCACCTGCGTACCGATGACCTTGTGGTCCAGAGTCGCTTCCAAAGGAGCACCTTGGGACACGAAGCCTGGATTCAAAGGACCAGGAAACTGCGTTGCGCCGGCCTCACTGGACAACCTGATGTCCTATACGTTCTTCCAGTCATTGAGATACTTGACTATCTTGACTGGCCAGGGTATAAAAATAATTAAAAAATAAATGGAACATAAGACAAACCCGCGAAATACAGAAAGTCATACAGTCATACTGAACATGCTGGCATGCTTGAAAATACTGACTTCGCAGCATAATTTTGGAACATGATCAGCCATGCTTTTGGATCAAACCGAGACCGAGGGTCTTGAACGAGATATCGCAAAAGCCTGGGAACCCTCCGAGAGGCAACATCCACCAAGCTGCTCCAATGACCAGCAAGACAACCACTAGCAGTGCCATTGACCACAGAGCCCAAGTGACCTTGGCTTTCTTTTTGTGCATGTATCATCATGTATCTGTCACATTGAAAACGAGGACATTGAATTTCGTGATACCACGCTTTGCAAACCATCTCCCTCAATAGTTCATCTTTATGGCAGCTGGCCAAACTTGGTGGGCATGGAAGATACTAGTACTGTCTGACTCTCTCCGAAAGGCATATAGTAAGCACAAATGGTTCAACAAACTCCGTACTGCCAACTTACATTGTATATAATTATATATATATATGGCTTTCACCTCCTATCCAATCCAGTGAACCGCATCAACTTGCACAGAAGCATGGCAAGGATTGGCAAGGAAAATGGAACCAACTCCCCACAAAAAGAGCTTGAACATTGCTTGAACATTGCTTGAACATTGCTTGAACATTGCTTGAACATTGCTTGAACATTGCTTGAACATTGCTTGAACAAGTAGCGGTTTCCCTAGCTGGAAATTGAGCAGTTCATTCTATGCTGAGATACCCATCCACATGGCAACCCTGAAGGTGTCGAAGCAACATCCTGCGTCAACATGCGAGGACATGGCTTCATTGATGGCAAATTCATGGCATCTTCATCTTTCCAATTCCCAAGGAAAATAGCCGAAATAATTAAGCATAATAATACATAATAAATATAAATAGACTAAATAGACTAAATAGATATAAATAGCCATAGCCTGTCCATCCGCCATCAACCTGAACCTCAGTTCCTTTCTCAAAACGCCCAGGTGTGCGACCCACAGTTGACAGCATGTGGGGGGTCCTCCAGCTCAAGTGGCTCAAGCACTTGGTGCTTCTCCTCAAAAACCTGCGAAGTGCCCGCGAGAAGATTCACCTGCCATACAACCATCATGTCTCAAGATGGTCACAGAACCTGTCGCGGATTGGCGCCCTTTGAACCACTTGACCAATGAAAAGTCCGTCGCCATGTCACCGACCATTAGCTTCTGTGAAACCAAAAAGTCAACTGCTTCGCTTAGCAGATCAGCGGCCTGCCATTTGAGGGCTTGTGCCAGACAGCTTGTGAATCTATCATAGGCCTGGATGCATCAATGATTCCAACGCGGTCAGTAACACAAGTGGTGTTGAGAGGAAATTGATCCTCCAGCTGATGTCTGGTACTGACTGACACAATGAATTCTTACAGTAGCAACCAAACCCATCTGCGTATTTCTCTATAGCAATGGCTGGCAAATGAGATGTTTTCTCCCTGCAGCTAGTCATAGATCCCATGATAGATGTTAGTCTCATCCCGTCAACAACCATCAGAAACTGCCTTTTTGACATCCCTTCCAGCGCGCTCCACAGCACTCCACACTGAGTTTGTGGTTCGCTGGTCTTTGGTCTCTGAATTTGGCCGCAATGGTTGTTGCGGACCAGCTGGACAGTCGGGAAAGGTACGGGAAACTCCAAAATACCAAAGGGCTTTTGGATGCTTTTGGAGATCCTTAACTGAACAATACTGAACATGAAGGCCTTTGAAAAAGCCTGTGATGCTGGTGCCAGAACTGTACAGGGCAATGGCCACTTTGGTGCTGATGCAACTGCAATGTGCTTGGATCGTTTTCAGTCACAAAGTGGCATGTATTGCACGTATGGGAAGCATTCTACAGCACATTACGTCGTATCAGCATCCACATCCAGCAGCATCCAGCTTGCAGGTCAAGCTTCACCACCGAAGCTCTCAATTAAATCCAGAATTGTGGGAGATGTATATCATTGCAGCACTCACCAAATCAAAGGAAGTTTGCTGCTTCTTTGCGGTCATGTACTTCTTGACCTTTCCACACATCAATCTTCGCAGTCGAGTCGCAATGGGTCAAACTGTTGGATAACTCTTCGTGGCCACACAAAAATATGGTACCCGTTGTTATTGGGTTTGCCGGTTTGCCTCACAAATCGAGAAATAAAGTGCAAGAAAGTGTAATTTAATATGAATATATATGATATTATGTAATTATTCCTGTGTATCAAGACTCTCATAGTTGATCATCATTTCCCTACCATCCTCATGGCCACCTCATGACCTCACACCCACGGTTTCTTGCCCTGCCAAGCAACTGCTTCCTCTGAACCTGGCTCAACAAGGTGACCATCGCAACTTCTCCCAACGCGTGATGGGTGGTACATCAACATCAACTGATATCAACTGTCCCTTGGAAAAATGTGGAAAAGTATGGAAAAATCAACCTTTGTCCCCTGATATCAACTGTCTCTTCAAAAAATCAACTGTCCAAGTTGGATCCAAGCAGCCCTCATGTGGCAGCCTGGTGGGAGTGCTGCGCTTCCAGCCACCCGCACGCACGTGCTGCCGAATAGTCTCGGCCAGATCTGGGCCTTCCATTGCCAACTGACGCCGCAAATCCTCTGGTAAGACACCTGTCCATCAAGCCACACATCAAAAAGATGCATTTGTGAACCATCCCAAACATCAGGGGATGGAAACATCATGGAATATGAAACCACATATATAAAACATGATAAAACCACAAGCCAGCCGACTTTTCAGCATTTTCGCTCTTGGAGAAAATTGAGTTTTTCAGTCACATCGGAAACTCAGGCTGATACAGCAAGGGAGCAAGTGCTAAAAACCACACCTGTCGGAAATCTGGCAAAGCCAGCCAGCATATCATTGGCGTCATGTGCAGCCATATCTATCAAGTAAATGCCAGAAAACCTCACAACATCGAAAACTATCAGGAAGGAGACGTTCGATGTGGGTTTCGGCTAAACTGCATGTTGTACAATTCAAAGCTCCTCTACCAAGAGTTTGGAGTTTCAAGCGCACGCAAGAAATATTGGAGCTGAATTCATCGGCTGGAGTTTTGAGACCCTTGGACTACCTACCAAAGACATCCAAACACAACCAAATGTTCAACGTCGTACAATACAACCTTCCAAGCAACAAATTTCCATTGTGATGTGCAGCCAATCGAAAATTCAGGGACTCCTCTGTGAGTTCCCTACTTTCCTGCGCTGTTCGCAGCGAGAGCCTCAGAAACTGCAGCTTGCTGATCCACCTGGATCCACCTGGATCAACTGATGCTATCTGATGCTGACTGTTTCATTTGAGTGTTGATCAAAATAAAGGTATCTCAAGCAGCTACAATCGCCGATCAACCGCGTCAACCGCGATCCCAACGGTGTCAATCGCAGAAAGGTTCTGTCGTATCCGACATTATTTTGCGCAGAGAATCGTCGAAACATTGCTACGCTGCTACATATCACAGTATTTAGAGACATGGCGTGAGCCAGGGCCTACTCAGCTGGGTTTAACAATCGCGGATCAATCGCGGATCAACCGCGAACCAATCGCAGTTTTTCATCGACATTTTTTGAAAATTGAATCGATCTGGGTTGTTAGACTTTGAACTTTGTTGTTTTGATTCTTCTTTGCTAATTATTGGCTATCACTATTGAACACAGTGTCTAGGCAGACCCTAATATAATATAAGGCTAAAATGTAACACAATTATCATGCCATATATATCATAGTGATTTCTCCTCTTACACTAGCCATACAACACAGGTTTGTCTCAATCCCGAATCAATCGCCGATCAATCGCGATGCAGGGTTTTCCAATCGCCCTTTCATCATCTTTCATCATTCTTAGACTTAGACTTAGACATTAACGATCGGCTCCCATCTAAAATCATTTAGCATATCAAAGTGCCCCCAGCGCTAGCCGAAACCAAGCCGCAAGCCGGGCACATCGTCACCTCGCGGACCGCCCAGGGCTCTCCTGACGAGCATCTCAGACACCGTCAATATGATAGTGCCAGTATGTGTTCATGATTTTCAAATATTCTCAATGGATTGGACAATCCAATTCACTTCCAATTCACATCCAATTCACATCAAGTTACTGTGGCAGAATCAATGCAGACTCCATGCAGAATCAAACCACTGAGGAAGCCAATTCATACGTGAAGAAATGAGCATATAGTACAATGTAATGACCATCGTAATAACCAACATAATGACTAACGTAACGACTCATGTGAAACATTGTGAAACTAAATATAACTAATAAAACATCATTGAACACATTGAACATCCAATTTTACCAATGGATTTTCATGGATTTTCAGCGGAGCCCCACGGATTCTGAGGTACGGAGGTAAGCTGCTACGCAGCCGGAGGTTGTGATCCACCACCTGGGTCAGCGAGGCCGCGGAATCCCGGAACGTCGCCCATTTTCTGACAAACCACTGCCAGTTCATCCAGTTCCATTTGATCCATTTGGTGGATTTCTCATTTTGCTGGAAAGATGGAGGCATCCGGATGAGACACCTGGAATCCTTGGCATTGGATATTCGCTTGGCCACGTGGCACATGTGCTGATGATTCTCCTTCCCAAACTCTCATAATTGAGCAGGAGCCCGAATCTCCCGAGCTGCTCCAAGCTGTTCTGGGCCCAACCGCACCTCTTGAATGGAAGCAACAAATGGTGCAGCATCGGCCCGAAGCCTAAATTTACCGTCGACATCCGTCGACACATCGCGTTGTGTTGTCGGTGGCGAGACGGATCAGCATCAAAACTGGTTTTTGCAGGATTGTTTCAATTGTTTCTGTCACCCTGAATCTGCAGGGTTTCTTAAATGCATCTCTAAATTTCATCACCATTCAATTCAATGCCATCTTTTAAACAATTTCAAACACTACTACACAGGGCCACAGGGGAAAACAGCGTGACCCCCCTCTTTCAACCAAGAAACTTTTGCAATGTAAAGCGAAATTCTGGCCGATCCTCACTATCCAGGTCTTCAGCATGGTTTACACGCCGTAGCAGCAGCACTGTTCGCTCCTGTGAAGCCGCACAAGCCACGCATTCATTGCACGTGGTTTGGATATGCATGATATGTTTGGATATGTTTCGACTGTTGTGGACAGATTCAGAAAAAAGAAAACAGCAAGGTGACAAGATGCGAAAAACTGTGACATTGCTCCTCATCTTCCATGTCCTCTGCGTTAGCAGTTTGAATTGCACCAATCTGTAGCCCTTTTGCGGCCATAAAGACCAATTCCTTAATGTCACAGCCACCCTAAGCCACCTTAGGCCACCTTGCAAACGGAACCAAACAGCGTGATTCATCTGCGGTTCCAAAACCCATGGACACGGATAGAGTCATGAGTAATCTTCTCAGATCAACATGCATGGGAATATCTAGCAGCTGAGACTCATCAATCTGTACCAAGGGGTCTCCGGCGATATCAATCCATCCTTTCTCAAGCTCGAGCTGTTTCGGATCAAGATGACTTTAAATCTGCAATGGTTTTCACCTGCAGTGGTCACCGTCCCGGAACTTCTATCAGATTCTATCATATCTGTCTGCTGTACAGCCTGTAGCCACTTCTTTTTGGACATGTGTTTAGCCAACTATAAACCATCCCAATCATCATATACATCCGAACCATCATCAATATGATAGTAGTCTTACCACAATGACCATAACTGGCAACCATATGACCAAAAATATCGCAGAATTACCATACTCGGGATTTCCTCATTTCCCATATTTCCCTGGTACAAGTAGCAACCACAAGCCAAACGCAGCAACCAGAATAACAAACCAAACCAAGCAGCTGCTCCATGCAGTCTCCAGGCCAAGTCGTCCAGCCACCAGGGCCCGCGCTGCACTTGGATCCACGTCCCAGTGCACGAAGAGTGAGCGCACTGAAACGGGCCGAGAGAAGCGAAGATATCCCAAAGAGCCTGCCGTGCCCGTGGTTTCCTGAAAATGATGTAGGTTTCTGAAACTTCAGGTTTTCTGATTTTAGATATATCAGGTTGCTTTTGGATGGTTTTGTGTGCATGATATGTATACAAACATATATAAATAAATATACATTAATATATATATATAAATATAAGCGAAGGAGGTCTAGAAGTCAAACTTCCGGCAATATGGACAGATGGAAAAGCAAAGGTGGGAAGACTCAGAGAAGAGAAGAGAAGAAAAATGAAGATCAGAGAAAAGAAAGAGTCAGAGGAAAGACGATGCAGATGCAGGTGCGCGAAAAGGTAGCAAAGTGGCGAAACACTGTGTTTTTTCCAATGATTTGTGGCTCCGGGGGGTCGAAAAGTAGGCTCGCTAAAGCGGCGGGTGCGGAGCCATCTGGGCAGATGAGAGATAAAAAGTTGCACGCCGTTGTGCCGCAAAGCACATTTCGAAGTCAAAAGTGTAAAAAATTGACGGTCTCAGACCACTTTTGGAAGTTGAGATGTCGAAAAAGTGCACGCCGTTGTGGCGCGAAGCGCATTTCCAAGTCAAAATGTACAAACCACACCAGGGTCGGAGCACTTTTGGAAGTTGAGATGTCGAAAAAGTGTACGCTGTTGTGGCGCGAAGCACATTTCCAAGTCAAAATGTACAAAACACACCAGGTTCGGAGCACTTTTGGACGTTCAGATGTCGTTCCACGTGGCCGGCGCAAGGGATTGTGCACCTCCGGGTTTCCTAGTATTTCCAAAAACGATGGCAGGCGATTACACTACACTAATTACACTACACTAATTACACTAGACACTACACTAATTACACTAGACACTACACTAATTACACTACACTAATTACACTACACTAATTACACTACACTAATTACACTACACTAATCACACAACACTAATTACACAACACTAATTACACAACACTAATTACACTACACTAATTACACTACACTAATTACACTACACTAATTACACTACACTAATCACACAACACTAATTACACAACACTAATTACACAACACTAATTACACAACACTAATTACA
>Ga0126342_10017158_pt1 | contig 12546 bp, 13 predicted proteins | sample Cyp1metagenome_FD_92528 | JGI IMG/M metagenome (GOLD analysis project Ga0126342, IMG submission 92528) | Coral microbial communities from Lord Howe Island, Old Settlement Bay, Australia - Cyphastrea 1 metagenome | ecosystem: Host-associated > Invertebrates > Cnidaria > Coral ...
GATAAAGTGCCAGAATGTTTGCCAGATAGAATGCCAGAAGATATGCCAGATAGAATGCCAGAAGGTATGCCAGATAGAATGTCAGATAGAATGCCAGAAGGTATGCCAGATAAAGTGCCAGAAATTTTGCCAGATAGAACGCCAGAAGATTTGCCAGATAGAATGCCAGAAGATATGCCAGATAGAATGCCAGAAGATATGCCAGATAAAATGCCAGAAGATATGCCAGAAGGTATGCCAGATAGAATGTCAGATAGAATGCCAGAAGGTATGCCACATAAAGTGCCAGAATGTTTGCCAGAACATATGCCAGAAGATTTGCCAGATAGAATGCCAGATAGAAAGAAGATATGCCAGAAGATATGCCAGATAGAGTGCCAGAAGATATGCCAGAACATTTTGCAGAAGATATGCCAGGTAGAATGCCAGAAGATATGCCAGATAGAATGTCAGAAGATATGCCAGATAAAATGCCAGAAGATATGTCAGATAGAATGCCAGAAGATTTGCCAGTAACAAAATGTATAGATGTCATGGTTGGGATTACTCGAAGTAAAGTATTTTTTTGGCTACTGATGCCACATCGATCTGCATTGCTCTTCCAATTTTGCAGTTTTTTCCTCATCTGCCAGGTGAGGGTTGTTGGATTTTATCACAGCTGTTCCGACTCCTCCTCCTTCTTCTTCTCCTCCTCGTCCTCCTTCTCCTACACCACCTCTGCCTCCACTTCCACGTCCACTTCTGCCTTGCCAACTCGTCGCTCTTCGTCAACTTCTGCGCGCAGTGGGCACTGCTGGACCTCAACTGCCGGCTTCCGATCTGAGTGGGCACGGCTGGACCTCAACCGCAAGGTTCTGAGCGCAGTGGGCACCACTGGACCTCAACCAGGGACCTTCCGAGCCCAGTGGGCACTGCTGAACCTCAACCTGGGACCTTCCGAGCTCAGTGAGCACCGCTGGACTTCAGCGGCCAGATGGAATGCCAGAATATATGCCAGAAAGACTGCCAGAATATATGCTACATGGAATGCCACATAGAATGCCAAAATATATGCGAGAAAGAATGCCACATGCCACATAGAATGCCAGAATATATGCCAGATAGAACGCCAAAATATATACCAGATAAAATGCTGGAAGATATGCCCGGTAGAATATCAGAATAGATGTCAGATAGAATGTTAGGTAAAATGTCAAAATATATGTCAGAATATATGACTTGAAATGCTGGGGATCACTCGAAGTAAAGTAATTTTAGAATCCAATCGCCTGCAGTCTTCCAACCCCAACAAGCACTTAGTACATCGCTTCTCTTATCTTGAGATTGAATATCACAGCATTAGATTTTTTCAAAATTCTCATAGCGAGTCAGATATGCAAAACACAATCTCCATATGATGTGATTGTGTCGTTGGAAATCATGCCTATTGCACCCAATAGAATCTCATTTTCCGTTGACACCAGGTTCAAAAAATCCGTTCATGCGCTGATTGCCAATGCAGAGGTGGTTTTACTGGGGCCACGTATGAAGCTTGCTCCCCGAACTCTGCCCTGGCCATAGCAAATCGGATCCGAGAAAGATTAGATGCACAGTCAGCAAACCAGAAGTCGAGAGAAAAGCATCTTGCCTCAACGAACCCAACGTCCCCAGAGACCGAGAGACTAGTCTTTAGCCCACGCCCCTCGCCTCCACGTGCCAGCGGCTCCTCGGGAGACCTTGGACCACAGAAGTCTGAGGCGAAGGTGCATGCCCAATCTGAGGAAGAGGAGCCCTCAGTTTCCGAGAAACCGAAGGTGACACCAAACCGTTCAAACCCCCTGAAGCGACCCAGCAGTCGTGGGCGGGGGCGATGGCGGGGTCGGGGAAAAGCACATGGCAAGCGCCAGGATGATGATGACCTGGACTTTGACGAGAAACTTCACCCGAGAAACCTGCACCAGCTTCAAAGACCAAGAACACCAAAAGTGATGCTGACATGGGGCCCTCTGCTCCATCGGAAAAGTTGCCTGGGATGAAGAAAACTTGCAAGTGTCAGACATGAGGTGCCCAGCAAGGCATCTAAAGCAGAGGCTAAGGAGAAGGGAGCCAAGAAAAAGGGAACGGCGACAGTGATTTGGGAGAAGAAAGCCAAAGATGGTTGGAAGGTTGGGGGCGTCAGAAACTGTAGCCTGTCAAGCCTGTACTTTGTATTCATTGTTTGTTTTCACTGACTATAAATCGGTTTCTCTCCTCCAAAACTGGTTTTTGGGCCGACCAAGACTCCAAAATTATGATTTTTGGTGACAAAACCACCTACTTGTCAACAGTCCTTTGTCCCGGGTAGGTTGTGAAGAAAGCCAAAAGCACCAATGGTGGTGAGTATTACGAGTACATCTGCCCTGACCCAGCAATTGGCAAGCTCTACTCCAAAACGAAAGCTGAGGAACATGGATATGCCGGGATGAACAAGTAGGCAGCTGTCTAGTTAGAGGTTCCCTGGTTTACACATAGCCCTGATGCACATCCATCCGGTGAGCGGAAAACTAAGCTTCTGGCAGCAGCTGCTGCGATGGTGGTGTCAGCAGCGAGGTGTTGAGCGGTGTCCGGGGTAAGCTGTTGGGATATGGGTATTGGTTCCCAGAAATTTCTACTATTGGTCTTCCACCTCATTGTGTTTGAATTATCAAATTTGGTGATGCCAGGAAAAATATTGTATTATCTTCGTAAACTTGTGACCAAGTGCCAGCGACCAGCGGCAAAGTGCCAGCAACAACTAAGATTGACAGAAGTTCCTTTACAAAACTTGCACAAAGCACTGCCCAGTACTACTTTGTACCACGATGCTTGCACACAGCACGTTCCAGTACTACTACTTGTACTACAAAGCTTGCACAAAGCACTTCCCAGTACTACTTTGTACTACAGACCTTGCACAAAGTACGTCCCAGTATTTACTACTTTGTACTACAAAGCTTGCACAAAGAAAGCTCTTACACACAGCAAGTTCTTTCGCAGAGAAGCTTTTACACACATCAAGCTTTTTAAACAGAGAAGCTTTTACATACAGAAGCTTTTACACACAACAAGCTTTTACACAGAGAAACTTTTACACACAGCAAGCTTTTACACACAGCAAGCGTTTACACACAGAACACTTTTACACAGAGTGCTTTTACACATGGCAAGCGTTTACGCACGCATAAGCTTTTACACAGAGAAGCTTTTACACACAGAGAAGCTTTTACACACAGCAACCTTTTGCACACAAAATCTTTTGCACACAAAATCTTTTACACACAGCAAGCTTTTACAGAAAAAAGTTTTTACACAGAGAAGCTTTCTTGTACATAATCACAACAGGAAATGCAGCTGCAAAGCCGGATCTCGGCACCAAAGCAAACAAAACGCCATTGAAGCACTTTTTAAAAGGACTTTTAAAGGAAAATTGCTAACGCCAAAATTGAGAAAATTCACTGACAAATCACTGTCGCAGCCTTGATGCAGCCATTCCAATACTATTTACGATCTCGAGCTGAAAAAAATGTAGTATTACGCATGCAGCGGCGGCACCAAGCAACCTTGATGCAGCCACTACAACGCGACCTGCAGACACTGAATTGCAAAACACACAATAGAACTACGGGCAACGGCGTCGGAAATTGCAGCTGCAAAACCGGATGGATCTCGACGCCAAAGCGAAAAAAGACCATTTTGAAGCACCTTTTACAAGGACTTTTTAAACGAAAATTGCTAGCGCCAAAATTGAGAACATCTTCTGACGAATCACCGTTGCAGCCTTGATGCAGCCACTCCAATACAATTTACGATGTCCAGCTGCAAAAGAGAAAAGTCTTACGCATGCAGCCGCGGTGCCCAGCAACCTTGACGCAGCCATTACAATGCATTTTGCAGCATGACGTGGCTAACACGAATGTATCTACGCACATGGCAGCACCAGATGACAACAATCATGCAGCCATTCCAATGCGATCTGCAACATTCCGCAACCACAGATTCAAGAGATGCATAGAACTACGCACACGGCAACAACCACTCCTTGCAGAACACAGGGGAGGAACCAATTCGCGGATGAAACGACCCCAGCCGCACCCGCCGCACACAGGAGGTACCGTTCATCGACGGCTGCAACCACTTTACACGGAAAGACACAGGGTTTCGTGCTCCGGCTTCCTCCCCAACACAAGCCCCATGCAACGTTCATGCAGCCATCACAATGCATTTTGCGGCATGACGTGGCTAACCCGCATGTATCTATGCACATGGCAACACCAGATGACAACAATCATGCAGCCATTCCAATGCAATCTGCAACCACAGATTCAAGGGTCGCATAGAACTACGCACACAGACACAACCACTCGTTGCAGAACATAGAGGAGGAACCAATTCGCGGATGAAACGACCCCAGCCGCACCCGCCGCACACAGGAGGTACCTTTCATCGCCGGCTGCAACCACTTTAGACGGAAAAATGCACGGTTTCGTGCTCCGGCTTCCTCCCCAACACACGCCCCATGCAAAGTTCATGCAGCCATCACAATGCGTTCTGCGGCATGACGTGGTCCCACGCAACATCACTTTCCTTTGTCACCACTTCCCACAGTCACCACTTCCCAAAGCCACCATTTCCCTAGCTAGGTCAACACTTCCCTTAATCGCCACTTCCGAAAATCACCATACTCCCTTCGTCGCCACTTCCCTTCGTCAAAACTTCCCTTAGTCACCACTTCCCAAAGTCACCGCACAGCCTTCATCACCACTTCCCTTTGTCACCACTTCCCTTCCTCACCACTTCCCTTCGTCACCACTTCCCTTAGTCACCACTTCCCTTCCTCACCATTTCCCTTCGTCACCACTTCCCTTAGTCACCACTTCCCAAAGTCACCACACTCCCTTCGTCACCACTTCCCATTGTCACCACTTCCTTCCTCACCACTTCCCTTCGTCACCACTTCCCTTAGTCACCACTTCCCAAAGTCTCCGCACTCCCTTCGTCACCACTTCCCATCGTCACCACTTCCCTTCCTGACCACTTCCCTTCGTCACCACTTCCCACATCGTCACCACTTCCCTTCGTCACCACTTCCCTTCCTCACCACTTCCCTTCGCCACCATTTCCCTAGGTCACGACTGCCCTTCGTCACCACCCTGCGTCATATCCTTTTATTCTTTTGTGATGTATTGTTATGTGATGTCAAGTCTCACACCGCCCTTCAGCAATGTCAAGTCTCACAGTTCTATTTGTCCGTAACTCGGAAGATTGCTTCCCAACTTCCTTTGATCAACTCCTCCTTAACTTCTGTTCCTGTTGTTTTCCTAGCTGGCTTCTAGTGTGTGGCCGGGTGGCCATCTCAGCTTTCAGTCATGTTTCATGCAAAGCTGATTGAGTCAGGGCATCACTATAGTCACTATGTCGTGGCTCAGCTTTCATGGCTGCCATAGCTCCTGAGGGCCCAAGGTCTTGCCAAGGAGCGTCCCCGGGCGGGAACAGAACGTCCGTAGCTGTCCCAACGAAGCTGGCGAGCGTAGTTATGGTCCTTTGGCTGCTGCCATGGCGAAGGAATGCAAATCAATTCCCTCTCTATTCCTAGTCATTTCCAGTCCATGCCTGGTTTTGTTGAAGCGACAGCTCAAATCAACGCCTCCACAAATTCTATGGTTTTTGTGCTGCTTGCATTCTCATTCTCTCATTTTAGTTGTAGGGCATATTGTTCATCATTGTTTTTGTGTTTGAAGAGACGAAGGACAGCAGGAAACAAGCCAGTCACCAGTGCAAAGAAATCAACGAATAACCTTCGGACTGCAAGACTAGAAATGAGCTGAGACAGAGGGTCACGCCTCGTGAAAAAGTTCAGATGTCTTACTTCACTCTTTCTCTTTTTTTCCCAACAGCATGAAGCTGGAAGGCAGAAACAATCCAAGTATGTCAATAGCAATAGTCCAATGAAACGGTCCAACTCAGGCACGCATGACCTTGGCTCTGCTTGTGTCACTTGGCGAAAAAGAGTTGGAACACACATCTGATTGATTGCATGCAAATCACTGCTTGCATTATATATATATGTCCTTTCGCCCCACAGTATGTTTTGTTTGTAGCGCTGGCTTAAGGGTTAGGTAACGTGGGGGCACCTCCCTGTTTGCCAGTGCCCGATTTGTTCTTGCCTGTCCCGCCTTTTTTCTTTGATCCGGATTGGCGGTGTGCATCCCAGCTTCGTTCCCTGGGTGAGCGAGCGCCTCCAAGTCCTTGAAGCCGAGCGCACGGACGAATTGCAACGATTGGGGCCGCCCCCTCAGATCGTTGACCAGGCCGGGCAGCGCCTGAAACTTGCGTAGGGGAGCAGACCGGGTTAGCCACAGCCCCTGCTCCCAGGGGACCTACAGGCCATCCGGAGGACTTGCAGAACACTCCAAAGGTAAAGCCACCAACACCTCCCAATCAACTTGCCACTAAAGGGGAGGGAGCTGCAACATCAGTAAAAGAAGAGCCACCGGTCAGCCCAAAGGGAAGCCACAAAGGAGTCGTCGAGGTTTCAGACATTGCCAGAGAAGAAAGCCGCAGCGAAGAAGGAGAAGAAGAGGAGGATGGAGGAGCGGCCAGGAGATGAAGGGAGGTTGAGAGAGCCTCCCAGTGGCCGAAGAGGTGAACAAGTGGCTGTGCAGAAGTCGCTCTTCGAGGTTTTTGGGAGCACAGGCTTGGATCCTGATCCTGAACGAAGAGCGAAGATTCTCAAGAGAGCAAAGCGGGTTAGCAGGAGCAAAAAAAGAAGAAGAAAAAGAAGAAGAAAAAGAAGAAAGAAGAAGAAGAAGAAGAAGAAGAAAGGAAGCCCAAGTGGGCGTAAAAGTAGCTCTACATTCGTCTTCCAGCTCTTCAAGTTCAAAGATTGAAGGAGGAACAGGTTTGTTCAATGAGGAAGACAAGCTGCAGAGGATATGGAAAAGATATCCGGGTGCTCTGACGGCAGGTGTGCTCCGTGAGGCACGACAAGGATTAATGAATCAAGCCGGGACATTGTGGAAGATCAACCAGGCGGAGCTTAGGAGCTTCCACCACTGTTTACACAGTATTGTAGACAGCAGATCCTGGGGCCACTGACGGTGTCTCCGGCCCTCACAGCCGCCAACTCGAGCTGATCCACAGCGAGCAATTTGCAGTGAAGCGCTCAATGCTACCCGCCAGGCCAAGGAGGAAGAGAAACTAAAGAGCTTCATGAACAAAGGAGGAGGAGGAGCAAAAGGTGGTGGCAGCTATGATGCAGGAAAAGGTCGCAAAGGAAAAGAAGGGAAGTCCACAGGAAAGGGCCGTGCCGAGGAGGGAGGACCTGGAAAAGGCGGAGAAGGTGGTAGAAGAGATGATGGTAGAAGACAAGCAAACAAGTAGAGAAGTAGGGTAGGAGCACCTCCCAGGTATTGGCGCAATAAGTGGACAAAAGAGAGCTATGACAAAGGACAGAAGATGGCGGACTTAGGTGGCCACTCGGGCAATGTGGCTGAAGATGTGGCAGCAGTGGCGAAAAGTACCACCCTTGGAAGAAATTGATGAGTTGATTTCCCAGGCTTCCAGCCATGCGGCTGCGTTACAGGGGAGTTGTTCCGAGCCATCCCGGAATGACTCCCAGATGGTGCATGATAATTTGATAGATCAGGATCAAAGGAGCCGAGGTAGTAAAGAGTCCCGCTCCCAAATCCGCATCAACCTTGCGAAAGCCGAGGTGGAGAAGTTTTTCGGCACAGAGGGCTTAGAGTGTACGCTAGCAGAGCTGGGTGGCCTCTTGCTGGACATTCTAATGAGTTTAGATGAACATTGTGGTTGCAAACCTGACATGGCGAGCTACTTTCGAAGGTTTGGCGCACATAGTGCCCTATTCTCCGTCAATCCATGCTCCTTGAACTTCGGCTCCAATGGCTTGCTCCACGGTCTTCTTGGGGTGTGTTGGGAGGCCTAGGCTTGCATAGGTCTCCCTTAGATGTTGGACGGAGTCCGAGACTTGCCCGCTAATCAGCGCATAGGTCTTGCGGTCCGCTTTGCGAAGCTTGTCAAAATTGTCTGAATAAACTCTACAAAGTTCAGACTGGTGACTAAAGCCTCTATCCCGCCGCAACTCGCGCTCAGGACCCCAGGGGGTTTGTAAACTACCCACCCCCCCGGACTACGGAGTTTAAAGATCACATGGGTAAAAACGTCCACAAAAAACCCAATCCGAATCTTCACCCCCTGATGGCACCAGACTCTTTGGCAGCAAGCGACCAAAGCCCAAATACTTGTACCAGGCCTCAGGGACCGAGAACAGGTAGAAATAGCAGCGCAGGTCCTCAGAAGACACTGTCAAAAGCTCCCCGTCATGCGAAAACAAGGCGGCTAAATGGGTCACCATAGGGAGCGTGCATGTGTCAGCTTCGAGTGGTCGGGTGAAGGCATTTAAACCGGCAAAGCTCCACCTACCCTACAAGCTCATCTTTGGATACCGAAAAAAGTTCATTAATCAAAGCCATCGAACCCACATGATGCAGATGTGTGATTCCAGCAGGAACACTAATACCACGATCAAGAATGACCTTTGGCAACAGTAGGCCATTCATCATCATCAACAAAGACCCTTGGGGGTTTGCCAATTGCTTGGTCATCTTTCGGCCACAAAAATCCTCAAAGTGGTTGATGTCGCGCAGAGCCTCTGAAGCACAGAAATCCCTAATATCCAGAGTGCCAACTTGCGTTGGAAGAGACGCTTCAATGCTTTCCCAGACCAATTTTTCTTGCAACTCGAACTTCTTCGCCCTGATCATCAACCCCTTTTGAAGAAAAAACCCTGGGCAAAGTTGATAGAAGGAAGGGGCTCCTTCAAAAACGCAGACAACTCCAAGATACCCCGCAGCCTTTTCATCACTCGTACTGACGATGGGCTCCCCTGTACAGCGCAGGGCATGCCATGCATGCTGTTGAGGCTAGCTGCTAACAGCTGGGGAAACGACTCTTTTGGGTTAAAAGCGCCAGGACATCTTGAAACAGGTAAGGGGGAAATAGATTTCCCACCTGTAGTGGACCTTGGTCGGCACTGGAAGAGGTGAGGCTTGGGATGGCCAGTCAGAAGGAATTGCAAGTCTGGTGTATTTGGCAATGTTGAAAAGACCGCCTGGGGGGCCCTCAGCCACATTTGGCGGGCGATCACTGATGTCGAAGGCATCCCAAGGAGTCAACGTTTTCAGGTACCACGGGAGGTCCTGGCGGAGTTAGTAAGATTTGTTGGGTTGGCCCCCTTCGCCTTTACTAATTTCCGGTCGGATTTTGATGAGAAGGTCACAGTGAGCGATGCTTCAACTTTCGGTGGGGCTTTTGTGTCTCGAGGGGCTTGGCCCCGTATGGACTGACCGCATCGGTTAGTGCTGTTCGAGGAGACATTCCGGAGCATGATGATATCTGCCAAGTGCTGTTGATTGGCTTGTTTGACGGAATAGCCGCCCTCAGGGTTGCTCTTGATATTTTGCATACCCCAATTTCAGGACATGTTCAGTTGAGGCAAATGCTCAAGTAGCAATTTTCCAGGTTCGATTCTGGTAGATGATGTGGAGAAGGTCAACGAGGCGGTGGTCACCGATTGGAGCCTGAGATTCAGCAGCGTGGGTTTGGTGATCATTGGAGCTGGACCGCCGTGTCAAGGAGTTTCAGGGCTCAATGCAGATGGTCGAGGCGCCCTTCGAGATGCCAGGAGTAGCTTGTTCCAACATGTGCCTTGAGGGGTGCAAGTATCCAAGGCTAAGTTTCCGTGGGCTCAGGCGCGTTGTTAGCAGAGAATGCGGCCTCTATGGATTATCAGGACTGCACAGCCATGAATGCCGGGGCTATGAGTTGGAGCCTGGTTTATTGACTGCGCGGGGATGTCCATTTGCCACAAGCCACGCTTGCACTCTGCACTAAGAGCTGCGACATGGAGAAGGGGTGGCCATTTTGTCAGGAGGTGACGGAAGATTGCCTATCCAAGGAGAGGTTCGCTTTCCACCGTACCAATACAAGGATAAGCAGTGCGTGCATGAACAGGGGACACTTCGGCCTTTCAACATTGCTGGGCGCGAGGTGATCTTGGGATTCCGGCTGGACTATACTGTGCAATGTATGCCAAAGTCGGAGCATGGAAGTGTGGCGCGCCAGGATTGCCGACGCATGTGGGGGTCATAGCTTGGCTGTTAAAGGAATTGCTGGAAGCCTCGGGGCTGATTGAGCCCGTCACTCTTCAGGAGCTGTGTGATCGTTTGGTGCCTGGAGGTAGTGGGAGTCTTCAGACCGTGCTGCAGCGACCGCATATGGGGCATAGCACTGCCACCTGGCCTCACAGTTGAACCCTTGTGCGAAAGTTGGCAGGGGTAGCTCCACTGAAAGGGGAGGACATTCTGTTGCAAGCTTCGACTGAGGCTCCTCTACGTTATCATCGCCTTCGAATGAGCATCCCGGCCAAATTATGGCGGAGGATTATTTCAGGTTGGAAATGGACAGGTGCAGCAGAGCACATCAATGTGCTTGAAGCTCGTGCTACCTTCACTACTCTATGTTGGCGGGCAGAACACTTGAAACAGGTGGATCAGAGATGCGTGCATCTGGTTGATAGCATTGTTGTGCTGCACTACCTTATTCGTGGGCGTTCATCATCAAGGAAGATGAGAAGAACAGTGATGCGGATTGGGTCTCTTCTTTTGGCTACGGGCATCCAACGCCTTTGGGGTTATGTATCCACTCACCAGAACCCAGCAGACAAGCCGTCTTGCTGGGCTGTGAAGAAAAATGGTTAAAGCGAAGGAAGCTCGTGAATATGGGTGTCTAGTCAAAAGAAGAGAGACAGAAAGTCCGCAAAATTCTAGGTAGCTTGAAGCAACTCACCGTCCAACCCAAAACCCGGGAACGTTATATGGCAGGAATGCAAGCCTTCTTCCAGTACCTCGGCCGGGAAAGTTTAACCCCCCCAACCAAACGAGACCATATGGATGCTTTGGTGAGCGACTACTTGGAACATCTCTGGAGTGAAGGAGAGGGGACAGCCACGGCCAGCAATTTGTTGGCTGCGCTTCAGGACTCCCAAACGAAGCTCAAGGGAGCTGTTCCTGGTGCATGGCGCCTGATGAAGACATGGAGCATCAATGAAGTGCCGCAAAGAGCTCCACCACTTAGTGAGGGAGTGCTGAACGCTATGATTGGTTGGTCCATCATGCATGAGCATTATTCAATATTCTTTTGCGTTAAGTCTGTTAGTAGCTTTTCATGGTCTATTACGCACTGGGGAATTGTTGGGGCCACAGGCTTGGCAAATTCACACCACAGGAGCTGTTTGCACGGCAGTCATTAGTTTAGGATTGACAAAGAGTGGTAAACGCCAAGGCGCCGCCGAGAGTGTTGCAATATCAGAACGCTCTGTGTTGCAGTTGCTCTGGCTTCGGAAAACCTTCACTTGGACCATATGAATTTTGAACTTCCAAACCACACCAGTGGCGCTCCTTGTATTCTGACTGTCTTTCCTCACTGAAATTGGACCAGTGGGGATTCCGCCCTTATTCCCTAGTCCAGGTGGGGCAACTTTTCTTTTTACCAAGTGTGGTTCTTTAGACCGGGTTCTACTAGCAGGGAGGTGGGCCGCTGTCAAGACAGCAAAATTTTTTTGAATTCCGGCCTTGCTGTGCTTACAGATTTGCAAATCACACGTACTCATTTAGCCCCGTTTCACTCCACTTCTCGTAAATGGCTATCTTCTTTGCCATCGCTTGAGCACACTCCCTTTGGTCGTAAGTCAGGGGCACGTGGAAAGAAGACTTTTTCAAAGCGGAAAGCTCAAACAAACATGGGGGGGGGCGCAGCTATGTTTTTGTTCTGTTCCGTTTTTTTTGTCACAGGATCCTTGTGTGTCTAGAGCTTAGGGGGTTCCCCGGGGTGGCGGGGGCCCTAAGGGACACGGGAGGCGTGCTTCATCCTGGGTGTGGCCGGATGGAGTTCGCTGCGCCCTTAATGGTAAGGTTGCAATTTTGGCATCCTTAGGAGGGTTTCCGTTCTTTTCAATTTGAGAAATTTGGTCTGCAACGCGACAAAAAGTGAGTGAATTTAGTGTTTTATATATATATATGCATTTAGATGATGTCCCTGCGCGGAAACAAACGCATAGTCTAGGCTAGCCAATTTCTCCTTGCATATATAATCCACACACCCTGGGCAACGTATTGAAAGGAACATCCGGAGCTTGGCTTTGCCAAAGTGGGGAGTGTGAAACATGATGTAAGGCTGGGCACATTGCTGGTGGATGCGCGATTGACGAAGCCTCGCGGTTTGGACGATAAGGACATCGACAGTGAGCCGACGATGTTGGCAAAGAGTCTTTTTCCCCACCTGCCAGGTGAGGGTTGTTAGATTTTATCAGAGCTGTTGTCCTCCTCCTTCTCCTCCTCCTCCGCCTCCTCCAGTTTCTCCTCGACCATGTCTGCATCAACTTCCACCTCCACTTCCGCCTTGCCAACTCTTCGCCAAGCCCTTCGCCAACTTCCGAGCTCAGTGCGCACTGCTGGACCTCAACCTGGGACC
>Ga0126342_10017159_pt1:5000-12545 | contig 12545 bp, 9 predicted proteins | sample Cyp1metagenome_FD_92528 | JGI IMG/M metagenome (GOLD analysis project Ga0126342, IMG submission 92528) | Coral microbial communities from Lord Howe Island, Old Settlement Bay, Australia - Cyphastrea 1 metagenome | ecosystem: Host-associated > Invertebrates > Cnidaria > Coral ...
TATTTGCCCTGGGGGTCAAAGAACATTTTTAAAATATCCTTTCGGGAGAGACCATTTTTGGCCAACAAGGCCTTTGGCCTGTTCCATGGGTTGCTTTCTGTGGCTCAAATTTGCAGATAAAATGCTTTCACAGTGTTATCAAAGGTCTGTATGTTTTAAATATAGTTGCCACACACGAACTGGTAAAAGTCAGCTTATGATGCCATGATTGGAACTAGTCTCAGAGTATATCAAAGTAGAGCATTTTTTGAAAGGAACAGGGCCGCTCCCCTTGACAACCCTGCAAAACAATTTGCATTTATTGGTGTTTTGGTCACGGTTACCACAATATTGGCAATTCTCCCCCCACACCTGTAGATCCGAGGTGGAAACTCAACATTGAAAGTTCAAAGGTTGACTGTTGACTATATAAAATCATATATTATATGACTGGGTTATTGGATTTCAGTGCGTTTTCGAGAGACGTGATTGCCCAACGAAATTGCGAGCTCATATACAAGGAAAAATCATGAAAAAACAGCATTGCAACCCTTTGCAACCATATTAAGTTGAAGTGGTGCCGTGAATAGACCGTGAAAAAAGGTGAAATACCGTGAAGTTTTCGTGGGTGGCCATTTTTAGCCGTGAACAACCTCTTGTGGGCGTGAATGTCAAACCCTTCAAAATCATATGAAAATCGGCACAAAATCAATTCGTTCAAATGTGCCACAGGTTGATGTAGGTGTGATTGATGATGGAACCAGTTTTGATGATCCACGGGCCGTATAGTGTTATGTTTTGAGAAAACACACAAATATATATATATATATAAAAACATTGGTTTGCTAATACATTGCGCACCTTGCAAGCTGAAGTACTTTGAAGCGTTTGGGTGTTGCAGAATTCTAGCTGAACAACCACACTCTCAAAAATGATCAAGACCATCTCCAGTCAAATCATTGTAGCCAATCGGTGATGCAATTGTGACTGGTGAACATCCATTGGAAAATCGTTCGGGATCTTTTGGGGGTCATGGGTGACCATGTTGAAAGGGCTGCCAAGATGGCAGGAAGAGTAGTTTTTCTCAATCATATGATTTATCTATAGAAACATATATGTGCAGGCATGAACCGTGAATGACCGTGAATGGACAAAGACCATTTCAGCAAAATCAAGAATAGTCTTTGATAGAAAGACCATTGTTAGAATAGGCTTTGGATGGCCAGGGTTTGTAAATCTGAGGCAACACCAGTTTTCTTAAGGGAGACGCGTACCCTTGAGCTGGAGCGGGATTCTTAAAAATCCCTTTCGAATGTTTTGCGAAAATCTAGCATGTGCTCGCGAAACCCTCTCGTCGCTTTGTGCGTGTCAGATTGCTCTCGTTGTGGCGCGGTGCAAATTCTCAAATCGCTTGCGCAACCTTCTCGTCACTTTGTGCGCGTCAGATCGCTCTCGTTGTGGCGCAGTGCTGATGTTGAGACCGCTTACACAACCCTCTCGTCACGTATATATAACATACACTAACATTCGACAATGTAGCGTTCTGAGCCTAGAAGGCCGACGTAGTCAAAAAAATGGCTACATTCGATTTGACCTTCCGGAAGCCTTCCGAAAGCCCTCCGAAAGCTTTCCGAAAACCTTCCGAAAGCCCTCCTAATAGCCATCCGAAAAACATTGTTTTTTCATTGCCAGCTCGGTATAAATAGTTGCTTTCTCGTGCCGGCCCTTTCCCGCCAATACAACATCAGTAAAACAAAATATAAAATTCAATCATATGCCTGCCAATGTGTTACATTGTTTACAACACTTTCCACAATTTGAGCCTGCTAAAGCAGTGTGTGCAAGCGCATCTCATTCTGTACAACCAGGTCGTAGCATAATCCCCGGTATATATATAATATATGTGTGATATGTAATTATATCTATAGACAGCAGCAATCCGGCAGATCCAGAAGAGCTCCCAGACACAAGAGACAATAGACATGTGCAATGCAACATCTAAAAAAGGTGAAATAAGAAACCAACGAAAATAAAAAACATAGCTGTACAAAATGTATTATATGTATTAATCGGCATTTGTGTAGAAACCAAACCTATTTAAGATAAAGCTGCTTTATCCCATCCATTACCATCGACGAAAACGAAAATGAGCCGAAAACAAACCCGAATAAGCCAGCGTGGAACAGCTATCGGCAAAAAATCCGGAGTCTCAGCAGCAATGTGCAAGCCTAGATGAGGGGCTGTCACGGGCTGTCACGCCCTGTCACGGGTGGGTTCCGAAAAACTCCGAAAACGTATCAAAAATTCAATGGCATTTTGGCCAATAATGTAGAATTTCAAGCACATTCGAAAACCAGCTTCACGGGCTGTCACGGGCAAACCTTTGTCCGTAAAGAATGTAAGTTTTGTTGTATCCGACCCATGTGCGATATTGCAGGTCTACCACATTCACAAATGTCGTTTAACACTAGTGAGAAGTGCAAACAACATTCTTTTTAGAGACATCTGAAGGGTATAGGGCAGCCAATGCGTTGATTTTTTTCAAAGATATACTTCACCTCAATATTGGTTTTAAGTAACATTGGGCCCATATCACCTAGAAGGGCAGGCAGGTTCAGTGCAGGAAGAGATCTTCCCACGCCAATCCTCTTCCTCAAAAACATGCGCGTACTTCCTTTAGGCGAGCATTGTTTCAATGGAAAGGAGAAACATCAAGAGTGACCAGAATGATTTACAATCAATAGCAAAGGCAAAGCGGGTGAACTTGCTTGTGTTGCCGTTTCCCTGCATTGTTCACCTTGAGAAAACCTCGACTTCAACTGCATAATATACACAAATGATGTGTTTGCTCTACCCTTTACACTTGTGAGGGCCAAACGTCGCCCCGATGCTGCCCGTATCTACGAATTGAGCACGGCCGTGCTAATTGCAAACATTTCTTTATATACAGTGTATATGACGCACCGTCCATGCAAACTAACAGCCGGGCTAGAAGTTACGCTTAAGGAAGTGTGTTGCCAAAAATGACAGTCAAGAATACAAAAATATCACTTTTGTTGTGTTCTATTGCGTGGTCTCAGTTTCAGTCGAAACCCGTGGAAACCCTTCGAAAAACCGGAGCCCTTTGAAGACATGGTTTTGAGAACGTGGACAAAAATCAGCAACATTGCCTCCGTAGGTGGCAGACATGTCAGACACTGAATGTTGCTAACATGGATCCTCAGGGTTTGTGCATGTCCTCTCGTTGTGGCGCGGTGCTCATTTTGAGATCGCTCGCGCAACCCTCTCGGCACTTTGGGCTTGCTACATAGCTCTCACATCTTGCTGTGGCGCGGTGCTCATTTTGACAAGGAGATCTTGCGCAGCGATCTTGACAAGGAGGTCTTTTCTAGAGAGCCTTCGCGGAGGTCTTGCCTAAGAGACCTCTTATTGGGGGCTTGTACATAGATCTTGCCAAAAGACCTTTTAGAGAATTAGAGACATCCTTTACAGAGACCTTGCATAGGGATCTGTTGAGATCTTGCCAACAGGTCTCTTACACAGGACACCTCTTATAGAGAGCTTGTACAGAGACCTTGCCAAGAGACCTCTTATAGAAATCTTGCGCCGAGGCCTTGCATAGAGATCTGTTGGGATCTTGCCGAGAGGTCTTTTATCTTACATAGATCTCGCCAAGAGACATCTTATAGAGAGCTTGTAGAGGGATCTCCTACAGAGATCTTGCCTAAGAGGCCTCTTCTAGAGATCTTGTACAGAATTCTTGCCAGAAAACCTCTTTTAGAGATCTGTTTGGATCTTGCCAAGAGGTCTCTCAAATACATCTTGCCGAGTAACCGAACCTCTTGTAGAGAGCTTGTAGAGAGATCTCCTACAGAGATCTTGCCTAAGAGACCTCTTATAGGGATCTTGTACAGACATCTTGCCGGGAGATCTCTTTTAGGGATCTTGTGCGGAGACCTTGCATAGGGATCTGCTCAGATCTTGCCAACAGGTCTGTTACACAAGACACCTCTTATAGGAAGCTACTACAGAGACACTGCCAAGAGACCTCTTATAGAGATCTTGCCAGGAGACCTCGTTCAGAGACCTGTTGCGATCTTGCCAAGAGGTCTCTCACATACATCTTGTCAAGTAACCTCTGAAAGAGAGCTTGTAGAGAGATCTCCTACAGAGATCTTGCCTAAGAGACCTCTTTTAGAGATCTTGCCAGGAGACCTCGTTTAGAGATCTGTTGGGATCTTGCCGAGAGGTCTCTTACATAGATTTTGCCAAGTAACCTCTCATAGAGAGCTTGTAGAGAGATCTCCTACAGAGATTTTGCCAAGAGACCTCTTATAGAGGTCTTGTATATACAGAAATCTTGCCAGGAGACTTCTTAAAGAGGTCTTGCCAGTAGATCTCCTAGAGAGAGCTTGCAGAGATAATCTGAACAGAGAACTGATTCAGAGATCCTTTGCAAAGATCTGGTCGGGAGATGTTTTTGGAGAGCTCGTGCAGAAAACTTACCAAGAGACCTCTTTTAGAGTCTTGCCAGGAGACCTCGTTTAGAGATCTGTTGGGATCTTGCCGAGAGGTCTCCCACATAGATTTTGCCAAGTAACCTCTCATAGAGAGCTTGTAGAGAGATCTCCTACAGAGATTTTGCCAAGAGACCTCTTAGAGGTCTTGTATATACAGAAATCTTGCCAAGAGACTTCTTAGAGAGGTCTTGCCAGTAGATCTCCTAGAGAGAGCTTGCAGAGATAATCTGAACAGAGAACTGATTCAGAGATCCTTTGCAAAGATCTGGCCGGGATATATTTTTAGAGAGCTTGTGCAGAAAACTTACCAAGAGACCGCTTGTAAAGATCTTGCACACAGGCCTTGTGAAGAGAACAAAGATCTTGCTAAAAGATCTCTGGTAGAGAGTTTGAACAGAGAGATCCCTTACAGGGATCCTTCGTGGAGATCTCTTATAGACACCTTGTGCGGATAGCCTCACAAAGGGATCTTGCAGAGCAGCTTCTACAGAGAACCTGTCAAAGAGATCTTGCGCACGATCTTCTACAGGGATATCTTCACAAAGGGCACCTGGCATCTCTTCGTCATGCTCCTTGCAATACTGTTTGAGGTCTCTTGCCGGGATAATTTTGAGTTTGAAGCTGGTTATAGCAAGCGCAATCTTAAGGTGTTAAAGCGCCAGGTGCGCCCAGCAATTGTGTTTCAAAGTCCTTGCAGGTCTATCTGTACCAGCAGTTGCCCAATGGCACAGTTTTCGCCCATCCTCTCCCCCTTCCCTCAGCGCGTGACTTTGCAGCCGCAGATTTTGATGGAGACGGTGATGTTGACATATTGATCATCCCACCCAATTCAGACAATTGTTTGTATTTCGAACGACGTGGTGACGGGAGCCTCGAGCAGTTGTTTGGCACTGACAACCCTTTCAATGGTGTGTGCAAGCGAACTTATGGGAACCCCCTCAGTCCAGCCGATAGCCTTTATGCTTCATTGGGGGACTGGGATGGAGATGGTGAGAAAGACTTGGTTGTGGTAGATGATTTCAAAGTGACTTTGTGGTCAAACCGACCAATGCAAAGTTTCGTCGAAGTGATCGAAAAGGACAGCCCATTCGGAAAGTTAGGTTTCCCCAAAGCATTGGAGGTGAGTCTCGTGGATGTGAATGATGATGGGAGGTTGGATGTAGTCGTTCCGCCGCAGAACGTGTTCGTGACAATTGTTAGGGGGTACGAAACATACAGTTTTTTTGAACATGGAACCAATGGAATCCTTGTAGAGCAGCTCGGTGGAGCGAATCCGTTTGACAAGGTAGCCCACAACAAAACTAACAATGACATCGCCGATATCTTGAGATCTATAAAACACCAAATTGTGGATCTCGACGATGATGGAGATTTGGACATAGTTCACGGAGATCTGCAGTACACACGAAATGATGGCGGTCATTTCACATATTTGAATCGCTCTGACCCTGATCACCCGTTTCGGGGAGTCGAAGACACAGAAATATCATGCTGGACTTTCGTGGATTGGGATAAGGATGAGGACCTTGATTTGGTGCAAGCCTATAAGCCTGGAGGGAAGACTGTGCATGAAGCCGCTGCTTATTCGAGTTGGGCAAACACCATCCTTTTGGAAATGGCACGGAATGGGACCAGCAGAGCCGAGAGACTAGCCTGGGCTCAAAAGAACATGTATCGCCAGATGCGCTTCTATCGCAACGTTGGCGGGAGCTTCCAAGAACTCACTGGGTCGGAAAATCCTTTCCATGACATTGCCTTCGGTATGGATGAATATTCCTCGTGCCCTACCTTTGTGGACCTTGACAAAGATGATGTTTTGGAATTGGTCCTCGGAACAGAAGATGGCAACCTGACTCTATCCAGCCATCCTCCGTTTTTCATTCGGGTTTTGCATTTAAACCCTCTCCAGTGTCTTTGGAATTCTTTATAGGTCCCTTTTTTATCACAAGGAAAGCTGCAGTACTTTAAGCAGCAGAACGGCAGTTTTCAGCGCATTGAGGAGACGCCTTTTGCTGACTTACTCATAAAGGGTACCTTCAACGAGGCGTTTGGTATCATCCCTCGCTTCGTAGATTGGGATGGCGATGGTAACATGGACTTGGTGATCACAGGAACAGACAAGGTGCAACTCTTCCAGCGCGGCATTTGCCAGCCTTCCTCATACTGCAAATCTGGGGTCTGCAATCAGCGGACCTCCGCATGCACGTGTGACAGTTTTGCAGGAGGACAAGACTGCAGCCTCTGTGGCAATTTTTATGTCCGCGAGAAGGACCAATGCAGGCCATGTCCTGGCCATAATGAACTGGCAGGTACTTGCAGCCGGAGAGGCGAGGGAGGGTTGAGGGGGCAATTCTGTGATTAGTGACGCCTGCATACTATTGCGTCTTGTTTTTTTTGTCTAGTAACAATGTGGGCATGTTACATAAATGATTATGAGTTTGTTATAGTTTGTTAATATAACCAGATTGAATATTATGAATTGTAACTTATAACTGTAACATATAACTTTTATGAATATGTTGACACCGATTGGTGGAATGGGACTGAATATGGCTGAAAGAATCATTTAGTCTCCGCAAAGTCGTGGTACTCACTAGTGGCATTTCGTTTATAAGACCAGATTTTTCAGGAGCACCTTCCTGAGACTATCCCAAGAGTCACTATACTCCTTTACTCCTGCTGTTTTCAAAGAGGTACTCCTTGAACCAGCCAGATTCTGAATAATGCAATTGTTTGGGATGTAAGTACTGACAATGTCAAGGACCTTCCTGAGAATTTTGTGTGAATCCCAAAAGCCACCACTCCCCAACTACTGCTTTTTGTATCTTACTTCTCATTGATTCCAAAGAATGCCAGGGTTTCCAAAGAAGAATAAGAAGCAGAAGAAGGAAAGGGAAACGTTAAGCAAAGAAAGATGTGATCCGACGTTTTAGAAAGCAGCGTGCTCCTTGAAGATCCTCTCCACCATCACCCATGAGCCCAACAACAAAGGAAAATGAATTGAACATAGACTCATGACGCTTTTTCCACGCAGTGTTCCGTAGAA
>Ga0126342_10017160_pt1 | contig 12545 bp, 8 predicted proteins | sample Cyp1metagenome_FD_92528 | JGI IMG/M metagenome (GOLD analysis project Ga0126342, IMG submission 92528) | Coral microbial communities from Lord Howe Island, Old Settlement Bay, Australia - Cyphastrea 1 metagenome | ecosystem: Host-associated > Invertebrates > Cnidaria > Coral ...
AACGTGGTGTGTTTTGTACATTTTGACTTGGAAATGTGCTTCGCGCCACAACGGCGTGCAATTTTTCATCTCTCGTCTGGCCAGCTGGCTCCGCACCCGCCGCTTTAGCGAGCCTACTTTTCGGCCCTCCGGAGCCACAAATCATCGGAAAAACGCAGTGTTTCGCGACTTGCCTACCTTTTCGCGCATCTGCATCCTCTTTCTTCTGACTCTTTCTCTTCTACTCTTCTTTCTTCTAATCTTTCTCTTCTCTCTGCCTCTTCCCTGCTCTGCTTTTCATCTGTCCATATTTGACTTCTAAACTTCCTTTGATGATTTCAAGAATGCTGTTGAACGAAATCACCATGTCTCCAGGTTCTCCCTGGCGCCTCACGCAGCGCAATGGTCACGTCTTCGCCTTCGACCGCGTCAGCAACGCCTCGGGCGAGCACTGCATCGCGGCGACTGACGACGAGGGGGATCGGATCTCCGTGAGCCTGTGGGGTGCCTTGGAAAACCACAGGGAAACCATAGGAAAATCATAGGAGAACCATAGGAAAACCATGAAATTTCTTTAGGAAAACCCATGGAAAATCCCTGGGAACATGGTGATTTCTAATCGAAGAAAAACTCTGATTTACAAGATGGGGTCCCAAAACCATAGCTCAGTTGGTTGAAACAATTAGGTCAACCAGGGTTCTTGGCTGTTATAACATGTTGTAACCATAGTTAGATGGGATTATAGAGCATCAAACACAACTGGGCCCCCACATTGAAAGTGGCTATAGCCATAACCATTGTTAACAACAATTGTGACTTGTATCAGGCTAGTGTGATTTGGAAGGATATATTGGAGGGATATATAGTTTAGATACAGATGGGTTGGTGTATGTGGCGAAATCATATGCATAGCCTATCTAAATGATTAAACAGTGAAATCGTGCTGCTGCTGATGATGATGATGATTATTATTTTGCATATAGTTTGGAAGAGAAAAGACTGAACCATGATAGCGGAGCGGGGTAACACATGCGAGTGGCTGGGGATGAGTGGTGAGACGGTGAATGGGGCGATCGGAGAATTGATGTGATGGTTTACCATCTGGTTATGACTAACAGTTCGCCATGGTTTCTCGATGGCCCATAGAAATAGATGGTTTACTGTACCGTTCTTAAAAGCATGGTGATTTTCCATGGCTATGTTAAATAACAAGATGGTAATGCTTGTTGATGTGTTGCTTCTTTTATGCATGTTCTTCCATATGTTCATATAATTATGTCGGCCTCCCAGTTATGTCGGTGTATAGTCCCGTGCAACTAAAGTGACCATAAACCCACACCGTCACCAAATGATGTTTAATTTTGTTTTTGTCAGCTTTGCTATCACACATTAATTATCCTCGTAGAAATATCCACTGTAAAATGGATCACTAGTGTCAACAGGGGTAACAATTAATTAGTGTAAATTCCCATGTTTAGTGCTAACATTATCCGAACGTTCATGGGTTAATTCCTATCAAACCTGTAACTGGTTGGTGGCTGGGAACATGTTTTATTGTTCCATATATTGGCAATAATCATCCCAACTGACTTTCATATTTTTCAGAGGGGTCGAAACCACCAACCAGTTAGTGAATACCAACAGATTAAAATCCCAGGTGTAGGGCTGAATGCGATTCATCAGGTCATGGCACGATTCCAAGCGACCTGGAGCTCCTCAACCTGCCCCGCTGCGACGCACTTCCAACGGCAGAAGCACCGGCCCGGCGTGGGCGTTGGAGGAAAAAACGCGTGAGTTGGGCTCCAGGTTCTACGTGGTTCTCACAAGGCTAGGGGACCTCCAAGTTATGGTTTTAGTTGGTTTAAGAAAAACTGTTACAATCCCATTTGCAGTCACTATAGCTATAACTGCCATACGCCTAATTGGCCTTGGGTATTAGAGATATGAAATGAATTGAAATAATGTATGTATGCATATAATTGCATATGTATATATATATATATATACGTATATATATGGAGATTGGTGAACATTTAAATGTGGACTGGATATATATATATATATATATGTATACATATATTATATTTCCAACATTGTTTTTTGAACCACGTTCAACGGGATATATATATATGTATATGTTTTTAATATGCATCGCAGTCCCAGCTCGAAGTGGCTTAATCATCCATTTGAATGGTAGTTTGTAAGGGGGATCAATTCCAAATGGCTTCGATTCAGCCAGAGGAAGTGGGATACTTGGGAATCACCCGTTCTTGGATGACTCAATTGTGTTTATTGATTACCTATGAACTGGGATAGCCCCTGTGCAGTTGCAGATGGGTGAATCATTTGCGATTGGGGTTGACATTTGTGAGATCACACATTGTGCTTACAGTGGTTGTAGAACTGAAATATGAATCCTAGATGATCTAAGTATATATCCCAGTAAGTGGCTAGTAAGCATATTCCCGAATATGGAATATACCCGGCTGTATGTAACTTCTATTTCGAAGATAAAGCACTGGGATGTGTAATGATTGTACCCCCAAACATAGACCTCACTCACCGACTCAAATGAGAGGTTTGCAAGCGGAACAGATCTGTAAGTTGTTTTTTTCTTGGCTTTGACCTATATACTAAACACTTGGTCAAAATACTTGATTGAATCGTGGTACTAATCTTATATACTTACTAGTATACTTAGATATACTTAGCTTGGTGGTATTCAAGAACTAGTAATACTAGTATATTATAGTATAGTATAGTATACTATAGTATTGGTGTGCTACTATAGTTTCATACTTCACCAATGTATATCGTCACACTTGGTCAATGAAACATGTCGCTGAGGTCACCACGAAGCGTGACATCCACACCTTGGGCGACTCTACGGCGCCCGTAGGGGTCACTGGGGAGTTCGCGGGTCCACTTTGAACACGATGGAATGCACCATGAAAACATACATGTATATGTAAGCAATATGAATAATGGTCATATGCGGAGATTAACAGGTCATGCGTATGCCGTATATGTATTCTATGCATAAATATAAATATATATATATATGTACATGTGCAAGGTCCTAGGGTGGGGTCCCAGTTTGTTTTCTAAGTTGGTGTATAACTACATAGCTTGACTCGTGTTAATGGGAGTTTTATAATAGTTAGATGGGATTAGCATAGACCAACTGAGTCAGTGGCACTGTAAGGGGATCATAGCGACACTGCCATGTCACTGGAGATGGTGATTTACCCTTCATGGTGCCGGATTTCTTTTAGGAAACCCCGAAACGTCCATTGGTTGTTCATCATGTTCCCTCCTTCAAATAGCACTTTTGGCGACCGGGTAGACCCCATGTTCAGACACATTTATATGGGCATGGCTGAGTTTTGTCGAGAAAGATCCAGCCTGGAAAACTAGGGAGAATCATCCATGAATATCCATTGATCATTCATTTTCCCGCTTGGAAGAATTCCATCAATGAATGGAATAGCAAGTAATACTATAATTGGAATGGTATAGGTAAGTATCTGTTGGCTAGTAACATAAATGGATATACTATACTAATTCCATCAAATTCCTGTTCAAATAGGAGATGCTTTATGACGCCTCGGAATAGTATATATAGGTATTTCATAGGGATCCATTGCCCTCCTGGTTGATTAAGTATGGGTTGGTAACCCCACAATTAGACAGCATAGCACCATTGCACTTCTCCTAGACTGTCATTTGATGGTTTCGAGCATGATCATCAAAAATGGTAACTAGCCCCACAATGTGAGGCCCCCAAGATAGATAAGTTGGTTTATAAGCCCCAGTAACTAGTTCGCTATAAGTACCATAAATCGTAGTTATTGGAGTTATTTGGACCAACTTAGCTATCGAACGGGGGCCTCACATTGTAAAGCAATGGATATTTGGGTCATTGAGAAACCAGATCTACCAGCGGTGGGGTCAACTTTTTCTTGAGGGTCAACTTTTGGTTGATATATTTCCCCATAGAACATGGGGGCTATATCATCCCAACTTCTTGTTGGTGAACTCACCAAAATTATAGCAATTAATAACCCCAACTGCACCTCCAAGTTGTTGTTTTTTTAATCCCATTACATTTCATACATATATATATATATATATAGCTAGCTAGATTGTTTTTTTTGGCGACACACATCTTAAATATCTTGACCTTTTGTCCCCCATTGTAGGCTCCGTAGGGTTTTCCTGTTCCTCTCAGGTCTCTCCCGCCCACTAGGTGGGCTGATCATCCAAGTAATGTCGCACCGATGTCGCAGCGAGTTCGTGACCAGATGCTTCAGCTCGAAGATGCTCACACGGTAACAACATGTAATAATCAACAAGGGGCAATGTGATGACATGATGTTTGACCTTTTATATCAATATATTTACATATATATATATATTTATATGTATATGTCTAACATATATATATATAAACAGTCAGAAAGCAACACGTATACCAAACATGATTTTTTTCAAACAAGTGGCTTTGAGGTAGGGCTGGGCCCGGTCAGCCCAGCTAGGCCCTATTTATTCGTAGCAATTAAACCTAAACGGTGGTGACCCCCAATTCCTTTTTCTAAATTGGCTGAAGTAACTAGGCAAACTTGCTTGGAGTTATGCTAGATATATCATGATATATCGACCGAGGTGGGTTTTCACATAAATCCAATTGATATCCCATTGATGTAGGTTCCGATGATTTTTCCCTATCATTTTCCATAGAATTAAAGCACCAAACAATAGGTCAATAGGTGACCATCTCGATTTGAAGCTTCGAGTCCTGCAGAGTTCACCCCGAGAATACACTGGGTATTTATAGAGGTACTTTCTGGTTATTTAACATAGCCATGGAATAGATGACCCATAGAAGATGATTTTCCCAGCGACATCAACCTCCAGAAATATTTTGGGGATTTTCCAGCTCGCTATGTTAAATAACCATATGGTATATAATTTCAATGGTCCTGCGCGAATTAGCGTGAATTCTCGTTGTTTCAACTTATGTATATTATATATTATTATAAGATATCATGATTATCACGCGGGTGAGCTTGCATTTCTCATTGTATTGGCGAATTCAGTATCAAATTAGTGGAGTTGTAGCCTTGCTATATGACCAAATGGTCAAAATGACATCATGCCACTTGTCTTATCGTTACTGGAAGTCACAGCCCCTCCTGCATAGGCCATATAGACCTTGCAAAGGTTGGGTGCCGCCAATTAAGATATCTACAAGTGTTTCCCCATGATGTGGGTCAGTCACAAGATAAGATACCCCCAAATTTGATTATCATCATTCTCCCTCTAGAGAGTCGTCAAAATTGCACCATAAAATTGCAGGTTGATGATGTTTGTTCATCATGTTCCCTATAGAAATACCATCTGGTAATCAAACATGGCTAGCTGGAATGATTACCACGGGGTCATGAAATCTCAATGAAAATGCGTGTACCTAGACCCAAGTACTTCGTTGAAGATCCCCATTTGCTGCCAGCCTCCAAGCTCCATCGAAAAGCGACTGGATAGGCATGGGCTGTTTCTGTGAAACATGAGGATAAAGCAAACCAGCTGAAAAAACAAAACCTGAAATATATTTCAGACTGACAAGCCTTGTCGTAAGTGACCTATAAGTGACTTTTGGAGCCACAGGTAGCCTATCAATGCCTATCATATGTACAATGTGGGGCCATGTGGGGCCCCCCTTTACGATAGCTGAGTTGGTTTATAACTATGTTGACTAGGGTTTATTTATGGCAGTTATAATGAAAGGTAGATGGTTTTATATCCCAACTTACAGTTTGGGTCCCCACACTGTAGCTAGTTTTTGGAAAATTGCACGAGGTTTGACAGTTTTGACCCACAACAAGACGAGTTTGTTTGAACATCGAATACCCCGAGTTTGACGGTTAATTTGAGCCCATTTGAGGCCCCATGTTCAGACACATCTATATGAGTGTGGGTCATATGGACCTGCAAATTTGGGTCTAATCGGATACTTGAGCTGGGGTTTTCTATGGGCAATTTTGAACCTTGTTTTTTTTGTTTCAGCTAGTTTCCCCCAAACCTTCAAAAGCAACATGGAACCTCAACAATTGGTTCCATCATGCGGTTTTTCTCTTGAATGAATCTTGTTGCGGTGTGTTTTGTGTTGAATCAGAATCATAAACCAGAAACACATTTCAGTATGTTCAGAAATCTGAATGTGTTTGTGTGGCATTTGTGAATGATGATGACACAGATTTCAGAAACACATCATTTCGTGTCATTCAACATGATCAGCCCCAGCCCACGTGGCCACAGCGACCACGACGTGTCAATGTGGGAAGAAATAGAGTCTGAATGCAGCCTGTGAGCTGGGTTAGTTGGTTTGGAAATAGGCTAACTAGGATCATACAGATACTGTTTGGTGGTTTGGAACATGAATTTTTTGACTTTCCATATATTGGGAATAATGATCCCAACTGACTAATATTTTTCAGAGGGGGTGAAACCACCAACCAGATACTTTTGGTTGGTTATCGTAGCATCTAACTTTGGTATAGAAGTACCTAGATTTTTTTTGGTGGAACGATATACTTTGGTATCCCATCAACAACTTGGGGGGAAAAACGATCACCCAAATTCACCCAGGCTACCCAGACTGCCAGCCGTACCCAGGTAAAGATTGAAGCAATACAGGGGGTGTCCTGAAATGCGGGTACCCCTAGTCATCATCCATTTCGTTCGATGGCATTTTCCATGATTTTTTAACATAAATAAACCATCCAGCGAGCTTGAGATACCCAAAAATGACTTTTTGGAAATGTGATAGGAGCCATAAATTGACCTTTTGCCTGCTCTAAATTCTTTGTATATTGGGATGATCATCAATCCTTTCATAAGATTTGGGGATGGGTCAACACCTAGTATTACCGGGGGAATAACCATCCAGCATCCAGCTATGACTTGGGGTGCCAGGTACCCAGGTACCAGAGTTATGACTCATAGCCATTTGTGTATGCCGTTAATGTCAATATAATCTCTTCCCCGTAATATTAAACACCCCCTTATAGAAACCCCATGGGTTTAGTAGGGAATTTCCACATTCCATTGGGACCATGCACTTGGGGTGTTTAATATAAGGGTGATGGGATTATTTGGATTTCGGTTTCATGGGATAGATCACCATCCTTAAAGCCATGTAGCTGCTATAGCTTGACCATGGCAGCGCACATGGCAGTCGTATCCTCCAGTAGCTTTGCCATGCTTTGGGGTTAAGGGTTGTGCTAGATAAATGAAACTGGTAGAATAAGTAACGTGGGAAAGCCACGAATGTACCTAGCATTTGGGGATGGTTTATTTTCTTAATTGGTTGAACCACATTGTAGGAACTCATCACCAAAATCTGACATATGTGGTGATTACCCTCTGGTAATTTAACGGTTTGCTATTGAACATACCCCATTTATAATTGATTTACCTATTCAAAATTCAAATTGGTGATTTTCTATAGCAAACTGTTAGTTTACCAGAGGGTAATTACCATCATGTCGAAGTTTTTGCATTCAATCCCTGACTTAGATCAAGGATGATGAAGGGAACAGCTGCAGAACATCCCCATCTTTAGCGTGGGAACCAGAACAGAAACAACACAATTGGTTCGGCATCGTGCCTTCCTGTCCCTGGATTGGTCAGGTTGGTACCTTGTTATCATTTTGCGTGACGATCTAACCACCTTTACTCTGATTTGCCTCTCTAGCTTTGTTCCTTGACGATATTCTGGGTTAAACAAATCCATTGAGAACCCCACTGTCATCATGTATCTCATTAAAATAGCCATAGCTGTATACCTAGACCCTCCAAGTCCTCCAACAGAGTAAGTTTTTTGCACCATACCATCTGCACTTCTCCCAAGTTTAATAGGTACTTGGAAGGTCTAGTTATATACATATATATTTTTATAATGAACAATTATCCCCTTAATTCCCATTGAATGATGATTCTCCCACTAAATCCTACATGTATAAAGGATTCCCACTAAAATCTTTAATTATACCGGATTTCCCATATCTGTATTGACATGTATATCTATATATAGGGGTTTCTTACAATGGGGAATTCCAGAAACCATAGGTTTCAATACTAAAACCACCAGATAGATAGATATTCATTGTACCCCGTTGTTGTGATCAAAGTTCATAAGTCCTCAATTTCGCCGCTGGCTCATCCGTCGGCCCGCAGTGGTGTCAGTCCGAGTGCGCTTGTTCAAGCGCAGAGGCCCGGGGGCGGGTTGCCAATGTTGCCAGAATTACAACTACAGTTAGTAGGGAAGGTAAACCAACATAGCTGATTGGTGCAATGTAGGGTCCCAAAACAGCTCAGTTGCTTTATAAATCGGTTACCTAGGGTTTGTGGATGTCAATGATAGTTAGAATATATAGCTAGATGGGATTATAAACCAACCTTTAATCGGATGGGCCGCCCCACATTTTAGTTGGTTGGTAAGTGGATTATGACCCCCTATAAGCAAACTGCTAAGGAAATGGTGGATGTCATCACCATAGTGACTGCAGGATCCCACCTCCGGTCCTACAGTTCAAGTTGTTTTTTTGTAGGTAGAATAATGAATGATTTAATTATCAATAGTAACCAACAATAAATCAAACATTAGCATTAAGCAACTGTGCCTATTGAATTGTTCTTTGTGAATTACCTTCAATTACCAAATATCGATTTATCTATAGTTTGTTACTTTTCTTGCACTATCTAATATTGAGTGCCCATTTGCTGCCAGCAACTCTTTGCCGATGTTTGTCATTGGTCACCTTCCGGTAACGTTGCAGTTTGCTTTGGAAAATTGTTCCCTTCAAAGATCATTTACCTCGTCTCCCTTTAAAAAAACATTATCTTCCAAAAAGCAAACTGTCAAACTACGAGAGGGTATCATGACAACATCCATAGCATATTGAACACTCGTATTAATGAGTGATCAATCATAATTGTCATATTTCGACTTTAATCATTATTAACTAGGATCAGCCGGTATTGACTTAGTAAGGACCTTTCTGAACCATTCTTAACAATTCTTAACCATTCTTACCAATTACTAATGAGGGAATTTCCCTGGTAAATTAACACAGACCCTGCCAGATAGAGGTTGGAAGAATAGTTTCCACTAAAAAATGGTTATTTTCAGGGTCGAATTGTTAATATTTACCAGAGGTTACCGGAGAAAAACATATGGGGATGGGTCAAAACCTGTTTATTAAATCATATTTAGATTATTTAGGGGAATAAACATCAATTACCCTCTGGTAAACGTTTACATAACTATGGAAAATCACCATTTTAAATGGGTATATCAACTATAAATGGCCATTTTTCATAGCTATGTTAGTTTACCAGAGGGTAACCAGCTATCTTATAGGGTACCATCCCTGTCGCTTGACTGGTTTTGAATCAGGCCGGCGCGCCATGGACGACTTCGACGATGATGACTTGGATGAGGACGAGGAGATCGATGAGGCCCCTGTGCCCCGGATCCTTCAGGTGCTAAAGATGTGCACATGGACAAATAATATGGTAAAATACATGTTACTTATATTTATATTTTACTAATACTAATATTGGAGGGGTAATACCGTTTTGGGATATACCATAAACATGGTCAAAATACTAATGTGGTACTTATATATACTTATACTTAAATAGTGGATAAAAACGACCTCGGATAGGATAGTCAGAGACAATATTGAACAACATGTGAAACAAATGGGTGTATATATTTGTGCACCTATACAGCTATAAGAATATCATTGTAATGCACCTGTAATATAGTACTATACAGATAAGAAAGATACTTGTAGGCTACATCGGTGCAGTGATATGAAAAAATATAAGTACCTTACCATATGCACCATGCTTACCATCCTCCAATTAAGTACCTACAAGTATCAATCATTTTTGGGCTGATATGGGGGTTTCTTAAAATTGGGGCTGATATGCGGGTTTCTGAAATCTGAAATGGGGAATCCCATAGTAAAACCGTGGTTGTTTCAATACCAAGTCATGGTCAACCATGACTTGGATGATTTGGGTGTACCCCCATTGGGAACCCAAAAAACTGGTGTAACTAGATCGTCCATGTACCTTTAAAGATGAATACATGCAATAATATGTCGTAAAAAATATGTGAATGAATTTGTTTTGGGGTACTTAGAGGGTCCAAGTAAACATATTTATACATACAATCCCATGGTATTTCCATAACGGCTAATGTATATTGTGCTATACCAAGAAACCCAATTCTCAAGCAGGGACCCTCAAACGATAGCTAAGTTGGTAAATGACACTCAGACTCTAATAAGTTTATAGTTTATGGCAATTTGAAATGTAGCACTCATGGCGTTTACAATCCAGCACACAAACAAACATACCCTTCGGTAAATGATTTATTATTTATTTGTATATTTATGTACATATTTTTGTCCATTTACAGTCATTGTCCATTTATTGCAATAGGACAAAATTGCGCTAGCGGGTTGATGCTATAACGTTTACGGACATCCACCATTTCTTATAGATAAATCATCTACTGACTATTGACGAGCCATGGCCTCCAGTTTGCAAACTGTGAACAATTACCATAAGGTATCATTATAACAACATCCATTGGACACAACCACCAGTATATGGATATTAACCGTTATTAACCACTGTTCATCCTTATTGATCGTTAGTAATGGTTGAAAACAGCTTGATTGGTTGGTTGCGATAGGATACGATAGGCATATATGTAGATATATATATATAATGAAGTGTAATGTAATGTAATGTAATTTAATTCAATATAATGTAATGTAATATATGTATGGTATGTAATGTCATGTCATGTCATGTCATGTCATGTAATGTAATGCAATGTATGTGTGTATATATATATATATACACGCTATCTCATGCGACCTCACTGGGCATTATTTTCAAAGCCAACCGGGGAAGCGTGCTCGCAACCAACGTCTCTTTCCGCGCCAGCCTGAGCCGGACATCGAAGTGCACGAAGAGGGACAGGACGACGTGGCGACGTGGCGACGACGGCTGGGTCAGTGGTTGAGTTGGCCGGGAAGATCACAGGGAACTGGCCATGGCTATTGATAAGTTAATCCCCCAGCAATGGGATGGAATCGATATAGCCATTAACGTTAATTAGTTTAACTGGTTATTAATGGCTTTAAGTAACTGTTATTATGATTTAACTGGTTATTTCAATGGGATTTTAATTGGTATATTATTTGATGGTAAATAATGGTAAATAACATTGATATGGCCATTTATGAGTTATAGCTTATAGCTGGTTATTTCTATGGGATTATTTGATATATTATTTGATGGTACATGATGGTAAATAATTGTTAATAGTGGTTAGTACTGGCTAATAGTGATTGATGATGGTGACATAACTTGTTATTTCGATGGGATGAGAAACATGAACCATAAATGGGGTTTTGTTAGTACTTATAACTTATAACTGGTGATTGGAGCCATAACTGCATGGAACTAAATTCTGGACTTTCCAGCAAATGTATGAAAATGAGAGTAAACTGATCATGGATAGCGAATATAGTTAAACTGATCAATTACCAACAGGTCATAGACGTCATTGAATGAATTTTACCATGTTTGATTTAGCAGGGGATAATGAAAATAAGTTCTAACTGATGGATGACCATTGGGAAAATGTCTCAATATGACCCATTTAACTGTATAGTTCTATGTATATTTAAAGACCATACAAGTTTGGTGATTATGGCCCCATGTTAGAAAGTTTTGCCATCAATGATATACCACATTTGTTTAATCTCCTTGGTTTCTATTTTGGGAAATGCAATACAATCAACAAAAAGGGTATATTGATATAGTTGGTAGATCACGGTGTGTCAATGACTACAGGACATGTTACTATCCCATATATCCAATATAGGAGACTATCATGATCCCATGAAGTGGGCATCCTCTGAACCAACCAGTACTTTCATCACTCACAATGGCCCACGGAGGTTACAGATAGATTTCCGTCGCGGAGGTTACAGATAGATTTCCGTCGCACAGCGAAAAAAATCCTCACCCTGCAGGGGTTTCAAGGCTTCGTCATTGATTCCAATGTGTCTACTTCATGAACGCCGTGAATGCAGCCGCCAAGTCGTCACTTCAATGTACCTGAATCTTCCAACCCTGTCGTTTTTTAGACCCTGGGCTTAGGGCCTGAAATTTCAGTACCCCAAATCTGTTTCATCCCCTAACTCAAATTTTAGACCCTGGCAATTTTGGGTGGTTTGTGATTCTGCCTCTTGGTGGTGGTTTTAATATATACATATATTTTAAAAACAATCAAGTTCCCATTGCGCCTGCCCTCAGATGCCAAATTGATCAAAGAGAATCAAGGGGTGGAAGAATATCAGTTCCCCAATGCTATATTAATCTCTTTAAACAGCTTTAGATATACAGAACTTACCCCGGATCACAATTCTATTTCCCCACATTGACGTGTGGGGTTTTTGTTTTTAGTTCTG
>Ga0126342_10017161_pt1 | contig 12545 bp, 11 predicted proteins | sample Cyp1metagenome_FD_92528 | JGI IMG/M metagenome (GOLD analysis project Ga0126342, IMG submission 92528) | Coral microbial communities from Lord Howe Island, Old Settlement Bay, Australia - Cyphastrea 1 metagenome | ecosystem: Host-associated > Invertebrates > Cnidaria > Coral ...
CCAGTGATGTGAATGTTGGTTTATAAACATTTATAAACCCCATGAATACTAGTTTACTAGTTCGTTATAGGTATCATAAACCATAGTGTTTCATGGGAGTTATGTTCAGCAACTGAACGCAATTTCGTACACGGGGATATCCCCACGGAGCTGATGACATCGGTTTAGCAACAAAAATCTATGGTTTCTCCAGGATAAACATCTATAAATGGTCGGTTTTCCACATCGATGCTAGTTTCACCCTAGAGTGTTGGATATTGATACCATCCTTAGAATATGTTTAATGGATTATTTGGTATAAAATGATGAAACTGAGTGTCCCCAATTCCCCCGATCTGACTCACGTTGGTTGTCTCTGCACGAAGCTTATCGCTTCTCGATAGGGATTACCATGTCATGGATCAGTTCATCCCAATCCCAGGGAGGTTGATCCCCAAGTCAACCATCATTTATCAATTATATCAAACATTTGATGGTAACCACCCATATTTCTTGACAAATTATTATTGCTATAATCTAGAATATTACCATAATAATAGATGATAACATACTATATATATATTGTATATATTACATACTATATCCACATGATATCTCCGTTATATCGCCATTGTATCCCCACCACCCCAGCCTTGAAACTTGAGGAGCTTGGCGGCGAACCTGCGACCACATGCGACCACTGAAACCGTGGCTTTTGGTCCCTTGAAAGAGCTTGGATTTTTCTAAGGTTTGACCAGGTCCTATGGTAAATATACCCTCTGGTAAACTAACATAACTATGGAAAATCACCATTTTCTAGCTGGGTAAATCCACTATTTCTATGGCTATTTTCCAGTTCGCAAATTGATAAATTGTTAGTTTACCAGAGGCTAACATGAGGATTTCCTACAAGGTGAGGCCAAATCGAGAGCGAGACCTTGGATACACCAAAAACTGGCAAAAACTGGGCCTTTCATTGGCAAATCTCAGGGTCACACGGTCAAACTCTTCCGTTGGAAAATGCGATTTCTCTCATGAAAAAAAAATGGTTGCATATTGCGTATATATATATACATATATATATATACTTAGACCTTCCAAGTAACCATGAAAGTAGGCAACAGTCCCAAAACAATGGGCATGTGACCCCCCATTTTTCGACTTGGCAAGTCCCATGATGTCGATGGGTTTATAGACCAGCTAGGTGGGTTTATTCAGCCAAACTGGGAGTATACCTCGACAAGTTGACGCGCAAATGGACGATGGTTGAGTCTACGGTAGATATCATTTTGAGTGTGATGTCTATAGATTGGTAAAACTAAATCAAACTATAAAATAACATTGAACGCGGCACATTGTAGCGAACAGCACTGCAGACAGAGTGGTCTCTTGGGTGACATAGAAATAGATCTTGGGATAGCAGAAAGTGAATCTGTCAGATATTCAAACAACCTGGAGACATCATCTAGAGGTATGGACGGGCATTTTTTTCACGTGACATCTGCATGAAATCCTTAAAGACTGCCTGCTAAAACTTGTCCCACAATGGACGTGAGGTACTTGGATGATCCTGGAAGGCGGCGAACAAATTCACTTTCGAAAGTGGGCGTGTGATGAGGTGTAATCCATGTATAGTAATTAATCAATTAATGGAAGACATGGCAATCTGAAACCAAAATTTTTAATAATCAACTAATGAATCCCATGGCCCATCTAAGTCGAAGTAAGGTTTCACAAGTGCAGTGTGCGGAGACTTGCTTTTAACCGATTCGGCGGTCGTCGCATCATCATCATCCGAGTTCAGTAGTGGAGGCGTCTGCATAGCTTGAGGGATCTCGCTGTCCTTGGTTTTCTGATCGTCTTGTGAGAAGCACACGTTTACAAAGAGGCTAACAATATGCATATATATATATTGTATAATTATAATATAATATATATATATATATGGTTTGTGGTGGATTGATTCATTTTTTCTAGATTGGTTTATAGATTTGTTTCTCAACGAACTTATGAATGCCCACATTCTATGGCACCAACTTCCGTGGGGCATTTCAGGTGGTTCAACTGCAACCCCAGACTGCTGCAGATCGCACAACAACGTGGAAGCTAAAGCTACGAGAATCGATGTGGAACATGGTTTCTCTATTCATTATGTGGACAAAAAATATATGTCAAAGCCCTGTTTTTGTCAATTTTTCCCCACGGCAAAAAGATCCAAAAAAAAATGTCATCCCCATGTGTGTATATATATATATACTCCCAGTATATATATAATAATCTATAATGTGTATGATATATGTATATTATATGATCTATAATATCTATAATCATCTATATACATCTATAATAATCTATACCTATATATGATCCAGTAAAACTTAATCTTCCCCATGGTATTCCATCCCATCCCCATGCGGCCGTGGCGTCAAGCCATGCTCGTGCCTCTGGGCAAGAACTCGAAATCGCTTCGGCCACGGCCTCCGACGCTTAGAGGAATCGAGGATGGTTATGGGTATATTATAATATATATATATATATACATATGTATGGTATGTAATGTATGTAATGTAATGTAGTGTAGTGTAGTGTCATGTAATGTAATGTATGCATGCATGCATGTATGTATGTGTACATATCAATACATAATATATATATATATATATATATATATGTATACATATATATATATGTATATATATATATATATATATGTATATATAATATCAACTGAAATTTAGCCCTTACCGAGGCCCTACATATGATAGGTACCTCCAATTTAGACACCGCAAATGACCATTGTTTTTTAGGGGGTAACCCTCATCCAATCCCATCTATGGTTTATCCTCATGGATAATACCCAATGGTACTATGTGGAATATTTCAAGGGCATATCACATTCTCAGGATTGTTGAGTATCTGGTTGGTGGTTTCAACCCTACCCCTCTGAAAAATATTACGGGTTATTGCGGGTTATTGAAGAGGCCCAGGGCAGCGAACGACCCTGAGTCCCTGCGCTCGGTCCCAGGCTACCCCGTCCTTGGAGGCTGCAGGTTCGCCACATCTGATGCTGTGACCAGTTGGCGCTGCATGGTGTGAAACAAGGCCTTATCGACTTGGTCGATTAAACTTGGCTTCCAACGCAGCCGATATGCAACAACCCATTCAGCTAGTGCGGCTGACTGTGGTTTCGTCATGCGTTGACACAGCTTCACGCCATTCTGTCCCAAGTATGCTCTTAACAGACAAAGAAATGCCTTCACCCGGGATCCCCATGGCAGTAACGCTTGATGTGGAATTGCATCTCCCTCGGAGTACCACCGCTTTTTCCAGAGGTAGGGCCCCTCATACGCTGTGTCCAAAAGGAATGCTGCAAAAAGCTGCAGTCCGGAAATCCACACCAAAGCTGTATCAGACTGTAGCATGCCAGAACCAACCCTGGACCACCACTGATGAACCTCTTGAGCATTACGCATCCCATAGCGCCGCACCATCTTGTCACTCAGCCGCCAAACCGGCGGGGGCACTGCAAGCTTCACCTCTGAGACGACCTTGACCTCTCGTGCCTTTGGAACTTTCTGCTGCTCACGGTGTGCTTTTCGACCTGATTGCAACAATGTAACCAAAATGGCTTGGTGCAACTTGCGGTGTTGCTCGAGTGCACTAGCCATCCCTCGCCATGCTTCCCAGAATTCTGGGTCCCTGCGTTCGTTGATAACATTGGCGGCGTGATCTGTGAGAGAGTTATGCCAGTATGCTCATTCTTCCAGTGGCGACGTCGCCTGTTTCACATCGCCATGAGACATGACTTTGCACACCACCACATCTGAAGCATCAATCCCGTCTAACAGGGTGCGAATTGCCTGCCACAAATCAGAGTGAGGACCATTGGTTTTGACTCGGCCTCCACGCAAGAGCCTTCTGACACCCTGACAAACTCCTTGGCAATCACCCCAGATCCGCACCTTGATGTGTTGATCCGCAGCCCACTGTAGTGCCGCATGAACGGCTGACAGCTCGGCACGATAGGGCGACTGGACCAAGCCGCGCACATGGCCGCCCGCAACCACCTGGTTATCCAAAGTCCCCGGTCCGCCAGGGGCACATGTCACAACCCAAGCAGCATAGCGAAGTTTAGCCTCTTTGGGGAAGGCCGCTGTTCCATCCACAAAAACATCTACAAACTGGTCATGTAGTGCACGCGGGAGTTCAAAAGATGACAACTGATGAAATCCATTACCCCCTGAAAACCAGCCCGCAAGAACTTCCCACTCCGGCAGTATGACAGGCCACCCATGCTCAGACAGACAACGAGGCAAAGAAGGAACTAAGTCCAGCTGTTCCTGAGTGAGGTGAGCACGGCAATCAGCAAAGTAAGGACAAGTCCAAGCCCTGTGATAGAATCCATCCTTGTCAGAGCACCACGGACACTTGTCAGTAACATCTTGGCGAAACCGAGCCCTGCCATTTTGAGTAAAGAGGGTACCGTCCAAATGACAGCGAAGGTACACCAAGTCCAATGGTCCAAACTGCTTAAGGGCTTTTTGAAGCTCCCCCAGGTCCGCCAGTTCAATACCCTGGAAAGAAGGGCGATGACCAACATGCAGCGACAAGACCGTTCCCCAAGCAAGCCGAGCACGCAAAACAAACTCGTCCCAGCTCACCCCAAAGACACTGAAGCTCCCAAACCGATCTTGCACCAGCCCATTCGTACCAACCGACCAGCCCACTTTTTCAAGGCGGGTCAACAAAACTGCCGTAGGACCATTCTTCGGAAGATCAAGGTCTTTGGAAGCAAAAAGTGCAAGAAAGCGCTGAATTTGTTCAAACCCGCCCATATCTCGCGCATCCCTCACCGTTTGTAAGAAAGTCCATCCTTCAGGGTCAACATGCATTCCATTGGTTGACAGATGCAACAAGGGATTGGCCCCCTTTCTATCCGCCCGCAAACCCCGCATGGCCCCTGTTCTCAAGACCTTGAAGTGAGAAAGGCCCAAGTGAACCACCGAAATGCCATGCAGTGCACGTGGCCAACCAAATTGCACAACAGCACGCACTTTGGCCACATATGGACTCAGACTGGCCCGCAAACGGGACCAAACGTCTGGCATGGTTTTCAACCTAGCCTGGAGCACACTATTCCAGCAGTGTCTAGTGAAGTTTTGGTGTGCTCCCAAGTTCCTGGCCGCATATGCAACTTGTAGGGTAGTGTCCCTCAACTTGCCCCTGGCCTCTGAGGTGGTGCTCCATACCTTTGTCTTTCGCATATCCAGAGTTAAGTCCATCAGGGAGGTAAATTCCATAATGGCAGTCCATATACCCTGAAAAGACTCAATGACACGGAACAGGACACCCCAATCATCCACAAAGGCCTGGAGGACCACAGTTGGGTGCACCCGCTTCAACCATTCATCAAGCAACCAGTCCACAATGACCATGCCAAAGACAGAAAGAGCGCAACCCTCAGGCAAGCCGCGACATGACACCAAGCCATCACCGACAGACTGACGTACCCGGAAACGACGCACTTGCCCGGACACAAATCCAACCCAGGCACGCAAGACCCCCTCTGGGAAATTCAAGGCACGCAAGGCAACCCACAGTGGAAAGCGCGGCAACATGTTGAAGGCTTTGGTCAAGTCCAACATGATTCCATGCAACGGCTCCTCTTCAAGATAAGCAGCCTCTAGTACCTGAGCAACTTCATACCAGATGGCTTTGGCTTGACGCATAGGTAATCCCCCCTGGACGCTATGGGGAACCACTTTTGACACCGACCGTAAGGCTTCTTTGGCTCGACAAGACGACCACACACGATAAGCCATGCTGTACACAGTAACCGGCCTCTGAAAAATATTAGTTATGAAAGTCAGTTGGGATAATGACATTCCCAATATATGGAAAAACGAAAAATGTTCCAAACCACCAACCAGGTATAATTAATCCCGTCGATGAAAAACCCCCAACAGGGATTCTGGTGACGTGCATTGGATCTTGTAGCCGCACAGCTTCAAAGATGTGGGGCACCGAGAAAAATGCATACGACCCCCAAAATCACATGTGTCCCTATATCAGAACGACATATGAAAACTGGATGCAAGCAAATCTATGAACAATGTATGTTCAGCCCAGATTCAGCAAAAGGAAATAACTATCGAGACACCTACCTTGCCATCAATCACCAACCAGTTCACTGCTTATACACGCGTGATACTCCATATTTTGGAAGAAAAATCCCAAGTGCGCGTTTTTGCTTCCCATGAAAACACGTTCCGTTCCATGATGACATCGCCATATTCCATCATAATCCATAATATTCCATGGTCAACTTCCCATTTTGCCATAGAAATAGTAGATTTACCGATTAAAAATTGTGTTTTTCCCATTAAAAATGGTGGATCTTTCCATAGTTATGTAAACGTTTACCAGAGGGTATATTTTTTCATTGTCCCTGACAAGTGGAGGTTTCCTAATTCATTGGGGTACTGAAAAAAACAATCCAGCTCATGGATGACCGTGACTTAGTATCGAAGCCCAAGGTGACTCGGGGATCCCCCATGACTTACGGAACCCCAATTTGTCGTGTAAAACCATGGCCTGAAATCTGCACAAGTGTGATGTCCATGTCTTCAAGGCTTAAGAGGTAACTGCTTGGATGATTGAATTTAGACTTATCGAAAAGAATCTATAGAAAATCAACCATATTTCATGGTTCAACATGGTTAAACCAACCTGGTTGGTGGTTTTACCCATCATGAAAAATATGAAAGTCAATGTGAAGGATTAATTATCCCATATATGAAATGGAAAATCATCCAGCCATATGTTTGAAACCGCCACTTTCAGATGGTTAAACCAACATTTTCCTCATAGTTAAACCCATCTTTTCCCATATTCCATGGTTAAACCCATGGTTAAACCCATGGTTCAACCCATATTTTCCCTGGCAAATCCTGTGGCTTCGCCCGCTTCGCCCGCTTGGCCAAGCCACACAGAGCTGCGTCACGTGGCTGGCACCCCGCAGCTGTGCCACGTCGAAGTCGTGGACCCGGAGACCTGCTTCCTGAAGCCTTGGTGACCGGGGATGAGGATTTCACCAACATGAAACGGGTGGATTTACTGGGAGTAAATGGGATTTACGTAATGGAGATACCCTCTGGTCAACGTTTACATCACGAACTGGAAAGATCCACCATTTTCAATGGGAAAATCCACTATTTCCATGATCATGTTCAATAGCTATGTTAAATATCATGGGGATTGTATATATATATAAATATTGGGTGTATTGCATGTGAATAAAACAATGATACGGCTATACATGTGCATAATATAACTATATATATATAGCTACATAAACATCTGTGGGAAAGGTGGTTAACCATCAACAATGGGGTTACCCAAAACCAGTGTGTTTGTGTATTATAGTAGAAAGTACAGTGGGATGTACATATTGGTATATTATATTCTATATGCTCATTATCTCTTGTGCATATATATATATATATACACACTCTAAAGATGATACATCATTATTATTACTATTATATATATATTACAGTACAATATATTACTTTATATATAATATTCAGGGACATAGTGGGATACAATTTCATGATACAATGGGGATACAAACGGTGGGATGGGATAGAATGGGATAGTCCTCGGGGATACACGTTCTATCGATAATAGGCATATGTACAAATGAAACTTGCTATAGGGCCATATAACATATATGTTTGTATGTGTGCATGCATAAATATATATATATATATATATGGCCATATAACATGTATATAATGTATGTATATATATATATATCTTCGATATAAAGATACTTTGTGGGATCCAAACAATGATAGACCTCGGGTGCTAGAACTTGACCCATCACCACCCCATGAAAGCAGCTAGAAATTGTCGTGAAATCAGCAATTTTTTGGGAGTCCATTGGTTCCAAATGGTCCAATGTTGGGTTTGTCTCAAAATGAGGTACCCAAAAAAAGAACGGGTCAAACATCATGTTTCTCAGATAAGCATTGCCATCACTTTGGGAAATCCCTCATTACATCTGCGCACACACCCATATCAAATTGCTGGGCTTATCTCCATACCACATCCCAGTAATTCCCCGTTAATTTACATAAACATACCATTCTTAATGGTTCCAATAATTCCATCATATCCCCTTAAATCCCACCACAAAACATTCATCAAATTGACATGTTCTTTGGTGACTTTAAGAAAAACGCGGGTAAAACCAATAAATCATCCCCCAAATCACCATAACATGGTACAAACATGGTACAAACCATTCCCAAATGGGTGGTTTATGACATTGTTTTACCCACTTCATTCGTGACCACAATCCATAACCAATGACTGGGAGCTGTCGGCGCCTCATCCGTGCCGTCCCGCTGTACTTCCTGGGTCACCAAACAAAGCGTCCGTTAGTTGTGGCTAGGGAAGTTGGTTGAACTCATTGAGCAAACAATCTTGGCTTAATCTGCTTGGTGGTGCAAACACACCATCTTGAAAAATGATGGAGTTCGTCAATGGGAAGAATCATCCCATATATGAAATGGAAAATAAAAGATGTTTGAAACCACCAACCAGAAATGCATGAATGTGTATATCATTCTTATAGAGTTGGTTGGTTTCTAGATTTTTGTAGACCAATTTACAATTCGGTGGACGCTTCTTGTTTTCGTATTCTATGCTGGATTCACCAGTCATTTGTGTCTACACACCTGGTGGATAGCCCCGGCACCTAGCCAAAATCCAAACAAACGCCCACTGGTTGGTGGTATACGTACCCCTCTGAAAATATGAGTTCGTCAATGGGAAGGATTATGCCATATATGTTAAATGGAACATAAAAAATGTTTAAAACCACCAACCAGCCTACATGTAATAAGGCTACAATCCTCGAAAACGGAAGGGATAGTCAAACATCATGCCAGTGCCAAGTTTGGGGACACTCAAACAAAACCAATGCACAAAGGATGAACCCTGAGGCCGTGAGCAAATGATGGGCAAAGGCCGTGACCACCCATGACCCACCCATACCCTCTAGTAACCCACTTGTACCTTCCAGCAATTAATAAAAAATAGCAAGATAAACTCACCCATATGCTGATTTTCAAGGTGGTTTTCCACTGCCAGGCATGCTTCCCCTGGGGGTGGAAAAAAACTGGCCAGCGCCGCCACAGCTCGACCCAAAGCACCAAGACTCCCGGAGATCAACCGATCACTGCTGGTTGACAGATCCAACACGGCGTTGGCAGCTGGAAACCACAAAGGCACTCGATAGATATTCCTCAGCGCCGAACATCAGGGGTCCTGATAAGTGTTGGCTGAGAGGGATCGAAGGGCAGTGTCACTTGGGGAAAGCATCTAACCAGCCAGATCTGGGAACACCACATGTTGATATGTTGGATTTTCTTAACCCAGTCCCCTATGCATATTGACTCCTCAAGTTTCACTGGGTTGCTATTAAGTTGCTTGGTATAATCCTATTGAGTCCAGTTAATTCCTGTTACATCCAATTATGTTCCCTTCTACATATCCGCCATATCCGCATAAAATTGATTGGCAAACATCTTCACTTGTTGTTGCGTCCCATGAACATGCACCTAATGATTCTCATTGGCTATGCATATCATCACTCTTTATCATCTTTTTATCCGACATCTTTTCTTGCTATATATAGAATTTCCATGATGTTTTGTGCTGTTGTTCCCTATCCACTTCCCATGGTAAAAGGTGGTGCCGCCTTTCAGATATGTTTCTTGGTTACCCCCATCCAACTAGTTTGATATTGTTGGCTGGATATGGGCTTTCTTCTGTCATGGGGATCACCACACCATGGTGAAAAGACTGAGTCATGGTCACGACTGGATGATTTGGGTTTCTCTAGCAAACCCCCAACGCGAAATCCCATATGATTTTCCGTGGACCTCGGACCCCCCTTTCTTTTTCCTTGGAAAAACCTATGGCTTTTCCACAGCTACGTGAGTTTCCCCTAGACCAAATCCCCAGTTTTTTCAGCCCCACCTTGGAGCACTGCCAGTTCCGCACCCGCTCCCCTCCAAGGCTCCCGGGCACCGCCTTGGAACTAGCCACGACGTGCGGCACCCGCAGGTTCTGCAGCAGGCTCGACAGCAGCTTCTCGGCGTCCTTACGGCAACGATGGACATCAATGGGACGCAGGGGGATGATTCGGACAAACACGGCGTAGTTTTTGTTGGTTGGTGGTTGACCTACCTCTCTCAAAAATCATGGAGTTCGTCAGTTGGGATTATTCTTCCCAATATATGGAAAGTCATAAAAGCCATGTTCCAAAAAACCAACCAGTTTTCGAGGGATGGGATGATGAATACTCAACAGATTGCTACAGTGAAGATGAAAAAACCGATTTGTATGAGATGATTCGGTTCTATCAGTAATGATTAAGGGAAGGGATTTAATTACTACAATATTCCTGAAAATGTGATATGCCATTTGGCAAAATCCCACATACCATTGGGTATTATATCCAGGATAAACCATTGATATCATAGATGGGATGAGGATTATTCGCCCTGTTGGGAATAACACACCCAAAGAATCAATGGCCATTTCAGATACCTAAATTGGAGATACGTATGATATGTAAGACCTATGTAAGGGCTATGTAAGAGGATAGGCCACCCAAATCTGGCCTTATATGGTACAGTACCTCCATTTTAGGGTCCTGAATTCCCATTGAATGAAGGGATGGGATGGAGAGGAAGCTATGGAGATTTCATGGGATTTTAGTGGGGTCCGTCAAATGACGGGATGTTGGTGACTTAATGGAAAGTCAATGGGATTAAATGAATGCAAGGGCAAAAGGTATGTTAATTACGTAATAGAAATTTAATGGGATCTTAATCTAATATAATAGGATAATATGGGATATGTAACCAATGGGATGGTGGTGGCATAGTCCAATACGGTTTAATTATGTATTTTAGCAACAAACAATGTGATGCCTAATCCACAATACCACTGTTTTAAGGATGTCTGAGTCATGTTTTTCCAATCCAACACGTTTTCTTCCGTGATTTTTGACTACGGGTTTTTGATGTTTAACCAGTACAAATAGAAAGTTGTGGAGGGCGGAGAGGCTACCTTTTTAGACAGTACATGGAGGGATTGTCAATGGAGGGACAGTGTCAAACAAATCCGTGCTATAAAAAATGGAGCTTCTTAAAATGGGGGTACCCCCAAATCATTCGCTCCAATAGGATTTTGCATCATAAACATTTGTAAACCATCCAGCTATTGGGGTACCTCCATTTTAGGAAATCATGCATCGTCCCAAAGGCTCTTCAGGCTCTTCGAAGAGAATCTGCTCCAAAACAGCCCCAACAAGGCCCTACTTACAACTGGGACGTTCGCCAAAAACCTCAAGAAAATTCGGAGAATGAAAAGAGATCAAAAGACACTGGCAAGAGTAAAACAAATCCAGACCATGGAACCCCACAGATTTTGGTTGGTTTTTTGAGACAAAAAAACTTTCTATTTGGTACCACAAGTCTGATCCACAGCGAACCCAATCACTATCATCGAATCCGTTGATCGTCCCTGTAGGAGCCAAAACCCTCATCGGAGAAGATATATAATCCTTTGCCACTATCACTAAACGTCCACCAAATACTTAAAACCTAGGCTCCATTCTTTAATATTTGTTGATGTTGCCAATTATGTTTTTCAATTGTGGCAATTAAACAGTAGTAGGGGGGCCAGAATACAAAAAATAAGTGATGTTGCACCCTTTATAATGGGAAACTAATTAATGATTTTTTAAAAAATCAGGATCCGCATTTTGAAATCGATACATAGCAGTTCTTTTTATTCAGGCCTTAGATGTGAAAGGAAAACGTCTAAATCCAAATTTTGGAAATACAATGGATGTTAAAAAGGAATTTGATTGATTTTGAAATCCATTTGTCATTTCTTTTTATGATTATGTTGATTTGGTTATTCGGGGAAAGCTTCTCACCCTAATACCAAATACCCCCCTATATAAAATAAAAACTACTCCAAGTCTTTATTATTGGAGGCCGGGGAAGGGGCGTCAGTAGCAGTAGGGTGAACGGTTTGTACATAAGCCATTTGCGAACACGATACCAACATCTACCTGCTCTTTGGCATATTTTGTTCAATGGCAAGGTCAAGAAACGAAATGGCAAGGATTCTCATTGATGAAGATCATCTGGGGCTGAAATGGTCGTCCGAAAGTCAACTGTAAATGGCGGTCCATCAGGGCTGATCAATAGCAACTGTATTCAGACCTGCCAAGCACATCAATCAATGTCAATGCTCAAGAACAACCGTCCATCAGAAACATTGCGAAGAGAACATAGTGATGTCAAACGGTCCAAAACTTGGTTGAAGTCATCCCCAAACGTCAAACTCTGCAGGCTGCTTGGAAACGTCACTTGGTCCAAAACTTGGTTGAAGTGACGCCCAAACGTCAAACTCTGCAGGCTGCTTGGAAGCGTCACTTGGTCCAAAACTTGGTTGAAGCGACGCCCAAACGTCAA
>Ga0126342_10017162_pt1 | contig 12545 bp, 13 predicted proteins | sample Cyp1metagenome_FD_92528 | JGI IMG/M metagenome (GOLD analysis project Ga0126342, IMG submission 92528) | Coral microbial communities from Lord Howe Island, Old Settlement Bay, Australia - Cyphastrea 1 metagenome | ecosystem: Host-associated > Invertebrates > Cnidaria > Coral ...
AACCACCTTTCGGTCAATCAGTGGATTCGCTCTGCCATCCGTGATTCACAACAACCAACGTCTCCTATAGGTTTCCTATTCTGAAACTTCCGCCACCGCCTTGTGCGGTACTACTGGTAATGGATTATAAAGTGCTTATAGCTGGTAAAGGGCCATAACTGCAGGTTTTAGTGGAAACTCGTCTTCCAACCCCGATGACTGCCAGGGTCGAACTGTTGATTTACCAGAGGGTTTGTCTGAAAATAGGCTACCCCTAAATCACATGGTTTTCCTCATCTTGTCATGTTCCTATCGAAATGTCCATTTAGCTGGCATAGCCAATTTTTGGTCAAACCCATATGGCCCATATCAGAGCGTTGGTTTTTCAATATCCCCTAATATTCTCTGGTTATGTCAAAATAGCTAGTGAAAATGGCGTATTTAGTTCGTTGATTTACCCATTAATAGCATGGTGATTTCCTATAGTTATGTAAAAGTTTACCCGAGGGTATGCCCATTTCGGTTGGTTTTTCTCCCAAACGGTTCTACCTTCATGTTGAAGCCCCAGCGGCACGTGCTATCCCCATGTCATGTGTTTTGCCTCCTGGTTGTACGAGTACTTGTTAATTCTATTACTCAGTTGAAGGTTTCCATACAGGGGTACCCCAATAGCCGGATGGCTTATACTGGAAACTCCTATTAGAATGGATGATTTGGGAGTACCCCTATTTTGGGACACCTCCAGTTCTTTGACCACCAAAGACCCAACAGTTAGTGTAGTCATAACCAACTTAGCGAACTAAATCCACAGAACTTGCTAGGTCAAACCTTCCATGTTTGCAGGTTTTCCAATTTATGACTGCTAGAAGGATCATCCCAGAACTCATAAGTGGTTTGGCAACTTCACCCATTACCCTCTGGTAAACTAACATAACTATGGAAAATCATGGAAAATCACCATTTTTAATGGGACAACTCAGTATAAATGGCCATTTTCAATAGCTCTGTTAAATTACCAGAGGGTAATAACATCTTACAATGGCATAATCCACGAATCGTTCACGAATCCGATCATGGTTCAGTGGGGTTAGTTCACCATCAATGGAACTAGCCCACCTGGTTGGTGGTTTTAACATGTTTTAACCATCTTGAAAAATGATGGAGTTCGTCAATGGGAAGGATGACATCCCATCTATTATGGGAAAAAAAGTTCCAAACCACCAACCAGATGGTCACTATTTAATGGTCACTATAATGGTTCTTCAGCCTAAAAAACATGGTAAAATTCATGTTTGAAACCACCAACCAGCTAGTCATGGTCAATCTGCGGTAGTTCACGAGGAATTTTCATAAAATCTGTCGCTATGGTTATTTTCCATAGCAACAAAACATCAAAAAAACTCAAGGTGGTCCAACTACCCATCCAGTTGGGGATGTGGTAAATCACTACTGGCCAACCCCTCTGAAAAATGATGGAGTTCGGACCAGTTGGGATGATGACATTCCCAATATGATGGGAAAGTCCTTCAAAATTCCATGGTTCCAAAGCACCAACCAGAGTATATATGATCACTATTAATCACCACTTGGTTGGGGATGTACAAGGTGGTACCCCCTAGTGATGTTTGTTGGTTTATAATCCCCATGAATACTATAGATATAACCCCCCATTCATCAACCCTAGTGAAATTGGACTTATTTGCACCAAGTTAGCTGGTCCAAACCGGGGCACCACCTTGTAGTGACCAAAAAAACTACAACCAACCAATATATGGACTTAAAAACCACCTTGTAGTGACCAAAAAATCCCATTTAACTATCATTTCCTTGGTTGGGGATGTAGTGACCAAAAAAAAACCACAACCAACCAATATACTTGGACCGTGGTATCTTCCAAGTGACCCACCTCAGTAATCTGGAGAGCCACCCGGTCACCCACCCGCAGGTCACGACCTGCTGGCGAAGCGAAACCCACAGAAATGTGCTGTTTTCTGGTGGTTTCACAAGCACGAGAAATGGTGATTTTCCAGAGAAAATTGCGATTGAAGTCGGAAAACTGGGGATTTGACGACGGAAAATGTAGATCAAAATGCGATGTTACCAGGAAATCGCGTTTTTTTTGCGCATGATTTCGTTTAGTCTGTTGGTTTCTAACCAAGCTAAGCAAAAATGGCTTTTGGGGTCTGATGAGCCCAAGAAGCAACAGTCACATCACTGCAGAAAATTGACATGAAATGCCCCATGTGCATGGGATTTGTTGCATCAAAAATAGGAATTTACAAAGATAAATTACTGATCTGGGAAATGACCCATGTTCGTTGGGGTACCTCAAAAAACAATCTGATATTTTAGTTGATTGTAACCAAATGATTAAAATAAATACAGTAACACATTATAACTGGTTGGTGGTTTCACCCCCTCTGAAAAATATGAGTTCGTCAGTTGAGATGATGAAATTCGCGATATACGGAAAACTAATCCAAATATTCCAAACCACCAACCAGTTATGGTTACATAAATCTCTAGCAAATCTAGATTTCAATCCCCAATGATAGTTATAGATTCTGGTGGGTTAGACATGAAATATGAACATGTTTATTGGCGATGTTCATGATTATGATTGTCACTTGTGTCATGATCGTTATCATGGAGAACAAAGGTACCTCCAAAAGTACCCTGGGTCCACAAATCAACCCACGTGATGGCCCGTAGGTTTTCATCAACACGTCTATGTTGGAAACATTTTCATGTAAATCTGATAGTTACATCTTGTGTTCGTTACTTCATCAATTTTGAGGATAATTGTTTTTGGTTCTTGTTTCATTGGGATTTTTTCATGCAACGGTTTCAGGGCGGGCAACAGAGTCGCGGATTTTGGCGGCAGTTACAGTTTGAGCATCCTGTTTTAAGGGTAGTAAGCTGTATATAGATGCCTCCAAAACGATAGAACAGTAGATCGCCATCAAAATACAGGGCAGTGACTGTTCTATCTATCTATTTGGAGGACCCCTAAGCAGCCCCTTTCAAGTAGAAAAGTTTGGCTTGCTACTTGATGTGCTCTCATCTTCCTAAGTGACTAAAAACTACATTATGAATTATGACCCAATTACTAATGCATGGGATGTTTTCCATGTTATATCTATAATATATTCATACTCATACATGCATATGTAGTGTGTATCTATGTATATTTTTGGGATATTTCCCATTACCGCATATGTACACATACGCGTGTATGGATTGATAACCACATACCAATCAATGGCCATTTCAGGAACCTAGACCGGAGGTACCTACCATATATAAGGCCTACATTAAGGCCTTGATTTCAGTTAATATCTCCACAAAATATTGCCTGACATATGGTACAGTACCTGCATTTTAGGATCCTGAAACTCCCATTGATCTCTTCTGAAGTCCGTTCCAAACTATTGGATCATCATCCCAACTATGAAAATAAAAAATGTTCCAAACCACCAACCAGGTATGGATTGATAACCACATACCCTCTGGTAAACGTTTACATAACGAACTGGAAAATCACCATGCTATCAATGGGTAAATCAACGAACTAAATGGGCATTTAGCCATGAAAAATGGTGATTTATAGTGCATTTAGCCATGAAAAATGGTGGTTTTCCATAGTTTTTTGTACGTTTACCAGGCCAAAAAAGCCAATCAACCATCATTTACCCATGAATATCCCATTAAATCACTATAAATCCCATTAAATCACAATAAATTCCATTGAATCACAACTGTCCGGGTACCAACTGTGATACTTCCCCAATCCACCACTAGCTGGGCTCCCAAGGCCGTGCCATGCCAGGTCCGTCCATCCTTGGGTACCCAGGGTACCAGGATGCTGAAACATCGTTAAATTGTCGTTAAATCACGATGATTATGTAATTTAATATCATTGTATACCATATTTAATTATGTAATGACTATGTAATATCATGTAATTATTTAATATCATTGTATACCATATTTCATGGCATTTACTGGAATACAATGATATGAAATTACATCATCATTGCATTAATGGGAATATCATGACATTAATGGGATTAATGGCATATTTAATGGCACATTTAATGACATTTACTGGAATACAATGACATTAATATACACAGTACCCTCTGGTAATTTAACATAGCTATGGAAAATTGCCAATTTATAGTTGATTTACCTAATAAAAATAATGATTTTCCATAGTTATGTTAAATTACAAGAGGGTACTTAGGAGTGCGGTTGAGGTTATTAATAGGTATAACCATGGGATTTTTGCCCACATAAGATGGGATAGAGCACCCAGGTACTCATGTTGCTATGACTCTTGTTGGTGATGTCAACCCCGGACTAATAGTTACCATAGTTCATATAGTTTATTAACTAGGGGGGTACTTCCCCAATAGTCATAATCTGATACTTCAATGGTACCCCCCCCCGAAATTAAACAGCCTAATTACCCTCTGGTAAACTAACATAGCTATTGAAAATGCCCATTTATAGTGGACTTCCCCATTGAAAATGGTGATTTTCCAGTTCGCTTTTTGTATGTTTACCAGAGGGTAGGGGTTTATTCATCCAGGCTTGACATTATGAGGTTCGTTGTTGGGCCAAGGTTCGATCCTCCTGTGCATCATACATCTGCCCATCGTAGCCCACTGTCCAACATGCCTCGACGACTCGACGATCCGAACCCGCAATTTGCTGAGGATTGCTGCCATGTGGGGCCCAGAGAGCTTTAATGTTAGGCAATGTACCCTCTGGCAATGACTCTTACATAGCTATTAAACATGGCCCATTTGGTCTCATTTAGTTCGTTGATTTACCTATAAAAAATTGTGATTTTCCATAGTTATGTTAGTTTACCAGAGGGTAAACCTCATGGGTATCATGAACCAATCGTATCTAAATTGAGAAAAATCATGGTACGTTATATCGATTTGTAGATGATTATAGGAATTTTGAAGGAACTTAATAGTATTACCCAGTTGGATACAACGGATTTATGGAAAATTACCATTACCATCATGAATTACCCTCTGGTTATTTTACAACTCGCTATGGAAGCCATGGCCCATGTATAGATGAAACAACGATGATTTACCGATCAAACATGATTATGTTCCAGTTCGCTACCTCTACGTTAAATAACCAGAGAGTAGATGTTTAGATGGCTGGTTCTTGGGGGTGCAGTTGACGTTACAAGTGGCTGTACAACCTGAATTATAGGGATTATACATCCCAACTTGTCAACACCGTCCACCTGAACTCCTTCGATGGTGTCAGTCATCTCATCCAGCGCGCTGGGGGCATTGGTGGTGACGCCCAGAGTCAAACCTTGGGGCAGGGGAAGCTACAGGAGTGGGAAGATCATCAGCCAGGTTTGTCATACACGTATATATATATACATATTAGTTATTACATCTATGTGCAAATAATATATATATATGGATATATGAACATTTAGATAAAAATATACATAAATATTTGTGTATATTTTGGTATACATGAATGAAGTGTAATCCTTCACTAAGCTGAAGCAAGGCTATTTGGGGATGATTCCCGCTAGTATCATTCGAGTGATGGCCCAATGAAGTCGTTATTCTTCGTCTATACAAAGATACAAGACATGGTGCCTCCTAGTTGCCTAAGTTGGTTTATACCCTCTGGTAAACTAACATAACCATCTAAAATCACCATTTTCAATAGGTAAATCAACTATTCCTATGGACCATTTTCAATAGTTTTTTGTATGTTTACCAGGCCGGCTACTATGGTTTATAACTAAATTAGCTGTTGGGTTTCTAGTGGCATCATCAGCCACAAAGGATATTGGAGTTATTGGAGGTATTGAAACATAGTTGTGACATCAGATATGGTCGTACTATCAGCTGAGGGAAACTTTAGTTATGCATCATATATTGAAGCCTCGAAATCACGTGGCGGCTATAAGAACATGTTTAGATGTGCTAGATTGCAATCTTGCGTACTTTGAAGACAAGCAGCCGAGTATATAGTATAGATTGTGTATTTTTTTAAAGAAAACATGTTGCTTCAAACATGCGTGCATATATATATATATATATATATTATGTATATATATATATATACATATGTGGTAAATCCGTCTATTGTTCCCGCACATATCTATGTTTTTCTTAATATATATATATATATTATTACATATAAAATTCAAAAACATATAGCATATTTTGTGAAAAATGAAGCATATATATGTATTGTATATTATGTATGTATATGTATATATATATGTACGTATATATATATATTAATATATATGTATTAAAAAATAAGCATATTATATATAATATTGCGTACATGAATACAAATGTATGTCACTTTCCAAACACTATATCATCTACTAAACAATTGTTCGGAAAAGGATCACTCCGGACATCGAAAATCCGCCATATGCCGAAATGATATGCGTCTACCGAGGATCCTCGAATCATTGCTGGTTGGTGATTGAGCCTACCCCTCTGAAAAATATGAATTCGTCAGATTGGATCATCATCCCAACTATTGGGGAAAATAAAAATATGAGTTCGTTAGTTGGGATGGTTATTCCCAATATATGGAAAAATGTTCCAAAGCATCAATCAGAATTATAGTTGGATGTATCTAATAACCATATGATAAGATATCGAAAAACTATAGTTGGATAAGTTGGATATATCTGACATACAAACCATAGGTTGATATAAATCCCCACTGGTTCCCCATAAAACATCTCCGTTGTCAACTTGATTTACTGGTTGGTGGTTTCAACCCCTCTGAAAAATATTAGTCAATGGGAAGGACTATCCCATATAATTCGTATGGAAAATAAAAAATGTTCAAAACCACCAAGCAGTTTGGGCTCCCGTACCGTCCATCATGTCCTTGCGTATCTTGGTCAACTCCACCGTGAAATGTACGCCGCCGTCTTTGGCCAACCTGGCATCGAGGATCAAACTGCGGGCACCTCGGAATACAACTCTTGGATCTCACTTTAAGTGGGTCATCATCTGCCTTATAAGTGGCTGAATTCTATGGTTTATGGTAGTTATAATATGTTATAACTATAGTATTCATGGGGGTTATATCATGATTTATAAACCAACTTATAACTTAGTAGGACCGCGAAGTGACAGGGTGTTGGATCATTTCGGGTGCTAAGGAAGATATGGAGGTGATTGATCTTGAAAACTGCGGTTGAATTAACAACAATCAACATTGGACATAATATATAAACAGTAAATTACACAAGGAATCCAATTGTACATGACATGTGATAGCCACACTTCGGGATACCAGGGCACTGATTCATCAGGTGCATAAGTTGCCATTATGAAGTGGGTTTAGATTCGCCCCAGTAACTAGTTCGTTATTTGCATACCATAGTTACCATAGTGAGTTATTGGACTTCTGTTCGCCAACATCTCGCTATCTAACGGGGGCTCACATTGTAGTTATGTTAGTCTACTAAAGAGTAATCTAAGCCATATTTCATCCCAATCCAATGGGATCTTCCATGAATCTAACTGGGGGTTTGACCCATCATGCGCCCAAAAGGCGCCGTTAGACCATGAAAAACCAAGGTCTATACATCCCATAGATTCTCCCTCCGGAATCCATAACGGGATATGATTATGGGATCTTTGGATCATGTCAACTGCCTGCCATTCCTTCAGAGATTCGCTCGCGGTCGCCCTTTCCCTGGGCTCCAGGCGGATAATTTCCCACGAGGCCACCATGCATTTCGTGCCTCGGGAGGAATCCCTTCAAGAAAACACAAAGGATTTACCCTCTGGTTATGACTAACAGGGATTTATGATAGTTTAATGGGATTTAATAGGATGTACCCTCTGGTTATGACTAACATAGCCATGGAAAGATCCACCATGCTATGAATAGGTAAACCATCTATTTCTATGCGCCATCTATACCACAGCTATGTTAAATAACCAGAGGGTAAATCCCCCAATAGATGTGGTAGTCCCAACAATTAAACCTATCAACCAGCATTTTTTCTTATAGATAGTTGTATCAGGTTATATCATGTGGTATCTCCATGTTTGATGCTTAAAAACCCATATACATCCTGAGTTCATAACCAATCAACCAGGCTTTCTGTTCACCACGCGAGGCTACCGCTGCAACGGCGCTCTTGGGTAAGGCTCCAACCCGGTCTGACCAGTATACGTGGCGCTCAAGCCATCCTACTGGTGCAGTCCATGTTTTTTTTTTGTGGGTAATGAACCATGGGATATATTAATATCTTTTGAAAATATGGTAATGAACCTCTCTATAGAATACGGAAAATAGAATATTAATGATTCATATAAGATATTATCATCCATGTTCGTTGGGATACGGAGAGAAAACCAATCTGATATAAGATGATATCAATATCTTATATTAATTGATTGCAACCAAATGATTCGAATATAACTATAATATACTATAATGGTTATCAACTATATATATATATCCAAACATTGCCAATCTTAGATACCCGGCAACAAAAATGGAACTGTTGGTTGGATAGTAGAAAATCCTTTTAAAGCAAAAGATAAAACAACCCATCCAGTCGGCTCACTTAAACCTCCAGAAGTTGGGATATATCGTTGGAACTGCACTTCCAAGGAGGGGGAGGGAAAAAAAATCCATATGAACACCATGGTGAAGCAGTCGTCACTAAGTCATCAGGCAATGACGAAACGGAAATATCCACCATATATATATGTAATGTATATATGTAATGTAATTATATATGTAATGTATGAAAAATATACTATCAACTTAATTGATCCCAGGGTAGAATAACTCCCTATAGTGATCATGCAACCGAGCAGCCCATGGGCTGCAGTGATCAAATTAAGCTCTACAGAGCAACATGATCCTGAGATCATAGGAGTTATTTACCACCCGCGCGATTCTTTGCAGCCAATTGCTGTCGCTGCTTTTCCTTGGTCGCATCAAAGTTTGAATAACGCGTGTCACCCGCCGCCTGAGCAGCCTTCCGTAACTCCTCCAATGTTTCACGGCCTATATCCGCACTTCCTAGAGCTTTGGAGTGTATCTGGGCTACAGCCCAGGCTCGAGACCTGACTCGCTCGTCGAAAGTGGCCGCAGCTACTGCTTCTGCAAACGTCGTCGGTTCACTTGAAAATCCGGATGCCTCATGACTGGGGATGATTCCCCTGAAATTGTTCGATAGAGTTACCCGGTTATCATTCCCATCACCACCTGAGGTCACTATTATATCATCCAGATTTCCCCCTATCCGCATGATATCCCATTATACCATATTATACCAAAGCATCTTTGTTGCTTAAATCTACTGAAATATCCGTCACCAAAATCCTCCACTTCGACTGGGGCTCTTCATCCCGTTCGTCCCGTATCCATCATCTCCTCTGAAAGTTGAACGTAATCGCCCATGATCTTCTTGCTGAAGCCCGACCTGAAGCTGCTTCGCCAAGGCGGCCAGGTGGACCAAGCGCTGAGTTGATGTTGAATCCGAGAAAAACTCTTGGGTTACCTTTTTGTCCCTTGACATTGGGGATACTATTGGGTACCCTCTGGTAAACATACAAAAAACTATGGAAAATGGCCCATTGAAATAGTTGATTTACCTATTAGAAGTGGTGATTTTCGATAGTTATGTTAAATTACCAGAGGGTATATTATAATTCGGATATAGGATGATATATATATATGGATATATCACCAAGCGTGATATCAGATTCATTCATATTCCAGGGGGATGAAGATCCACAACCGTCTTTTGGCGTTTTCACAAAATGGTAGAAGGGCTTTGGACCCAATTCCGGGAGGAAACCAGGTGCAAATTGGGCCTTTGTATGCCTTCATGGATATCGGAAAAGGTCCAAGTGGCGAAGATTGGCGAAGCAAATTTCTTCACAGATGGTAATCACAACAGATCAAAAGCTTTGAAGTCCATAGCCGCGCCGCATGCGTACGACTCAGAGTCATATGCCAAATCCAAAGACAAGAGGAGCTCCTGCGCATCTGGGCCCCGCCAGTGGGGCCGGCTGAGCAATCCGGTGAGGGCTGATCATGAGTCGCAATGAGGACCAAAGTCTGTAAATCATAGTTCCAACTGCGATAGGTCGCACGTCCCCCAGCCACCTGATCGGGTCAGGCCAGTGGAGTAGTGGGTGCGGCCACAGACCCTGGGTTTCAGTGGACCGGCGCTGATGTACTGGGCCTTCTGGAAGGACCAAGTATATACGGCTGAACCGCTTTCGATGTGAAACTGCCAGTCGCCCATTGGAGTTTCAAACTAATAACTATTTTCTCTTCTGTATTTGACAGAATTATGAGTTTCAAAAGCATCTTCTAGATTAGTCTCAATCTGCTGATATTGGATTTTGATATAGTTCAAAAAAACTATACAAAAACCCAATATAGTTCAGCAGATTTCCGATCCTTGAGTTCCCAATTTCCGCTTAGAACATGTCCCAATTCTTGGATTCCACTGTACTTTTAGCATGTGAACGACAGGGATATCTAAACGTGGGAAGAAACGATATTAACGTTTGAAGCGAACGTCCCCCCTTTCAATGCCAAATCTCGTAGACCTTCCAAGAAAAGGCAGAGTCTGACACATTTCAACCCACTAGTAGCTTTGAACCAATGACCACGAAAACCAACCATTCACCAGCCATGGCTCAAACGTATTCAAACGTCTCATCTTCTTTTTGGCTCATCCCAATTGGCAAGTGGGTCATAACTCCAGTAGGGTGCGGCCCCACTTGAGAAATGGGCTATACCCCCAGTGAATGTAATATGGAATATATTCAGTTATATATCTGGTTGGTGGTTTCAACCCCTCTGAAAAATATGAAAGTCAGTGGGGATCATTATTCTCAATATATGGAAAATAAAAAATGTTCCAAACCACCACAACCAGATAGTATATATGGGTTTATAAACCACGGATCCTAAGTGGGGCCCGCACATCCAAGCAAGGCCTAACTCCCGATTCCGATTCCGGCACCGAGGATTTGAGGATCATCTGGTAAAAAAAGAACTTGTTGGGTAAGTCCTTGCTTAATAACCCTGGTTAATAATTATCTTGGTGAGTAAGTCATCTAAGTATCTCTGGCTTTCTAAGTGGCTTGCTGTACTCCATTTATAAATCTGGGTAAATTATAATATTTCACCAACCTGAATTGTTCGGCCATGGCTTTGGATGATTTCCCTAAAATAAACCATGATTCCCAGGCTTCGGGAGAACAGGGTTCGGTCGTTATGAACTTTACTCCATTTATACCCTCTGGTAAACAAACATAGCTATTGAAAATGGCCATTTATAGTGGATTGTTCCATTGAATATGGTGATTTTCCATAGTTATGTTAGTTTACCAGAGGGTACAGTAAATGGATTACAATTCCATTTTTTGGAAGCTCTTACTAAGGTGATCCTTCAAGAAACGTCCCAGAATATCCCAGAATTGTTTGGGAAAATGCATGGGAAACCCATTTAAGTCCATATATTTGGGGTTTATAGACCAGGGTTATCAGTAAAAAGTCCCATTGAAAGTATCATGACAACCCAAATATTTGGGTTGATTATCATTCATATCATGTTCCATTTATACCATCACCATATATCACCGGTATATCACCATTAAACCCATATATGTGGGGTTCAACACCAGCATTTTCGGCGTCATATTCATTTGCATTCATTTGGAGGTTTCCTAAAATAGGGCTAAACTAAAAATCATCCATGAAATAGACATGATATATATAGGGCTAGTTAATGCTAGTTATAGATATCCTTAATCTAGCTATACTTATATAATCATACCTATTATATATATATGTAGGTCTATGTTCATCCAGCTATTAATCGGATTTTCCCATGATTTTCCATTTGCGATTCCTCACCCGCGACCGCGCAGCGCTTCAGGCTCTCGCATCATCTCGGTGGACGCGGTGCCGGGGTTCGGAGACACTGGTGCCTGGAGAGTTCACCAAACGCTGCCATATGATGCAATGTGAGACCCCCAAGATAGCTAAGTTGGTGCCAATAACTCCAATAACTATGGTTTATGGTATTTATAACTATAGTATACTATAGTTACTGGAGCTTATAAACCAACTTATAACTGGGGGGCCCCACATTGTGGGGATAAAGGATATACAGCTGCCATACGAAGGTTTCCTGGGAGGTATCCCAAATCATCCAGTCGTCATGGATAGCCACGACGACTAGTATTGAGACACTTGAGGCACATAGCGGGATTCCTAATTTCAGAGCCCCCATGTGATATTTGGGTGTGTCTAAAAATGTGGAAAACAAAATTACTTTACTTCGAGTTATCCCCACCATGACATTTATACGTTTTGTTACTGACATACCTTCTGGCATTTTATCTGGCATAGCTTCTGGCATTCTATCTGGCATATCTTCTGGCATTCTACCTGGCATATCTTCTGCAAAATGTTCTGGCATATCTTCTGGCACTCTATCTGGCATATCTTCTGGCATATCTTCTGACATTCTATCTGGCATT
>Ga0126342_10017163_pt1 | contig 12545 bp, 14 predicted proteins | sample Cyp1metagenome_FD_92528 | JGI IMG/M metagenome (GOLD analysis project Ga0126342, IMG submission 92528) | Coral microbial communities from Lord Howe Island, Old Settlement Bay, Australia - Cyphastrea 1 metagenome | ecosystem: Host-associated > Invertebrates > Cnidaria > Coral ...
ATACATACATACATACATACATACATTACATTACATTACATTACATTACATTACATTACATTACATTACATACATACATACATATATATATATATATATATATATCGATATATATATATCGATATATATATATATATATGTATATATGTATATATATGTATATATATTGATTTACTGATACGTATTTATATATATATACATATATTGTTGATTAGGCCCAAAACACCCAAAATTTGTTGGTCAGGGTCGCCAAAACGGGCGAACTGGTTGAATCGCCATGATACCCGGGATGGGAAAAAAAACCGGAGAATGGGGAGATAAGGTGCAAAGATATGAGAAAAGACGTGGAGAATCCAAGTGAAGCTAATGACTGGAATTAGGATCATTGGGGAGTTGGTAGATCTCACTCCCGGGATATATTGGAAGAATTCAACGGATGTTTGCAATTGGTTAGTGGTTGAAACACAATTGGGTAATATCAAAGGGGTAGTTCGTGAAACCGGCCCAAGGAGTGCACGTCCCACCTTGTAAAGAGTATTCTTTGTTGCTTGTGATTCAATGAGTTCCAGCGAATCAGTTTTAATCATCATATCTCCAATCATCATATCCCTATATCCAATCATCATTATCCCCATATATAAGGATATATCTATATCTTTTTAAATGTGTATATATATATATACATATGTCATCCCCATCCTATCCCCATCCTATCCCCATATCTCCAGGTCTTCAATGATTCAATGCTTCGAAGTCGCCACGTTTCACCCATGAGGTCGTATTGCTTGGTGTAGACGTGGACGAAGAGCCATTTGTAGACGAAGAACGCCAGGGCGAAGTACAGGAAACCTCCGGGAAATTGGACGGACTGATGGACAGATTTTCCATGAAAAAAATGGATGAAACATGAAGAAATTATGGATGATGAATGACATGAGTGATGATATATGATGATTAATTATATAGAAACCTCTGGCACTGATTCAATGACCAGTATGATGAGGGAGATTCGGACAAGACTGGACAGGTAGTAGGGACATTGGACATTTCTTCCAAAGGGGACTTGGTGAAAGGCACGCTTCAAACTGCAGTTGTAAATCAACTAGTATAGCAATCCCCGAAAAGAAAGAAATGTTTAGTCCTACTAACTTATTGGCTCAATGGTTCTTTTCTATCTTTTCGCGCTTTATTATATACCATAAATCGAAAAGGCAAGGGGAGTCTTGCACCTTCTTAGCACCGACATAACTAGGGTCACTCCACTCCTGACACTTCATTCACAAACATCATGCCTTGGGGGGATTAACCACTATTCAACTGCGTGTCTCAAAATGAGTGTACCGCAAAATATTGCAAGTTAAATAGGAAATTGTGAGAAGGATGATTAATTAAAGGATTGAGAGGTAGTTAGCCCAGAAAAAAAAGGAAATCTAAAGACCTCTTGTTCAAGTCAAGTTGCAAGCCGGCATCATGATAGGTGCCACCACGCAGTACATCAGCGCCAATACGAACACAATGTTGATATTCGTCACCTGAGCCACGTTTGGACCGCGAGGTCACAGCTTCATTTGCCTAGACAAATCCCCGAGAATTTGGTTGTTAAATCACCAAGATCATCCAATTCTTCGATATTTCCGTGGGGGTGACACTAAATGCTTCAAACCCCAGTTTGGTGGCTTAAATCCAAATTTCCGTGGCTTAATTTCTAGACTTTGGTGTATTAAATCCAAATGTGTGTGTGGCTAAAATCCAGAATTGGTGGCTTATGTGGCTTGGTGATTGAACTCCAAATGGGGACTTCCTAAGTCATGGCGGTACCCAAAAATGGATGGTTTATTTCATGGTGTATAATGGCAAATCCCAATCTAAAATGGATGAAAACTGGGGGTACACCCATGACTTAGGAAAACTCCAAATGCTGCTGCCTCAAATCCAACGGTCCGGTGCCAGTCGCTTCGGAAGCGAAGTAGCAGTAGACCGGATTCGTCTCCGGCTCGGCCTCGGCCTCCGCCTCCTGCCGTGGTTCACAACGGGGCCCCTATGCAAAACAATAGGAAAATCATGATTTCACCAAGAAAAATTGGGGATTTCATGGAGTTATAGCTGATTTGTGATAGCAAAGTTGGTTTATAATTTTGCGAACTGTTGGGTTGATTAGGGGGATGCAACTATATTTTATGAAGTTTATAAACCAACTTAAAACTGGGGGCCACATTGTGGCGATCTGATGGAATTGAATAGGATTTTGATGGGTAGATTGGATATTAGTCACCTATAGTTGGGGATGCAGTTGGGCTTTTAAAAAATGAACATAACCATGGGATTCTAACCCCCATAAGTTGGGATGTAAACCTTTCTAATTGTGGTTATATGTGCAATTACAGCTGGAAATGAACCCCCCAAGTACATACGGTACCCCCAAAAGAAACACCCTACGCCCATATTGGTGATGTGAACTCTATACCCCCAAAATGAACAGATCCGCGGCTAGACCAGTGTTTCTAGGGGCTGCAGTATAGAATATTACGGTAAAGGATTATCCCAACATATACATCAATTAATGACATAATCAATGAATCATGTCCGAAAATCGACCAAAAAAAACGTCTTGGCATACAGGATTCCATTACTTGCCAGCTTGTTGTTCCAGGGTGAGCTATGTAAGAGTTATATACACTCCCTTATTGACCAACAATGCAGTGGGGAAGGACATCCGAATGTTCAACTTCACGGCCCCCAGAAACTCACAAAAAATGCCTCATATTGGTTTGTCTGAAGATTGGATACCCAAAAATCCACTAATTTATAATACCACCATTAAAGTTGCCATAAGTTGGGGGCTCATCCCCCACTTTCACACACCGGCACTGGACATGCGGGCCTCCCCAAGCTCCTCGCTGTTGCTGTCGGAGTCCGTCTCAGTGCTTTGACTGTCTTTGCCACTTGTGGATTTCCAAAACTCGGCTCGGCACAGAAAGGAGCGCTGGGGCTGTGGGGGGGCCAGATTTCAAACAGATCAGGAACATCAGCATAAAGATGCATCCAGGGTTTTCATAGGACGTGAATGGGGTTGAAGAGTTTTTGGCCCGGAACATAGACATCAGTGTTGTTGTGGTGTGAGCATTTGGACCCTGATTTTCACGGCAACTCGTCGATGCTGTGGCGTAGCTAGGGCCGGGGCGAACAGCGAGTAAAGGCTTTCGGGTCGAAGTAGCAGTAGGGGCAAACTGATGCCTATCCTGGCAGATAGGGAACTAATGTTTACTCACAAAGAAGTACAAAGATATGGACGTGTCCAAAAATGGGGTTTGAACCCTAACCCAATATATGGATAGTTTAAGCAGCAAAAAGTGATGCAATTGATGCAATATCATCAAAGAAACAAAAAACATCAAATTTCATCATGGGGACAAGTGAGCCATACTGTAGCTTATCCCATGTATCAGCGGTTCGTATTTATGGTAACCGCGAATACCGTTTCTGGGATGCGGTTCGTTTTCAGAATTATACAATCATGGGGATCCCCAAGAAGATGGAAATCTAAATCCCGCTTACAATCATGATGTCATGGGGATCCACGTGTCTATTTTTTGCGGCATCTTTATATTTCCAATGGACGCATAGAACATCATAGAATCATGCAAGGGAAGATGGTGTCAAGCAGAATGCAGATACAACCATGTGCGGTTCATCAATCATTAACCATTCTATTCCGGATCTTAGAAAGTGTAAAAATCAAGGACTCTTAGATAATGGCATATGTTCCCCAATTGGACATACACCAGAAACATGTTTTTTAGATTATATATGGCTAACATTAATCATGGTTGATCCAAGTTTATCCACTGTTCGAACTCCCATCCCCAAAATGTGGGTGCCCTAAACCTGAGCGAAACTGCTGAATTCCTGAGAATTCCGAAGACAGGATGTGTTTTTTGGGGATGATTTGGAAAATAAATAGGAAATGAAGGAGTAACATGTGGGAATATCAAGGGAACATGGGGATACTAGCCCATGATAAGTGTTGGTGCTTACCCCGTTCAAAACGTCAGAGTCTGGAATGTGTTGGTTTGGTTTCAACGCCTGACTAAAGATTATGGTTTTGAAGAAGGCTGATATGTGCAACAAGAATCTCTAACACCACTATATAAGCATCGCTGGCACATCCAATATTGCTGGCCAAGTTAAATCGTCCTCTTTGTTGCTACCCTCTGGTACTTTAACATAGCTATTGAAAATTATCCATTTATAGCTGATTTTGTTCTTAAAACGATGATTGTCCATAGCATGTTAGTTTACCAGGGGGGTCCAGGGGGTATCCGTATTCTTGTTTGGCTATATTCCCAGCATTAGCATATTGTTGCTGAATTCCTCACCATGTCTTCTGATTAGATACCCCATGTTTCTCTTGGTAAGACCATGAAAACTCCCACATTCATTCGTTGAAGGAGAAAGAGTGCCGTTAGAATCCGCATGTGTGCTGGCGAAATCGTATTTAACCCAATGTTTTGTGGTTAAATCCACGGAATCTCCATGTTTTTGTTGCTTAAAATTCCCACAGGTCTTCCACAAAAAGCCGCAAAGGGCGATCTGTGGGCACAGGCCGCGCCTCGTGATCACGAACCTTGGTTGATGACGGATGGCAACGGACGAGAAATATCCCATGTTTATGGGACAGTCGTTTCAAAATGGATATGTAGTTCCCCACCTGATAGGTGAGAGCCTGTAATTTTATCAGAGGTGCATCGTCCTCCCTCTCCTCGTCCAGCTCCTCAACCGCGAGCTGCAGACAGCAGTGGGCACTACCGCACCTCAACCGCGAGCTCCAGATCTCAGTGGGCACTGCCGGACCTCAACTGCGAGCGCCAGATCTCAGTACTGCGGCAGATCAATTGCGAGCGCAAGATGTCACATAGAATGCCAGATGGAATGTCAGATAGAATATCAGATGGAATGTCAGAAAGAGTGTCAGATAGAAGGCCAGATAGAATGTCAGACTAGATGCCAGATAGAATGCCAGAATGAATACCTGAAAAGATGCCAGGTAGGATGCCAGAATATATAAATGCCAGAAAGAATTTTAGAATAGATGCCAGACAGAATGCGAGAAAAAATGTCAGAATATATGCCAGAAAGTATGTCAGAATAGGTGCCAGATAGAGTGCCAGAAAGAATGTTAGATAGAATGCCAGAATATATGCCAGAAATAATGTCCAAATCTCTCCATCAATCAATCAACCAACCAATCAATCAATCAATCAATCTGTCTGTCTGTCTGTCATTCTATCTATCTACCTATCTACCTATCTATCTATCTATCTATCTAACCTATCTAATCTATCTATCTATCTATCTATATATATATATATATTTATTTATTTATTTATATATACATACATACATGCCATATATGTTCCTGGCTCACGGTTCGGTAGCCCCCCCCTCCCCCCCCAATGGTATGGTAGCCCCGCCGCCTCACAAAATCCACCATTTGCATGCTATTTGCAGCATTTCAGAGTCACGGCTTCCCATTTGCTTGCAATTTGCTGCATTTCAGAGCCACAATCTCCGACTTGCATCCTATTTGCAGCATTTGAAAGCCATATGCTACGTACATACGACATACGTGCCGTTCATAGTATCTATATGCTTTTTTTTCTACCTGGTATACCTGTACACAAGCCAAGCCATAGCGTATCTACATACTGCTCATCAGCTGCCTATGATTAGTATATTACCTGTGTTATATCCATACATATATATATATAACCTATATGCTACTGTACTTGTAGCGTAGCTAGAAAACACGTATTTCATGAAATTAGATATAATACACATATACACACGATTATTTATAAACTATACTCATATGCAACATCGAAAAACACCAGACCCCACAACCCGCCACCACAGGGAGGAGGAGGCAACCACATACACTACCTAATCCAACGTACTTATATTGTACGAGCTAAAAATATATAGCAACGACCCCCAAGGTACAAATATACTTTGTGTATCAAGTATATACATACATATGCCTCATGTGTACTTCTACAATAGTGCATATAGATTTTAAATATACAATACAATATGTACACAACATGTGTACTTTATATAAAACACGTACATACTACCTATAGTTTATCTATCTATACTTGTAGCTGTAAGTGTGTGTGTGTGTATATATATATGCGTATATAATTCATGTATAAGCCACCTAGTTACTACTCATCTGGCGCTAACATCCACCACTTTTCGCTTATTCCTTCTACTTCATGTTCAACTTCCCCACCCACCCACCCACCCACCCACCGGCCCACCCACACCACAGGGGGAGGGGGTACCGTACCGGGGAGGGGGGACCCAGAATCTGGAACATATAGGTATGTCAGAAACTGTGTCAGACAGTGCTTCAGGGTGGGGGTCACTCGAAAAAGTAATGATTTTTTAGTAGAGTATTTGGGTTTCATCCAATGGTTTCAACATGAATTTGAATTTACTAATTCAGTTGAGGATCTTGAGCATATAGAGTAGACAATCCCCTTCAATTTCGTTCCAGCCGTCAAGAAAGATGGAACCAAATAGAGTGGTGTCCCATAGGGGCAGCTCCTCATTGTTCTAATCTCTCTGTAACTCGAAAGTTTCTTTCCAAACCTCCTTTCATACCTCCATCATTCAAAATGAATCAACATGAAACCGCTCCTCAAGCCTTAAGGCATACATATGCAGGAGACCTGGCTAGTATCCTCTCCCTGGTTCGATGCACAAGTCGACCTAAAAATGCCCAGGAACGATGTAAAGTACACCTGAGTGGGGCAAGTTGGCTGAACCAATGACCAACATGACCCCCCAAAACAAATCACATGGAAACCCAAAAACAGTCGTTTTCCAGATCCCAAACATCTTCAAATTTTATCTTTGAGACATGTTCAGTCGTTCCAACCTTTTTCTTTTCTGTGGATTCTCCAATTCATTTCAGGTTTTTACTACTGCAGGTCTGGATAACAACAACAAATCCCCGACCTGATTTCAGCGTTTCACATGGGGTCAGGCACGTGAAGTCGCCGAAAAAACAATGTTTCGGAAACTTCCACATCTTGTCCATCGTGAACTCCCCATATCCCACATTTCGTTTCGAATCACCCCGTTCACTTGGCACAAGGGACAGAGACCTTGGGGATGGAGTCCCCCAAAATCGCAGAGATACCTCGGGCCAAAGCCACCCCCAGCCCTCCAATGCCGCCCCAGTAATGGGAACTTTATAAGCCCCCAATCGGGGCTGATGGTGGTTGATAATCCATGAAAATCGTTCAAGCATCATCGTTTCTTTGGCATAGATGATTTTGAGCGAGGAGATCTCATGAATGTCGCGGATTTCAGCTGTGTCTTACGCAACACTTCGGCAAAAGCAGCATCATAAGAGATACTGACCCATGGCCAATCTTAGATACAAAAAGATAGTTGGCTAGTATACAGTAGACCTTAAAGCCTTAGTTATACATTCCCATTTACAGCAAAACATTACAGAACCAACTCTCATCCGGTACCCACTCCGGTTGACTCGTGATATCGCGCCTCTCAAGAATCAGAAATCCATGGCCAAGCAAATCCCGTGGTGAATTTCCCGAGAACAAGAGACAAAACTAAGCAAGTGGTTAACAACCGGGGAATATCCTATTATCAATAAAGCTGAGTTCTACATATACTTATACATGTCAACTACATGCAGGGTACGCAGTGAAGGAAGGCAAAAAGCATGCAGGCCCACAGCTCCAAAAATGGGCCCGCGTCGCAGCGCAAGCCAAATGGAACGTTTCAAAAGGTGCAGGGATGCCCGTGCTGTTCCGCAGCAAGCATGCGAGGTTGAACTTTGACTGCCACAAGCAATGCAAAGACAAGTGTACAGCCAGCGGCAGTGTACAGGACCCTGAGCGCAACCCCCGGCACCCCCAGACATCAAAGTTGACTTACTTCTGCACTCTGCAAAGCAGCTACACCAGGAAAGGCAGCAAGACTGGCTTTTGCGGCAACATTGATTCCTGGGGAGCGGGGTCATGTTTGCGTGCGCATATCCACATACATCACCCGGAAGCAGCGTTAAATTAGCAATTCGTATTGGCCTGGTTACAAAACTATTAAGAATGTGCTCAAAAGCTACTAAGCACGGTGTTGTATTTCGTATTGGCTTGGCCGCAAAGCTACTAAGAATGCGTTCAAAAGCTACTAAGGATGATTTTGCAATTTGTATTGGCTCGGCAGCAAAACTATTAAGAAAATGTTCCAAAGAATAAAAGAAATAGTATCTCCTTCTTTTCTTCAATTTTTGAGGGACATTCTTAATAGTTTTGCGTCCGAGCCATTGTGATTTGCAACTCGCGCCTGAGTAGTTTTTCATGAGCTCCTTAGTAGTTTTGCGTCCAAGCCATTGTGATTCGCAACTCGTGCTTTAGTAGTTTTTCGCGATATGCTTAGTAGTTTCACGTCCAAGCCATTGCGATTCGTACCTCATGTCTTGGTGGGTTTTTCTTAAAGCATCGGGGGCGCTTTTTCTCAAAGCCTAGGTGGGCTCAAGGCCCCAAAACCAGAGCCTCAAAGAAGTGGTAAAGCAAGCTTCTCAGGCATGTACCCTCGGAGTATCACGGATATGTGCTGCTGTGAGCTTGTGGCGGCAGTAGCACACTTGCTGCCCGTATTGAATAGCTCCTGTTTGTGTTTTGTGGCCCCAAAACAGGGGCCGGATTCTGGACCCAAAAAGAGGGGCCAAAATATTAAAATTAGTAGCCCAGCTTCCCAATTTTTGGGCCCATGGTACATGCGTTTTTCCTTCTGCAAAGAGCGCATTGAGCTGCAACAGGTTGCATCTTTCATTCATGTTTTCTTGCGCTTGGTGCCAGGATGCTGGTTTCACAGTATAAATATATATATAACCAGTTGAATAAAACCTGATCATACCCCATTTACATGTATCTATTATCCATCATCCGTCCATATTTATACATACATACACAATATATATATATATACACATACATATATACATATACACACCTACACGTATACATGTATATTCCTATATTCTATATATATATATAATCCGTATTGTCCCTATTAGAATTTCTGTGAAAAATAAGTGCATTTACCAACCCTGATTTGACATGATTTAACTGACAAACGTTGGGAGTTTAAGTCTTGACAGTCTCTCTGACTCTGGATTGAGCATTCTTTCCTGCGGCGCAGAACGACAGAATCTTGAAGATACGAAGCAATACAGCATCTGCACACCGCATCCAAAGACGGAACCAGATGGATCCAATCACCACTTGCAGGAGGGATCATAGTTGCCATTTGAGACTTGTAAAGACTGAAGTTGCATGGATCCTGGTCCCAAGTTCTGTTAGTGAGAGCCGCTGGGCATCGAGTATTCCTCGAGAATCCCAGCTCTGCCACAACAAACCGATGGACATCGAGTATTCCTCGAGAATCCGAGTTCTGCCACAACAAACAGAACAAAAAGCCTGCCCGGCCTGTCAAACACAACAAAAAGTCTCGAAGACCAGGAATTGGAGCCAAAGTACTACTGGACAACCAGCGATATCAAAGAAATGGTTTCAAGGAAATAGCATGAGAATCGTTGAGAATACTCAAAATGCCCCAATCAATCAGAATCGTTGGAACACCTTGATGCCGTAGCAACCAGTCTGAGGCTGCAACCTGTCAACTGAGATCATAGTCTGACGATTCTGAAAGTGGATGGATACTCACAAGTCACTTTAAACCGACCAGAACCAACCAGCTGGAATTTGTCTACTTTTGCTCTTGGTCTTGTCCGTGTTTAACCGTCTGAGACTTCAAGCCGCTCCGCAGCTCTCTGACTTTGGTCACAGGATCGAAGCTTGCCTTAAAACAGCACGCATCGGCGAGGGAATCACCCTCTCTCAATCCTGCCGCAGTCAGAAGACCATGTTCAGCCCAAACGGCAGCGCAGCACTTGGACAAATTCGACTGAGATCATAGCCTTACGATTCTGAAAGTGGATGGATACTCACAAGTCAGTTTAAATCGACCAGAACCAACCAGCTGGAATTTGTCTACTTTTGCTCTTGGTCTTGTCCGTGTTTAACAGTCTGGGACTTCAAGGCGCTCCGCATTGGTCACAGGATCGAGGCTTGCCTTAAAACAGCATACATCGGATGGCACTGTACAGGGAAGGGGGTTCCCCCCTCAATCCTGCCGCGGGCAGAAGACCATGTTCAGCCCAAGCGGCAGCGCAGCACTTCGACTTCCTGTTCGAGCGAGGCCCCAAAGGCATCTCTCCGCATGATCAAGCCAAGAAGGGCTGATAGAGGCATCCGGCTCAAGGTCCGATGTAGCGCCTGATCCACACTGGGAGCCTGGGTTGAACCGACTTCCCCTTCCAGCATCTCGATGATGTTGGTAGCTTCAATCTGGGCCACTTCAATAGAACGACGAACATGTGGCAAGAGCACCGCCAGAAGTTCGCCTATCTCCTCAAAAACATCAAAAACCAAACAAGACGATTTTTGTCATTTACGTTCGGTTTCTCAATGTTCACCCATGTTTGTCATCTTGCTAGTGACTTCCACGCCCAATGCAACTGTCAGCTGCAAACCCTATGTGTCCATAGGTGTTTCGCCGCTGCTGCCATCTAATGTCAGCAGCTGTGCCCGAGGAATTTAGACCGTTGATGGTCCACTGTGCGGTGTTTTGTTTTGAAATGTTTTCTATTGCTTTCTGATTCCTGACGACGGCCAATTGTTTTGCAGCAAAGATGCTTTGATTGACCGAGTTGGATGCTATTGTCAAAGGGAGTTTAGTCTAAACTGCCTGATACGGACAGTGGAAATGTTACAACAATACATCATCACAACAATACATCATCAAAACAGTACATCATCACAACTACAACAATACATCACCAGAACAATACATCACCACAACAGTACATCATCACAACAGTACATCATCACAACAATACATCATTACAACAAACCATACATCATCACAACAAACAATGTCATCACAACAATACATCATCACAACAATACATCATCACAACAATACATCACCACAACAATACATGATCACAACAATACATCACCACAACAATACATGATCACAACAATACATCACCACAACAATACATCATCACAACAATACATCACCACAACAATACATCACCACAACAATACATCATCACAACAATACATCATCAAAACAACACATCATCACAACAATCAGCACAACAAGACATAATCACTCTGCGCGGGGATGTCCTCAGTCCTCGGACGCGTCCTCCGGTTAGAAAATTTATACGACACCCTCCGTTTTCTTGCACAAAGCGGCTACCGGCATCGACGGGGGGAACCCCGTCTGTGCGACAGGTGCGGCTGTGACGGTTTGCGTTCGTTTCACTCCTGCCATTGTAAGGTGCACTTTCAAGTCAGTCAATGAGATGATTGGCTGCGCTGTGCCAATGGGTTTGGTGATCTTGGGTTGCAGCTTGCAGTGTAATGGCTGCATCGATCTTGTTGATTGCCGCGGTGGTCGACGCAGTTGTAGTGTGATTTGCAAGGCAGTGCTTGCAGATCACAGTTGAATTGCTGCATCAAGGTGATGTTTGGACCTTGGAAATTTCACTGAACCCTGGGTTTTCTCACAAAAAGTGGCTCCCGGCGTCGATGAGGGGAACCTCGTCTGTGCGACGGGTCCGGCCGTGACGGTTTTGCGCTCATTTCTCTCCTGCCATTGTAAATTGCACTTTCAAGTCAATCAATGAGATGATTGGCTGCGCTGTGCCAATGGGTTTGGTGATCTTGAGTTGCAGTTTGCAGCGTAATGGCTGCATCCATCTTGTTGATTGCCGTGGTGGTCGACGCAGTTGTAGCGTGATTTGCAAGGCAGTGCATGCAGATCACAGTTGTGTGTGAAAGATGGTGTGTGACAAAGTTGTGTGCGAAAGAGAGTGTGTGACAAAGTTGTGTGTGAAAGATGGCGTGTGACAAAGTTGTGTGTGAAAGATGGTGTGTGTGTGTGTGACAAAGTTGTGTGCGAATGAAAGATGGTGTGAGATGGTGTGTGACAAAGTTGAGGGAGGCGGAGGCGGCGGGGCGGAGGCGGAGGCGGGACGGGATACAGAATCAAAAACAAGAACCCCACACAAAGATGTGGGGAATGAAGTTGTTTGGATCAGAAACAAAAAAAATACATGTGGACCGATGACTGACTAGCCCAACATAAAACACACAGTCTGTTCGTGGAGATATATTTTCTAGGCTGAGTTTGCAAGACAACTTCGACCCATTCCTTGGCATCCTTCAATTCTACCAGGCTACCAGATCGCATGTGGGATGTTACTGAGATTTGGGGGGGCATGCCACATTTATACTGCGCTTCAATGTGCCGCGACAAACAAGAAACAGAGCAAAAGAGACCAAGGGTCCATGTGGTTCAACTGACGCCGCTGGGGTTTGTATGGGGTTACATAGCGAGGATGCTCGTGGTGGCAAAAGCTACAAGCATCTCCC
>Ga0126342_10017164_pt1 | contig 12545 bp, 10 predicted proteins | sample Cyp1metagenome_FD_92528 | JGI IMG/M metagenome (GOLD analysis project Ga0126342, IMG submission 92528) | Coral microbial communities from Lord Howe Island, Old Settlement Bay, Australia - Cyphastrea 1 metagenome | ecosystem: Host-associated > Invertebrates > Cnidaria > Coral ...
TGGTGTGTTTTGTACATTTTGACTTGGAAATGTGCTTCGCGCCACAACGGCGTGCACTTTTTTGACATCTCAACTTCCAAAAGTGGTCCGAGAATGGTGTGTTTTGTACATTTTGACTTCGAAGTGTGCTTCGCGCCACAACGGCGTGCAATTTTTCATCTCTCATCTGGCCAGCTGGCTCCGCACCCGCCGCTTTAGCGAGCCTACTTTTTTTTCGACCCTCCGGAGCCAGAAATCATTGGAAAAACACAGTGTTTCGCGACTTTCCTACCTTTTCGCGCATCTGCATCTTCTTTCCTCTGACTCTTTCTCTTGTACTCTTCTCTCTGCCTCTGCCCTACTCTGCTTTTCATCTGTCCATATTGTCGGAAGTTTGACTTCTAAACTTCCTTCGATGAGATGATATGAGGTTCAACGCATAGGCAACGGTCCCCTTTTCATAATGTCTGGGTGTTTCGGGCTGGGGCTTATTGACCAACAGCTACTTTAATCTGAGCGAATCTTAGCCACAGAAGATACTGATGTAACTTGTGGAACCAAAGCTGGAATATTGACATGGAATATTTCACGGCTTACATGGCTTTTTTCAGCCAACAGCTGTGGGGATATTTCACACTCTACGGAAACTCTTCTCCAAAGAAAAGCGGTAGCTTGTGTGGAAACAATATGCCAAACAGGCAAGTTTCGCCGCCGTTGATCCATGGATCTGCAGCGATTCTCCGCAGAGAGATCCCGATTTCCTGTGTCGGGATCTATCTACGGATCTCGTTTTGGAAACCGGAAGAGCCATGAAGAGCCCATGATTCTTATGTTGTGGAAGATCAAAACTTCTTTCGGTGATTAGCGCAGATGACCCCACTGAATAATCCCATTTGTCAGGAATTGTGGCTGATGCTGGTTCTAAGATTCTATGTCCCACTTGGTGATGACAATAGATTTTTTTCTTAAGCATGTTGAAATATCTTGAACCTTTTCCAACACCATTGGTTTTTGCCGAACTCCCACATAAATCTGTTTGGCTCTCCCAGCCCAGAGGCCAAACCGCTGCGAGGACGGGCGGTTTCACTATGCTTAGGGGTCCGCAGACAGTCATTTCGAACATCGAACCGTCCGGAAATTTTGGGGTTAGCAAATTTTCATCCATAAGACTTACGACAGGTAGAAAATGGGAGTAGCACCGGGCAACAAAGCGGTTTTCCCTGCAAAAACAATTGGGATGTAGCTGTGGCATGATATATCGCTACCTGAAATGGGGATAGGACTCAGAAATTGAGTCGGAAAGTTCACTTCAGTTGGCTAAAATGAGAGAGAAAACAATGAATGCGGTCTTAGCCAACACACCGCGGGATTTGACAAATGAGATGCAAGCAGCGAAACGTAGCGATGTAGCATAACCACCTGGCTTTGAGTGAAAAAGGTCAGGCTTTGGGGGCACCAAGACCCAGCGAGGTATCTTGGTACAGTCCTTCCAAAAAGGGATCTAAGCGGCTGAGCCATGTATATTCCATGTATATACCATATATATATGTACATCATGTAAGTGAAACATATGTTAAAATGACAAAAAGCGGAGGACCTCCCAATAGATTCCAGATTTTCCAGTGGGTTTTTGCAAGATGATCTCCCAGTTAGTCGGTTTCCAGCAGGTCAACGGTGACAGATGGCTATTTTCTACGGCTGATTGACGTCCCATTTCTTACTGGTGCTAAACGTAGGGAATGGATGGGTTGCTGGGGGTTGCCGGGATGATTATTACTAGTTATCATGGATCATTCCCTCATTCCCTACGTTTAGCACCAGTAAGTTTTTTTGAACTCTATCTGTTGCTGCCCATCATCTCTTGCAGGGTAGAATTCAATTTTTTGCGAAGACGCCACCTGTACCTTCTGTACCTCCCCATTTTGACACAGCTCGGTCCAAACGTGCGGCTTGTTTCCCCATTGATTCCCCATCGTTCGGTTGGGCACTCAGGGTGAACGCCAGGAAAGTCGGTGGCTGTGGTTGGGCACCTCAATCACTCGAGTTGGGTGAAGTTGTCGGGAGCTGAATTTCGGATGGCAAGATGGACATCATGATATTTTTCTTCCACAGATAGGACATTTCATGATATTTAATATTCATACGGTTCATACGCCTTTTCTCCCGAATGCGTAGCGAAGGGCTCCCGTTTATAGTCTAGGGGTCTGGGGGCTGGACCCTTGTTCGCCTCCAGTTGGTGTGCGCGTCGTTTTCGCGTCGTTTGGCGTTCGGAAAATTGAGTATTCAACAAACGCAAAGCCAAAGACTGAAAGAATGCTCTGGTGGCTTGGTTGTCAGCAAACATATTCCCATTTTCGTTCGATTTCTGGTAGCTTCGTATTTGTTCAAGGCTTGTTTGATGGCCACATGAGCCACATCACTCAACCATTAGCCTCTGGTTATGTCAAAATAGATATGGAAAATGGCCATTTATAGTGGATTTACCCATTGAAAATGGTGATTTTGCATAGTTATGTTAAATAACCAGATGGTAGCAATTTAATCTCCAACAGGTACTGGTTTAGGTCTTCAAACTCCCCCTTTTTGACGACTTTTTACGCCTGGGCAACTGTGGGAAAGACTTCAATGGTGCGGAGTACTTCTCTGGATGATCAATAAGTCATCAGTTGTAGAGGTTGGTACACATTCCATGAGGCTTTGATTTTAAACACCACCAGATGGTTTAGTCAGCGTGGTTTAATATGGGCTCAATAGGGAAAATCATGGGATGTCATGGGGTGTCATCAAACGTGGCAAGCAGGCAAATCCCCATGGCCTACCAGAGGCTAATTCTTGGTACCGTTCTTTGAGAAACACCGTTCTTCAGAGTATCAGAATATCAATTGTAGGTGGAATGATTCTTTTTTAATACCACCATTACCATAATATTACCACAATATTACCATAACATTACAATAATATTAACATTAATATTACCATAATATTACGGCCAGCGCTGCGTGTTGCCCGGAAGTTCACATGGTGTTTAAGCATTATCCTTCAACATGCTCAAACACCTGCGCAGGGCCAGTGTTTTCAGATTTCCCAGACGACGAACCCTAAACCCTAAACCCTAAAACCTAAGACCCTAAACCCTAAAACCTAAACCCTAAAACCTAAAACCCTAAAACCTTAAACCCTAAACTTTTAGGCCTAGCGGCCCTCATGCGCCAACACAGGTTCTTTACAATTCGATTTGCTTTTTGGTGCTTTCATTGTTGTTGTTCTTCTTCTTCTCGTCGTCGTCGTCGTTGTTGTTGTTGTGGTTGTCGTTGTTGTTGTTCTTGTTGTTCTTGTTTTTCTTATTGTTGTTCTTCTTCTTCTGGTTCTTCGTCTCCTTCTCATTGTTATTGTTGCCGAAAAGATCCTATAATCCGCCATTTCTAAAGCACCTCTCAACCCTAAAATCCTTTAACCCTAAATCCTTTAAACCTAAAATTCTTTAACCCTAAAATTCCTTAACCCTAAAATCCTTTAGCCCTAAAATCCTGTAACCCTAAAATCGTTTAACCCTCCGCTCCTTTAACCCTAGATTCCTTTAACACTAACAACCTTTAACCCTAAAATCCTGTAACCCTAAAATCGTTTAACCCTCCGCTCCTTTAACCCTAGATTCCTTTAACACTAACAACCTTTAACCCTAAAATCCTTTAACCCTAGAATCCCTTAACACTAACATACTTTAACCGTAAAATCCCTTAACCCTAAATCCTTTAACCCTAAAATCCTTTAACCCTAGAATCCCTTAACCCTAAAATTCTTTAACCCTAACCCTAAGATCCTTTAACCCAAATGGCCAAATTTGCGGGCCCAGGGCCCTACCCAGACTCAGCCCCAAAATGGCCATTTAAAAGGCCCAGAGCCTTGCCTAGATTCAGCCCCAAAAATGCCAAATTTGAGGCCCAAAGCCCTGCCCAGATTCAGCGCCAAAATTGTAAAATTTGAGCCCCCCGGAGGCTTGCCTAAAAAGGAGAGCAACCTAGAAAGGGGCCGGCTGAAGGGAGGGGGGTGTCACAAAACTCGCTTAGAAAGGGGTGCCCCGGCAGTTTAGAAAGGGGGCCAGGCGCAAAAAAAAAACCGCTTAGAAAGGGTCAGAAGGGACTGCTAGGCGAGGAGGGCCGGCTTAGGAAAAATTAGGCCCGGGCTTAGCGAAAGACAGGGGCAAAGTTAAAAGGCAGCCTTTCTTAGACGAAAAAACTTAAGAATCAAAACTTAGGGCGTGACATGGCGTGACCCCCCCAGAAAAGAAAACGGTTTTACTTTCAAGGGTGATAATTATTGCCCAGGTTTGCCTTGGGCGCCAACCTGTGTTGGCGAACCCTAAAACCTTAAACCCTAAACCCTAATATTACCATAATATTACCATATTTTCGCGAATCAACCTCCAAACAGTCTTTTTTTTTGCCACGGCAGGTGGGCGCCGGGCCGGCGGGGGGCCCTGGCGCGAGCCGGCAAAATGATATGGAAAGTGCCCATAAATGCAGTTCGGTAAATCAGCGATTTCTATGGCAATTGTCAATAGCTGAAAAATTACCAGATCTATGGGGTTGATAGGAACGTGGGTTTAGACATGGCTTAACAAATGTGATGTTTACCAGTGCTTAACATTCCAGTTAGTACTTAAACACAATTACCAGATATATGTTTTTTTTTGCATGGAATTTTGTTCAGAGAAGCAAACATTTCCCATGGATTTTGGTGGGAACCATCCACCTTTCTCATGGTGGGACTTGGAAAACTCAAATTCTCGGGATTTTCCATGAGAGTACCCGAAATGGTAAACATTAACAAAAAACTATGGACAAATCCAGCATTTTTAATGGGTAAATCAGCTATTTGAATGGGCCATTTTCAGTAGCTATGTTAGTTTACCAGATTTTACCAGAGGGTATCCATTCACTAATAGAGCCCGCGACTCAGTCGTTGTTGGTCTATTTTTCATCGCACAAAAAACTCCTGGACTCGCTGCCGATCGCAATGAATGCCGATTACGGACAAACCATCCACGGAGCGATGGACCGTGGAAAAACGGGATTCCTATTTGTCTATGGATCAATACCTATACATACCATTCTTAGTGGGATGAACATCTATTTACCAGCTATTTTGATGTTCACCAGGGGTACAAGGTTTTGACAACTGGGTTTAGTAACACCACACTAATCCCATCTAATCCCAATGATAGTGACTTAGTCCATTTACGAAGCCATTCGACGAGGTGGGATTGCGGATTGCTTTGCAACTAAAGCTGGCAGGGGCGTTACTTGGTGACTCTTGTGGGAGATCACAGGGGGTTTTCCAAACCCACAATGGGGATATTCAATGATATTCATCTCCATGGATTTTTGGGTGTATCTGTTTCAGTGGGGATACTGCAGGTACCCATTTTTACATATTTTTACTGCTATTTTGACCCAGGCCCTGAGATGGCGTGTAGTCAGTGTAGTCGCGGCTTCATCCTGGAAGTTTGTACACCATAGATGAGATATCCGTGAACTTCCCAGCGGTGACGATTCATGGTTATTTTAGTGGTTACCCTCTGGTAATTTAACAGTTTTCTATTGAAAATGGCCATTGAAATAGTGGATTTACCTATTGAAAATGGTGATTTTCCATAGTTTTTTGTATGTTTACCATTTCGGGTACTATGGTTCATGTGCCGGCCAGTCATAGAAAAACCGTCCTCCAATTGCTATGGTTTTTGGGGTTTGATCCATGCGCTGGTCCATGAGCCAAAGGGGATGAACCAGAAAATTTAACCAACCTGGTTATGACATGCACACTTTGCCATGGAACGATCCAGCATGGCCCATAGATTTATGGTTCGGAATAGCCGGTTTACCGTTCTTAATAGCATGGTGGATCTTTCCAGTTCGCTAACTGTGAACGTCATAACCAGGTTGGGTAGTTTGTGATGAGTCAGGGGGGTTATGGTATTTTAGAAATTTACCGCGTCTGACAGAGCTTGACTTGAGCCACACAAGCTTCATGGACTGGATGAATTCCTGGCGAAGATTGGCCATTTCTGGTCTGGCTTTGGGATTGACGCAAACACCATAAGCCCATTTCTTCACATGACGGCTTTTGTGTCTTTAAAATTTGACTTACAGTCACAGAACCAGTCCATGTTTGCTTTCACTGGTACAGAAATGCTTTTACTGGGACATTGGATTGCTATTTCCAGCGTGGTTGTCACGAAGATGCCAAAATCAGAAACAATAGCTATACATAATCAATATTGGGGGTTTGATCTTTCTGAATTGTACATACTTGGCTCTTAGATATCCCACATTTAAATACTTTTATATGGGGGTTTCCTGAAATAGGGGTACCCCCAGTCATCATCCATTTCTAGATGGTATTCTCCATTATAAACCACCCAGCTATGGGGAGTACCACCATTCATGGAAACCCCCATATACATCTTCAGCGGGTCGATGCCCCTAGAACGAGGTACGGGATCAGCGATGAATAACCATTAAGAACCACTTTGCCAACATCTAACAACCAGATTTGTCCAAGCCAGTTGTACGGTACAACTGGTGCAGTGACCCAGTGACCATCCAGATGACCATCCAGTGCGAGGTATGTCGAGGTTCCCAACAAACCGGGGGGTTAACTCACCATTTTTGTTTCACTGGCCTACACCCCATCCGTACACTGCTGGGTCAAGCACCTGAGGCTGGCTTTGACAAAACCCCCCTTTGTGACATTTGTGACATTTGTGTCATTTGGATCATTTTTCATGCCCAGCGACATTTCGGACGGGCTTTGTGCTTGGAAAACTTGAGGTCTGTGACCGTCCTGGAAAAGCGCTGTGAGCCGGGAGCTCGATGCGGGACTGATTTCACAGAGATCATATGGAGAAAGCAACCATAATGGGAAATGAGGGTATCCTCAATGTTTTTTTCTCTAGAATAGCTCTAAAATAGTAAATTTCATGGGGAAAATTTGGTGACGGCCCTTGAAATTGAAAGGCTTTCCATTTTCAGACAACCACATGCAACTATGAGGGCTTTAACCTTTTTTCCCCAACAGCATAAGCTAATGGGGTCTTCAGCCCAGAAAAGCTCTGGTGTGCACTGGTGCAGGCGCCGGGTCCGGTTCAACGAGGTTCTGGAGAAGGTTCCCGAGAAGGTCTGGGGGCAAGGTCTGGGAGGCTTTGGTGCAGAGCCAGCTCAGGTTCAACAGGGTTCCGGAGAAGGTCCAGGTCCCGGAGAAGGTCCCGGAGAAGGTTCCAGGAAGCCTTGGTGCAAAGCCAAGTCAGGTCCAACAGGGTTCCAGAGAAGGTTCCGGAGAAGGCTCAGAGAAGGTTTCGGAGAAGGTCGGGGAGGCTTTGGTGCAGAGCCGGGTCAAGTTCAACAGGGTTCCGCAAAAGGTTCCGGAGAAGGTCTCGGAGGCTTTGGTGCAGGGCCAGGTCAGGTTCAACAGGGTTCCGAAGACGGTTCGGGAGAAGGTCTGGGAGGCTTTGGTGCACAGGCAGGTCAGGTTCAACAGGGTCCCAGAGAAGGTTCCGGAGAAGGTCTTGGTGCAGAGCCAGGTCAGATTCAACAGGGTTCCGGAGAAGGTTCCGGAGAAGGTTCCGGGAGGCTTTGGCGCAGAGCCGGGTCAGGTTCAACACGGTTCCGGAGAAGGTTCCGGAGAAGGTTCCGGAGAAGGTCTGGTCATCCCGAAGGTTCCCGGAGAAGGTCTGGAGGCTTTGGTGCAGAGCCAGGTCAGGCTCAACAGACAGGGTTCCGGAGAAGGTTCCGAAGAAGGTTCCAGGAAGCCATGGTGCAAAGCCAAGTCAAGTTCAATGGTTTCCGGAGAAGGCCTGGGAGGCTTTGGTGCACAGCCAGGTCAGGTTCAACAGGGTTTCGGAGAAGGTTTCGGAGAAGGTTTCGGAGAAGGTCTCGGAGGCTTTGGTTCCGGAGAAGGTTCCGGAGAAGGTTCCGGAGAAGGTGTGGGAGGCTTTGGTGCAGAGCCAGGTCAGGTTCAACAGGGTTCCGGAGAAGGTTCCGGACAAGGTTCTGGGAGGCTTCGGTGCAGAGCCAGGTCAAGTTCAACAGGGTTGTGGAGAAGGTTTCGAAGAAGGTCTGGGAGGTTTTGGTGCAGAGCCAGGTCATGTTCAACAGGGTTCCGCAGTATTCCGGAGAAGGTTCCAGGAAGCCGTGGTGCAAAGCCAAGTCAGGTTCAACGGGTTCCGGGGAAGGTGAGGGTCATTTAACTCACGGAAATCTAGCTGAGGTGTTTCCAGCGCTTGGCTTCCCAGCACGCTTCAGAAAGATTTATAAAAATTAAACGTTGCGGCTCTTGGAGTTACCACCGAAGCTTATTTTTTATCTAAAACAATAGACAACCACAATCATCACAATTTATGATGCTTTCTGAGAATACAAGAATCAAAAAGACAACTGATTCAATGGTGTTTGCTGTTTTGGTTTGTGCGGTTTTTGTTTTCGCGAAACGCGAAATCCCCCAGAAATCGACCGAGGTTTGTGAGGATCAATCGACTCCATCTGTGGGACTGGGTGAAGCAGGCCTACTTTTTGTGGTACAAAATGCATCTGGTTTTTTCATGCGAGGCTGAAAAATCCAACGTTAAATTTCCCAGTTCATCTTGGATATCCAAAATTATCGTAGACAAGTTGGTGCCTTGAAAACATGGGAAACCTCTGGATACCATGTCCCATGGATATGTGTATATATATAGTGTTTCTTTTCAATATTGCAACAGAATGACTGGGTCGTTTCGGCGCTGTTTTCTCTTCCATTTTCATCTCATTTGGATGTGATCATTTTGCCATTAGCCATGGGGCTCAAAAGCTCATTTCAAAGGTGAAACTTATTGGGACGTTGATTGCGCTACTTTGGACCGTTCATGCACTGTAGGCCCCTCCGTGGTGGCCAGACGGGAGCCCAGAGCCAAACTTCTGGGCGGTTATTTGCTGGCCATGGAGCCAGGTGAGGCCATATCGGCTGTGTCCTCGCATTCGAGCGGGAGTCAATATGTCCGAGAAGTGCATAGATCTGTGGGTGTCTTTGCAGAATCGGATTCCGACGAAACTGCAACTGCGGCTGCTAACGCCGAGCGGGACCACCGGGAAGGCAGATGCAATCCATGCATTTACATAGCAACCAAGGCAGGTTGCCGATTTGGAGAGCTCTGCAGATATTGTCATGAGGCCCATCCGAACAGAAGCCTGGCAAGACTTGTGAAGACATGTGAAACAATGTTACGCATGATATACTATAATTACCATACTATATTATGATTGTTTGGATCAAGGATTCTGAATATGTCGGATTATTTGATGGGATGAATATCCAATTCACCTGCTATGTTCGTGCGCACCGGCTATGTTGGTAAAAGCAAAACATAGTGTTGCTATGAAAGTTGGTGCCACTTCTTTCTCTTGGCAAACAATAGAAACTTATAGAAACTTAATACCTAGGACCCTAGACCCTCCGCTTGTACCCAGAACACGAGGATGGGGCGAAAAACATACCGATGCCCCCGCAAAGTCGTAGCCACAAAAGAGCAAATTACGAAACATAGGGGCAAAATAGCATCCTCCTCATCCTCATCCTCATCCTCATCCTCACCCTCCTCCTCCTGCTCATCATCATCATCATCATCATCATCAACATCAACCGTTTTATCAGTTTTATCATTGAAAACATGTTGTCCTATGGCATCGGTAATTTAAACGTGTTTCCTGCTGTTTCATCATTGATCTTTCTTTTAGCACCCAGAAAGACTAATCCCTCCCCCAATACTAATCACCCCCAAGAAGGCATGGTGGATGTAGGAGAATTACACAGATTGGGGCCCTGCTAGAACGGGTGTGTTTCATACGAACGGGGGCTACTGGATTTCTGTATCTTTGATAAGAAAGGTCATTCTTATCATCAACCGTTCAAGTATGATATTCAATGATCATATGGCTTTGTTTGAAAATATTAAAGCATTGGTTAAAAATCATGTCCATTCATTTCCTACAAACAATGGTCATTTGGGCGGTATAGCCAGTGATTACCCTCTGGTAAACATACAAAAAATGTGGAAAATCAAAGGAAAAACTCACTATAAATGGCAATTTTATAGTGGATTTACCCATTAAAAATTGTTTTTCTATAGCTTTTTGTATGTTTACCAGTGATGAATTCCTTGCCATTACAGGATCGCTCCTGAGGAAACCTTGCCGGGAATCGGCGCCCACAGAGAAGGGAACGACAAGCGACACGGGAACGCGTTCTGCAGAAGTTCAAGGATTTCCAGGCAGATCTGCAAGAGGAGCGCTGGTGGAAAACGGTGAAAGTTTGGTGAAATGAACAGCCAATTGTGATGTTCATAGTTTATGAGAAAATGATGAAAGGAAGTTGGGAAGCAATCTTCCGAGGTACGGACAAATAGAATTGTGAGACTTGGGAAAGTGGTGACTTAGGGAAGTGGTGACTCAGGGAAGTGGTGACTCAGGGAAGTGGTGATTTTAGGGAAGCGGTGATTTTAGGGAAGTGTTGACCTAGAGAAGTGGTGACTTGGGGAAGTGATGACTTGTGATGGCTTGGGAAAGTGGAGAGCTAGGGAAGTGATGACTTTGGGGGTTTCGGTGGAAGGGAGTGATGTTTTTTTTCTGGCTGATGAGGTGATAGGGTTTTGATGGGACCAGAGGGATTGATGGGAAATTTGAGAAGGGGACAGCAGTAGCAGTTTCAAAGGTCTCTTGTGGTACAGGCGTGCCCGCCTGCGTGCCAGTTCCGTTTTTCGTAGCAGAGATTCGTCGCTATTTAGGTACTCTTGGAGGGTCAGAACCTGGTTTGGCCTGCAGGCGCAGGACATCGGACACTTTTTCATCAGTGTGGCAGGCGCTGTACTTCTTGCACGTTGCTACAACGTGGGCAGGGGTGGGTCGAAATGAGAGGTAGTTTCAAAGGTGATTCTTCGTGGCAGGCGCAGTATTAGTGAACTTGGACGTTGTTTTGAACGATTTCTCTCGTGGCAGTCGTTTTGGGATGTTTTGGGAGACTGTCGTCATTTCTGGATTTGGTATTCGGTCATCATGTCGCGTGGCAAGTGCAAGGCTTCGGTTGCCTCAGTTTTTTTTTCGTGGCAGGCGCAGTATTATGGAGACCTCGACGAAAAAGTGGCTGAAACCTAGGTAACGCATATAAAAACATTTTTTTCTCGCATTTTCAACTTTCATTTTGCCTGATGCGTACAATACATGGTGAAATTCCAACATGTGCTTGTGCAACCTTCTCGTCACTTTGTAAGTGTTGGATCGCTGTCGTCATGTCGTCGTGCTCATTCTGTAGCGGCTGACTCTCAGAGATCCTGGCAAACAGATCGTGTGAGTTCTCTGGAACGTCCTTCTATATGACGATCTTGCAAAAGCTTCACAATGCGTTCTGTGAAGTCCTTACATATATACGGACATATATATATATAGATATATACTTACACCTTCATGTTAAGTACAACACACCCTTGTGTGTACAACAGATGCAACTGTACACTTGGTTATGCCAACATGGCATTCTGGTTCAACAGGCCTTGAGCCTGGAGCGATATACCTTGAGCCTGCCTGGAGTGACAACAGGTCCGAGCCCAACAGACAAAAGGCGCGCACTGCAACAGCAGAGACAACAGACTGCCGTGAATCTTTTCATGGTAACGGAGCAGTGATCCTGGAAGCATCCAGGTGAGCTCCAAACAAACAACAACAACAACAAGGAGCACTTGGGTAGCAGCCCAACACAACACAGACCACGAGCACAACAACAAAGGAGAGGAAACAAGCTCAACAACAAACTGCGCGTGAAGGAAAGCAAGAGGGCTTGACAACTCAAGAGTGTGGGGGACCCTCAACAAGAAGAAATGGCAACAGGTCATGACATAGGAACACCTATGGGAGCAAATGAAGAAGCAACAGAAGCACTTGCCTCAACACACAAGCTGAAGCTGAAGCCACCAACATATGATGGAAACTATTGAGCATTCGAAGAATGGAAGTACAAGTTCAAAGCCTACATGGGCATACAAGACAACATCTACCCAGATCTGCTGGCAAGAGCAGAGAGGGCAACAACAGTACTTACAGATGCAGAACTGATAGCCGCAGCAGGAACACCTGAGGAAGCAGAACGTTGGATGCAACTAGCCAACAACCTCAAGTACATCCTAATCAGCACAACATCAGCTGCAGCAGCAACGGTGTGCCGACAACACCAAGCAGCAATGGGTCTTGAAGTATACAGGCAACTTTGCCAACGCTTTTCAATCCCCCTCGGAACAAGGAGCATTGGCTACCTCACAAAGTTGCTCAAGCCAACCTTCAACCACAACAACTTCGAGGAGCCATTCTCAACATTGGAATTTGAAGTCGATCGCTACGAGCGAGACAACAACACAGAATTACCTAACCAGGTCAAGATAGCAGTTCTCATGAATGAGACCACAGGCCCTTTGCAACAGCATCTACACTTGAACGCAGGACAAGCACCAACATACCCAATGATCAGAGAGATCATTACAGAGTACTACA
>Ga0126342_10017165_pt1 | contig 12544 bp, 13 predicted proteins | sample Cyp1metagenome_FD_92528 | JGI IMG/M metagenome (GOLD analysis project Ga0126342, IMG submission 92528) | Coral microbial communities from Lord Howe Island, Old Settlement Bay, Australia - Cyphastrea 1 metagenome | ecosystem: Host-associated > Invertebrates > Cnidaria > Coral ...
CAACCACTCATGCCATACATACCATACCTACCAAACATACCATACTTTCCAAACATGCCATACCAGACCGACCATACACACCATACATACCCAACATACCATACCACACCCCCACCACACCACGGGGGGGGGGAGGGGGAAGATCTCATATGGGGCCAGTATATGGGACCCATCCCATGTGGGGGGGGGGAAGGGGGGGGGGTGGCAGGGCCTGGTGCATATATATGTATATATTTATATATATATGTTAATTTATATATATGTATATATTTATATATATGTTAATTTATATATATGTATATATATATATATTAAATAGATAGTAGGTTGTTGGTTACTGGAACTCCACGAATCTCAATGTCCTCTGCAGATCTTCAATTCAACGCAACACTCAACATGATTTCGATGATTTGTTGAGGCTATGTGGGACACAACGCCGAGACTGTCAAGGCGAGTAGACTGATTGCTTTCTGAGACCTGTCACTTTTCAAAGCCGCGCAACAAATGTCATTTTAAAACCTTCAGTCCAACAAAGTCCAACATAGTCCAAGAGAAGGAATCTTCTGGATATATTTCATGACTATGACATTTGCAGAGTGTTGAATACTATCTCAAGCAATGTCAAGCATTGTCCTATTGACAAAAATTGACAAATTGAGGTTCGCTTGCACTCCATCTGCTTCTCGGTGAAGGGTACCTTGTTCGTATCAGCACTGGCGTCAAATTCTGGTGACCTTTTGATGCTTAGCTGGGAAGGATCGCTGGAGGCTGCAATGTGTCTGCATGGATTGGGATGACTGATCTTCAGGGTTCTCTGTCTGAAGATTCTCGTTCTATCACCCGCAAGCGTGCCCGTGCTGTCTGAAGTGAAAACAACAACGTGATACTCGTATCACCGAATCAAACATGGGCCAAACCAGATCTGATCCGTGATTGGCGGGATTCAGAATGCCCGTGGATTGAATGTATAAAGATCTGTCAGAAACGCGCAGCAGCTGCAACCATTTTGGCTTAGGAAGGCCTTCATTCGATCCGAGTGCCGCGAGCTGTCGGCAGTGCCAAATGAACGGACTCTCGGCTGGTCAAACTTCCTGGGGTTGGGTGGTTGGGCCGATGTGGTGTGAGATGACTCTGTTGAGTTGTTTCTTGGTAGCCTCTACTAAGCTTTGATTGGTTTGAGAATGAGGTTTTAAGATAAACTTTAGACCTTGGACATCGCTTGCAAGCATGGACATGACTCGACGGTTTGCCATGTACTTTAAACAATACCCCAGCAACCAAATATTTTGCCATTGGTTTTTGGGAGTTGTAACAGTATGAGAAGTCTAAGTTGGAACATTGAGGATTCGCTTACTCTTTCGTGGCGTGGAGCTACGTGATGACATGCCGATTGCACAGCTGGGTGAAGCAGAGCTGGATCTGCATTTCTTGGTCCTGGGGCAGAAAGATGAGGTCTGGATGCGGTGCTCTGATGCTCTCATCAAGTCTGTCAAGTCTGTTTGAATTTGGGCCACTCAACTGCTGTGAAAGCATGGACTGGCATTTCATTACCACTTGAAACCGCTGTGGAATTTACCAATTCGGCCGTTCATTCAGCCCTTCGTTGCTGCAGGTGCTAGGCTTTGAATTGGCGCTGTGCAAATGTGTTCCTTGTCCAACTGAACTGGAAGAGTTGCTGCGCGACTGTTCCCAGGACCGCCTCTTTCAACTGAGATACATGTATATATATATATATATATGAGATACATCTATCTATCTATCTATCTGTCTATCTATCTATCTATCCATCTATCTATCTATCTATCCATCTATCTATCTGTCTATTTATCTATCTATCTATCTATTTATCTATCTATCTGTCTATCTATCTATCTATCCATCTATCTATCTATCTATCTATCTATTTATCTATCTATCTATCTATCTATTTATCTATCTATCTGTCTATCTATCTATCTATTTATCTATCTATCTATCCATCTATCTATCTACCTATCTATCTATCTATCTATCTATCTCTCTCTATATATATATAATTATATATATAGAATTTTGATGAACTTTGAATCAGCTGGCCCAAGGGATTCGTCTACAAGACCTTTCGTACCTTAATGGATGAACTTTTACGTAGCCCTAAACGGAGGAATGTAACATCCCAAATAGAACAGGGTTCTTTTTTCCGGCAGGGCTCAGGATGCTCAGGCTGGCCTTGATCCAGAACTGCAAGCTTAGCTGACCTGTGAACATCAAACCATCGTGCCAACCCTTTCAGCTGCGCAGGGCCTGCAGCAAGCCGCACCCATCTTGACAGAGAGTGGCTGCGGTGGCACCTATTTCTTGAAAGGCAAAGCGCAGGGGCAGACTTTGGCAGTGTAGCCTGGCAGTCGATATGGGCAATGGCAGGCAGAAGTTTTGAGAGCCATGACCCAACAATAGATGTTGGCTACAATCCGAACGTGTTATAAGAATTCTACCTTTCATCTTCATGGCACTATTGCTGGAACCTGCCTGATGATTCAAGTGTGTTAAGTTCAGAAGCATTGTCTTCAGCTCACTCATCAACTTGCATCTTCAATTCTGTCGTGATCATTGTAGGGTCGGTCTGATTGATATTGTAGATTTTGCTTGAGACAGAAGCTGCCGATCAAGGTTTAAACCCAAAGACGAAGAAGCAGGAGCTCCACAAAATCCCCGAGGTTGGGTCTGGTGTGTCAACTGGTGACCGCATGAAGTGAGCAACCAATGATAGAACCGGCAGTTGCAGATGTGGCATTAAATATGCGAACATAGACCATGGACATCCATGAGCCACCGAAGTCTGAATTATTCTTGCAAGATTTTGAATCTGCCTGGAAGGTTACCTTGGCCGCGAGAACTCTCGTTACTTTCTGCCCGCTGTGGCGTCTGCTCAACGCGCAGTCAGAGAAGTCGCTGCATATCTGTTGGACAAAGGACATGCGAAGGTGCGGTGAACAAAAGTCGAAGGTGAATCTGAAACTTCACTGGGGAAACCAAGGCCAACCCAGTTGTGCATCATGCTGCAGCTTACTGTGAAAGGTGACGTGTTGAGCTCACTTTGCGGAATAGCACAATTTCAGTCCTAGTTGACCTGTCCCTTGATGGCTGTTGCAGAATTTGTAGAGGTCCGTAGCCATTTTGGTTTGAGTCTCCGAGCTTAGGTCATTACATGGCAGCCTGGCCTGTACTTCATGAAGTACACTCATGAGGTCTTATGATGTCTTATGATCAGTTGCCTTTGCCCAATTTGTTGCAGGCACCGCTTAGGTCCCGGCCACCTCATGACATCAAAGAGAAGAGTGGCGATACTTCGCCCTTGTTGAGACAGACTGGCCACTGCTCCTTGCCTACACAGGTTACGTTTGTGTGGAACAACCAGAAATGCCATGGCAGTCAATTCCACCTGGATGTTCTGAACGGTGACCTGGACGCGATGGAGCGGCAGCTTGATCAAGGTGCTTCAGTCAGCGCGGAATTTCATTATCGAAGCAGCCATTCCCAAAGCCTGACGTATGGCCAGCCCATTCACCTCGCTGCTAGCCGAGGGCATGAACTAGTGATCCTACTCTTGCTGAGCCACGGTGCAAGCCTTGAGAGCACACTGCACCGCAACGGCAAGAGGCTCTACAATGTGTTGGATGCTGCTGTGTATGGGGAAGGATTTGGTGGCCAGGATTCAACAATTGCCTTCCTCGTCTCGAGTAAGGCTGATATCATGTCGCAGAATCATCAGAAGCGGACACCTCTTCATGTGGCTTTTCAAACGGGCAACCAGGAGACCATCTGGGCAGTGCACAAGGCTGTACACGACCACAAGACAGCCCTGCAAGAACTGGGTGCATGGCATGCAGAGGAACAAGCCGACCAAGAGGTCGATTTCCACTCTGATCAGGGGATGCCGACTCCATTGGAGATCGGCATCAAGTGCTGCAAAATGGATACTCAGGCTTTGGCCCAATCAGCAGAGCCCACCATGCTGAGCTTCAGGACCTTCATCCACCGCGCACCTGAATGCATTCCTAGCTTTGCCAAGCGCCTGCAGGAGCTTTGGAGCGAGCAAGAACTGACCCAGCAGCTGGGCAACGTGACGGTTGAAGACCTGGCCACCTTGCTGAACGACTTTCCGCAGGCTGCCGCCTCTGTGTTGGAAGCCGCCACGGCTAGACCTTTCGTGGTTAGTGAGGGAAGACATCCCATGCCTGCCAGGGTTAGTTTTGCCTGCCGAGAGTTCACGGTCAAGTTTCAAATGCCCTGCCTATGTTTCTACACTCCAGAGGCAGGGGCGTGCCCAAAAGCCAAACTGGGGTTGTCATTGTGTCGGAAACCAATCTTGTTTTTGTTTCACCATTACGGATTGTAGAGCGAATGAACGGGGAGATCAAGTATGGGTATATCAGCTGGGTATATACGCAAAACGCCTACTAACAAGAACCGGCATCATGGATTTTGAGGTCCTCGAATGAATGATTGCCTGGAATGATGAATGGAGCGGGTCAATGTGAGGAACTATCTATTCATATGATATATCAGCAAGTTGGCTACAATTTCGTGATAGGCCTTAGGCATATATGCCAACCATATCGGGCTGCTTGTCATCCTGTTATTCCTTGTAGATGCGAGCAAGACTATCTTATTATTATTGTTCATGGTATTCCCATTATTAAAGCCATCACGTGCGGATTACGATCCCATTATGGCTGGTAAATGTTCTCAGTACTCTTTCCTCGGTCTAGCATTCTGGAGCTCTATTGTGACAGCTCTTGGCCCCACGGGACCAACAGCATCCGGCCGCAGGCCGCAAGTTCACCATGGATCTATCAATTCCCGACGTGCAGCGTCAATGGGCATTCTACATACCTAAGCCATAATCGCTTAACTGCATGTCAGCACGGATGTGGATGTGAGGGAGCAGAACGGAGTGGAAGAGGTGGCTCTAGATATTTGATTTTGTTTAGGCAGCATCTTACACATACAGATAGTAATACGTGAATAATTAAATAAATAAATACAAGAATAAATAAATAAACAAATAAACAAATAGATAAATAAATAAATGAATGTATAAATATAATCAATAATATACACACATATTACCGAATAATTTGATGGCGGTGGAAGAGATGGGTACAGAAAGAAGGATGAATGGACGAGGGAGCAAATGGCTCTTAGGGTGCTGGAAGGAAGCACGCCCGAGGACGTCGGCCTGGACAACGATATTGCAGAACGACTTTGACCATGAACCAAATGGGAGCAAGCACATACGCGGCAGGTACCAAACACATTTCTAGCACAAAACAGAACAAAAATACCCAACCGCCAGGCCTGGCTCGGAAAAAGCGCGCGCCACACCAGGCGCGCAAAAAGCGCACGCCCCAGGTGCGCAAGAAGCGCGCACCCCTGGCGTGCAAAGAGCGTGCCCCCCAGGCGCGCAGAGAGCGTGCGGGCCGGCAGGCACGAAGAAAGCGCGCGCCTACAATAGGCACGTGAAAAGCGCGCGTCCGTATAGGCCCCAGGAACTGAAATACAGGCCCAAAGCAAAGACATGCGACTAGCGTTTGGTTCCGCAATAGTGGTCGGTGGTTGCAAGCAAGGGAGGCATCTTTTTGACAGAAGCTGGAATACAACCCCAAACAGGAATGCACAGACTAGCAGGATTTTCCGGCAGTATACTGAAACCATGAAGAAGCTGGGCGTCCAAAGGGCCGCCAGGCGCACGAAAACCGTGCGCCCTAGACCGCATATGACGGAAGGAGGAATACAAGCTGAAGGCCCAGGAGACGGAATGGTGTGAGCTTATGTTTTCACTGTTGCAAACTAATGCATGTGGGTTGGCTGCTCATATTTGTTTTGCAGACTCTTTAGTATTCGAATGGTTCCTCAATATGGTTTCCATCTTGTTGAAACGGCTTTGCGTAGACTATTGGAATTGTGGAGTGCCGGTGGGCCTAACTTAAGAGTTGCGTGTTGTTGTTTTTCGTGCTTGTTACGCAGAGCTTGAAAGAACAAGCAAGCATGCCGGAACAAGAATAGACGCTTCAAAGGCCACCCTGGATGCAAATACATGGCAACACAGGACAGCTGAATCGCCAGCACCTCTAGACCTAGGCAATCAGAGGCCTTAATCCGGGCACCTTCGGAAGGATTCCCACCGCGAAGGAGGATTTCGCTCTCAAACCTTGCTTGGGATGATTCAAAAGGCCGAATCCCACTTGGAAAGCTTAGATAGCTTGGACTGGCCACATATGCAAGAGAAGCAGCTGAGGCAACAATGTTTCTTCTGATTGTGGATCCCGAATCCCACCAAGCAGGGTTTCGCTGTGAAATTGTGCTTGGGATGATTCAAACCCATCAAAAGGACCAATACAGTTGAGATGACACGGGACTTGGTGGTATAGCCGCTTGAAGAGAAAGTGTTTCTACCTTTCGGCTTGTCACAAGAACGCGTAGAGCAGAAGACATAGAAACGATAAGCGGTACACAATTTTGAGCGAACCAGGGCTCGAGATTTTAGAGTGCCACATAGTTGGGCACAAATTTACCGGCAGCACAGAAAAAGATTTGCGTCCTCTGTGATGGAGCATGCACGTGTTTCTTGAGCCCAAAGGATATCAGCTCTTGGTGCAAGCAATTAAAAATGTTTCGCACCCACGTCGCAGATCAAAATTCAAGCTATGTGCTGCTGACGGCTACAGCCAAGAAGAATGGCTGCGTGCCACACTGCTTTGTGGCCAACTTCTATATTCACGTTCCGTCGCGTAGCAGCATAATGTTGTATGTAAGTCCTCCGCCATGCCCTTTCCAGTCGGCTTTGTCGGGCTGGTCCGGTGTTCTTGGCTGGGTTCTTCATCTTTTGTGCCGTCTCCACTCCAACCTCATCGGAATTGTCTTTCCTTCTTCCCTTCCATTGCATCACGGCAGCTTACGCTTGCAGGGCCCCAATGCCTTTGTTGATGAAACCGAAATCCAATTCCACAATGGCCAAATGATCTACAGCTACCTCTGCTAGATTCATGACGTGTGAGTGCGATGAAAGTTTCCAAACTTTTTCTTGAAGTCAGCTCAGCAGTAGCAAATTCAGACACCCCACGGCTATCACCTTAAGACGCAATCCGAAATTCCGAAATTCACCGGCTCGCCTGGACGCTGGGGATGTTAACCTTTCACTCAAGATGCACCTGCTCCCATGTGCTAGACTTGAGTGGAAGGTGGATGGCGCAATTCCATTGCCCAGTGCGTGCAGGCTGATGCCAGCAGGGCCCCAGAAGTCATTGGGTTGCAGGCATTTGGCAAAATATTCCGATGCAAAAGACGGCAACTCTGGCAACGGCTTCAGGTGTTCTTAGGGGGGCTCAGATAGGAATTCAAAACTCTGATGGCGAAATTAGGGCTCATGGACTGCGGCGTACACACCGCCACAGGTTCTGCACCAATGTTCTCCAGCACTTCAAATTTCACAAGCCATCAGTTGGAGTTTGCTGGTGCGACGACAGAACATGTGCAGGTGAAGCGTGAATTCTGAGCCTTTCGGTTCCCTATCGCTATCGGCTCGCAGTGTGTTCTTGAGCCGCTCAGCATCTGTGAAAACGGCCTTACTTGATTGCAATGTGACAATGTGTCGTCTTCTCAGGGACGGTGCTTGCCCGTTCCGGGCGGGATGACTGTAGCGAAGCATCGTTGCCAAGCAAACTTCACCAGGGGAAGCGCCTGCTCCCGTTTAATCTTATATTAGATGGTCTGAGAATTAACGAGCAAGTTCCACAATCCAAAACAGTAATTTAGAGAAAACATTGAGAATCAAGATTACAGCTGTTACCAGGTGTCATTGTGTTTGCAACTCTTTAAACTTAAGCTGTGGGTGCTACTGTGGTGGTTCATTCCGGTTCAACCTGGATGGACCCATCGCCAATGGTGGCGACGATGTAGGGCTTGTATTTATCCCAGCCGGTTCCCCCCACGGACGATCGGGCTGAATTCTGATGGCCTCAAAAAAGGTTTGTCATGATCTTTTTTTGCTATGCCTTTTGCTTTCATACTATTGGTCGACGCGATTTGCTTCGCAACTAGAGAAAAACAACCAATAGCCAACCCCACAGTCAAACTGCTGTTCCTATATAGTGGCTGTTGTTTCGAAGTTGTGGGAACGCCCCTGAGAGGTTGACTGGATCTACAATGACTCCTACAGGATGGCCCCGGAATGGCATACCTACTTGACGGATGTCCGAGACAGGCCAATGCTTGATGCCAGGATCCAAGTATGTCACATTCCAGACATAATCTCTCCCAGTTTCTTCTCTGCAGTGTTGGATGCCCAAACAACACAACAGCAGGCCATGTTCCTTTTCAAATGTGCACCGGTGCGTGGTGCAGTTTGGTTCACATTTTGGAATGGCTCCATGTGGGTGGATATCGTCCAAACGGTGACCTCCTCTTGGGGTTTGTGCTTGCTAGTCGTTGAGACCTTGATGGCGCACGAGGCTTCTGTGGAAACTGACCAAGCCTTTGTGGCCTTGAAACCCAGCTTGGCAGATGGGCATGGAATTGTCGCAGATTGGATTGTTGCGAAAGGAATTGTCGACGTCTTGCTGGAAGCTGTGCAGTTTGCAGCCTGCTGTCGCAAAGACCCAACCAGCTACTGTCGTCTGGGAAATCTTTGGGATCTCATTCGAAGTTTCCTGCCCATTATGCTTTGTGGCAGCATCAGTCACGGTTGCTTCAATGTTTGATCATTCTGATGTACTGGATGAGATTGCTTGAAGGTGTCTCTCTGTCGAAACAAATTGGCGTGGCATTGTTGCCCCTCAAAAAGCTGGCTCATGGATTACTTCCAGCAATGAGCTTCACCATCCTAGGGTTTTGTGCATTCTCTCATGCGATGTGTGCTGTGCAAGTGACCCCTGAGCATTTGTGGCCGCACACCTTTTGGTATAGCTTTACCTCCCTGATAACCCAAGGGCTGCCCGAGCATCCGCCGGATGACTACCTTGAACTGTTTTTGCTCTACGGTGGTGTCCTGTTTTTTTCCATTTTCGTGATGAACATTTTCATCGGAGTGATCAGTGAGCAATACGCTTCAGAGAAGGAACAGGGAGATGTGATGTTTGAAAGGGTCCGGGCCCATTCCTGCCTAAACTATCTCACACGTATCACTGTGCTCCCCTGCAATTTGCTCACACCAAAAGCTGCAGCGCTGCTAGCGTTGGGAACCATGGCTTTGACCTTGATGCTACAGCTTGGGGTCCTTTACTCCAGGCGACCCGTGCCAGGTATTCTGCAGCTCGCAGCTTTCATTGCTTCACAAGTAGTGCTCTTCATGGTTTCCATTCAGTGCAAGGGCAAAAGTTTTCCATGGAGCCAACATGATGGTGCCAAGAGATACCTGTGGATTTGTGAGCCCTCCGAGCCTAGCAGCTCCCGGGACCTTCGTAGCCCTTGGGCCCAGCAGTCAAACGACAGCGTACGATTGGTCGAAGCCGTGGAGAGAACTCTTGCTATGAATTTGGACGGTATGAGGCAGGTAGTGAGGAGTGAGATGATGGCCAGCATGTCCGTTGCCGGACGCGACAGCACATGGCCCAGAAGTGATGGCCCAGAAGTGGTCAATCAAGACAAAGAACCATTCTTCAAGCGGTGGGGGCGCTAAAACAATTCTGACTTTGATAGCTGCTGCACTGCATTGTTTTGCTGGCAATGACTTTAGGGTGTAGAATTTATAGAGGTGCCAACGACAACTTTAGCTCGCTGCCGGCACCAAAGACGCTTAGTTGCAATGGTGATGGGTCATCAGGGAGGTCGCCACTGGATACAAGTGAACGACAGCACTGTTGGATAGGAGAGTTTTGAAGAACACTGTTTGGGTCTGGAGAAGAGCTAAGGCGACTATACGTATGTCGTACCAGTGATTTTTTGGTTTGCAGCCCTTTTTTGGATATCAAGGAGTCGCATCATTAAGTTTCTATAGTGTCATACTAAATCATACTGTGAAGTACTGTAACCATTGTCTCTGGAATCATCCCTAGACATGTGGACGTTCCTTGCCGCAACCAGGCTTTGTGCCAGTGCAGATTGATGGAGAACCCTCTGTGGTGTGGAAGTTGGGAGCTTTCCAGGCAGCTGTTCGACACCTGCCATCTAATAAACATCGAACAAAACAGTTGGAAAAATGCAAAATGCATGTTGTACCATTGCAGAAAGCGATGTTCAAAACAAGAGATCGACCATACGACTATCAAAGTTGTAACAAAGTATATAAATAGAACTATATTACACATGTTTGTTATTCGATGCCGGTGCATCTCTCGTCAAACTATGTCAAACTCATTTCGCCTTTGAAGGCTTTTGTGGATGCGGAGTCGTCTGAAGACTTTGGATATTCTTCTTATAGCGTTGAAGATGTGCACCGCATTGGCATCCTTGATCTTCGGATAGCTTCTCGCCCAAACCAGAAAGTGAAACAGCAGAGAAAACAGCAAGAGGGAAGGGTTTGAACTGCAACTGACAATGAAATGAAGTGTAGCTGCAGCCAGCGGGTGTTGGAATAAGTGTGTGAACCAAGGTCAACTTTGATCGAAACCAGGGCAATCTGATTCTTGGCTGAAACTGTATCTGTCCATTTCCAAACTTTGGGGACCTGTGGCAGCCTTGGACATCAATCTAATTCCTCCTTGTCTCTGGTTGTGTCAAATCTCTGCTGATCCTCCAAGGCTTGTGCAACACGTCGATGGGAGGAGCTTAAGCAAGACTTGACAAATTGAGGTTTCCAACATTTTCCAACCATCAAATTCGTGTTCTTCATGAACATGATCAAAGGAAACCGTTTTCGTTTTTGGAATCAGATGCAGCTGATGCAGGAGGCGGCTAGTGCCCATCGACCATGGCTGCTCTTTGCCGGATCGACTTTGCTTTCCCCTGCACGATGTCGCATGGGCTTCGTGGCCACAGTGCAAGGCTGGGGAGCGGTGAGATCTGACGATAATAAAATATTCATATGCACAACACCTCGGAATTCTGAAATGATGTTCAACATTGTTCAATTGAACTCTACATTTCGGTTGTTTGAATTGCATGGGTACTGGGTGCATTGAGTTTGCCAGGATATTGATCCATAGTCCCAACAACCCGACTGATTCGACATGGCATCCTTTGAGGGAACAGATGAGCCTGGGAATCTGGGCATGAAGGTTCCATGAAGAGATCCAGTAGATGTCCAGCAAGCCTCGTTTCCAGGAACCATTCAGCCCGGAAGAACTGAAGTACATCGCAGAGTTGGACGGCGAAGCCGATGCAAAGAAACTTGGCAAACGGTTTTGGTTTAGAAAGTTTAGTGTGACAAAAGCATACAGCTAATCATCCGAAATTATCGGGAAGATAGGTGGGATGTTTGTATAAGTTCTCCAACAAACAATGGATGGATTTTTCACTTGCAATATAACCCAGGATGCTGGCAGAGACACTTGGCCTAGAGCGTCCTTGCTTGCGGCTGCTGGAGTTGTCAACCCTCTGGCTGCAGGTGTCTCGCTGCATATCTCCAGTTGTGAGGATTTTATGGCATAAACACACATTAACAGTATATTAACACGTGCAGTTTCGTATCATTTGTTGTCGCTTCACTTTTGGGATGCTGTTCTCATCCAGACCCTGCATCTCGGAAGAAAACTTTGAGGATTTTACTAAATGAAGTCAAAGTGGAGATTTCACCATCATTCTGATACACTATCAGCTCACCCGTTACAAACACGTTACGACGTTTTCCGATACATTTCTATGCACCCAGAAATCGTGGGCTGAAGGGTCAACCACTCAATCACTAGGTGGCGGCTGCCGCTGGTTGCACGTTGCATCAGATCGCCTCGGCACTCTACCGCTCCGATCCGGAAAAGCCAAGTGTCATAGAAGGTGGGGGAGGAACAAGAACTGTGATGGAAACAATTGTGGAAACAATTGTGGCGTATTGTGGTTATACCTTGGAAAAACAAATTGAAAACAACTGTGACAATGGCTGTGGCCACATTTTGCAGCCATTTTGCTGCACTTGCACCGAGGTGTGATCCTCAATTGCTTGGCATCAGCACAAGCCGTAGGCAGTGGCTTGAGATTGACTGAGTTTGTCATGTCCAGCTTGGGACTTGGGATGTTTTGAGATTTGAAGTTCGGATGAAACATGAGATTCAGATTCCTTCAGATTACTTGACATTACGATACATTATGTAATGTTATTTCATTTTATTCAGCTGTGCCTCCCATGTTTCGCACTTCCCCTGGGTGCAGGCGAGATCAGCCTGTCGCGCTCCATCACTCATCGCCCCTTCACTCGGGCCACAGAGACGCGCGGTCTCTTCGGTGATGTCCAGGATGTCCAGTGGACACCTGCTTTGGAGGCGTGAGATACTGCATGTTGAGACGATGAGACGCGCAGCTCGCGTTTTCAAAGTCTTAGGATCTTGGATTCGTACAGCTACTACATGGTACTACACCACTCACTATAATATATACTGCATGTATATATATATATACATGATATCATATACAG
>Ga0126342_10017166_pt1 | contig 12544 bp, 17 predicted proteins | sample Cyp1metagenome_FD_92528 | JGI IMG/M metagenome (GOLD analysis project Ga0126342, IMG submission 92528) | Coral microbial communities from Lord Howe Island, Old Settlement Bay, Australia - Cyphastrea 1 metagenome | ecosystem: Host-associated > Invertebrates > Cnidaria > Coral ...
ATGAATGTGACAGAATCTGAAACATATACAGCATCACACTGCATCATTTTATCTGTCACATTCTGTCGCTTTGTCCATGATTCAAGAGCGGCTCTAGAATTTGAGACCCTGTGCAGGTCCCCAGAAATAAAGTTATTAGGTGACGCTTTCCTTTCATTTTCTTTGTCCCACCATCTTGAACGATCTTACATTGGACGCAAGTCCAGTCTATATCACCCCCTGCCATTCAAACCTGCTACTTTGATTCTCCCCCATCACTGAAGAGATCACTACGCATAACTGTGAGATTGGCCAGCTGAGCATGGGCAAATCAATGGCACGGTGTGTCGCTCCAGAACAACAAAACGATACTGTGCCAGGAATTTGGTGCATGGCACACCAAATGGCACAGGCAACCTGTGCACACCCCGTAAGTTGGAACTTTGGAGCTCAAGAAATGGCCTGTGGTGCTTCGGAGAGAATTGGCCTGCTGGCGCAGGTCGGTGATATCTCTTTGCTGGAGACACGGATTGGGGATAAGCTGCCCACGATCAAATACTTTGCTCATCTTTGCTCTATGATCCCCCGTAGTGATTTCAAAGACCTGAAGAGGAAACAAAGTGACATCAGAGGACAAAGGGTTGATGATTGAAGGATGAAAATAAACCAAGTATTGCGAAAAGGATGTTCCTTTACTGACTGAAGAAACAAATCTGGCAAGGGAAGTGATAACCAGCTGGAAGACACAAAGCCTCTGAGGAGAAGGACATGGAAGTGCATGAAAGATTACAGTTCTGCCTCTTGTATTCAGCTGTATTCAGAACATGTCAGAACTATTGCATCGGATTGGACCAGCCTCTAGTGGCACAAGAACGGTTAGCATGTTTATGATTCAACAAATTCAACAGTAGGGAAGCAGCGTCTTAACCTTAACGATACATAACTTAACTGTTTTGTAAATTTCTGAATCCTTTCATCAAGTTCCAAAATTGGTGCTTTCTGCTGGCACCTCTCGAAGGTCTGACAACCTTGGCTGTTCATAACATGACATTGAAATGACTGACGCATTTCTGGGATTTCAAAATGTCACTTGAGACAAAAAGAGAAACACTGCAAAATATGATCTGAAAATGTGGTGACAACATACTGGAAACCCAATGAAAGAGAGGGAGAGAGAGAGAGAGAGAGAGAGATGGAGGCGAAATGGCGAAGAGGAAAGGCGAAGAAGCAACCGAGCGCTTTTCATGGGATGTTTCCATGGCATGCTTCTATGCGTTATTTAAGTTGCGTCCTGGACTGCATCTTGATTTCATCTTCTTTCAAGCTGTTTGAGTGGCGGGCTTGAAACGATTCTGCAGAACTCGACTCCACTCTTCAGCTCGGGCCTCACAGATCAAAAGCCTTTCCCAGAGTGGATTGATCCTGTCCCATCTGTCCCTGTTCTGTCTCTGAGATTTCAGTGGATTTGATCCTCTTTCCACACTTGCTCCAAACATCCAAATCTGCACGATCTGAGGCCTGAGGCTATGCATTATGCATTATGCATTATGCATTATGTTGTTGTTGCTGTTGCTGTTGCTGTTGTTGCTGCTGTTGTTGTTGTTGTTGTTGGTGTTGCTGTTGCTGTTGCTGTCGCTGTCGCTGTTGCTGTTGCTGTTGTTGTTGTTGGTGGTGGTGGTGGTGGTGTTGTTGGTGTTGTTGGTGTTGTTGGTGTTGGTGTTGGTGTTGGTGTTGTTGTTGTTGTTGTTGTTGTCCTGCATGGTTCATTTCTAAGTTCTTCCACGCCTCCGGGGACTTTTGAATGTGACTTTGGAGTGCTAGCGGAACACGGGGCTCCTGCCAAAGACTTCCATGCAGTCTTGAACGAGCTCAACTTGAAAACAATCGCGCCAATGTTGAACGCAGAGATAAGCAGTGCAAAGAAAAGATAATCTGCCAATACTATCTGCCTTCCTTATTTCCCCTTCTTAACCCATAGCAATTACAATTCGACCGCTGTGCGGTTTTGTACTCTCCAAAACAAAAGCTCTCTTCACCGAAAGCAATGCGTCACACCATAACATCTACTTCTCACATCTTCTCACCACCGGTTCATGAACTCCACATCCGTACCTTGTAATTCCATGAGACACAACCAACATAATCTTCAAAACGGGAAGCTGCCTGGACAGAAATGACACATCAGAGATTCATCAGAGTACGAATTTGACTGTGGAAATCAAAGAACTTTTGATCAAGTGGTAGCTCGTAAACATCTTGACTCCATTGTGTAAAACTGGCAAGAGATGACAGGAAGCATGCACTTTTCTTCCCCAAGCCAGGACCAGAGAGATTTATGAGAGAGAATACTGTCTGTATTGCAAGAGGACAGTTAAGCTGATCAAAGATTACAAAGTCTAACAGTTAACAACAGGGTCGGTCGTCTTGAGCCTGCCAGCGTGGCCTGTCGCTTCCAAACACCGACTTGCAAAATCGTTCCCGCCATAGAAGACATTGAAGATTCTTTTGAACAAACCTTCCATTTCATTTCTTTCCATGTTTTTCAGGCAACCGAATTGCAATCACCTTTGGCCTGGCCTCTTGAGATCTTCCAGTCGTGGTCGTTGATAGATCCTTCCGATGCGGTGCTGCTTTTGTCTGTGGGGCCTTACTTTGGGCACAGGTTTATAAATGACATATATAGTAAGACTTAAGATAAGTGATAAGTATCTGCATCCTCTTTCCCACATTTTCCCACTATGTTGCCCCATGGCATTCTCATGCATCATCATTGAATGGTCTCTGCCCCTCTCCGACGTATATTCTTCTCATTTAATTTTGGACTACTTTTAGTGATGTTGTTCCGCAACACTGTCCTGGCTGGTCGTGGTTCTCGTGGTTCTCGTGGTTCGCGCGGTTCCCGCTCCAGCGACCACGAGGGTGGCGCTGGAACACCGGAAGCTCCGGGTGGCCGTGGCCGTGGCACGCTCCGTGGATCTCGCTGATCTCGCGGATCCCGTGGCACGCTCCACCAGGAGCCTTCGAAGTCGCGGGGGTCGCGGTGGTCGCGGCGGGCGTGGCTGTCGTAGCGCGGCTCCCGCGACGAGGAAAATTCCACGTCCCGCAGATCTTCACGACGGCGACGAGCACGTCCGTCTCGTTCTGCCCGACGCCCTGGGTTCAAAGTGTCACGTGTCATGTGATGACCATTACAAACTGAGAAACATGGTTAATGGATGTTAATGGATGTTAATGGATGTTAATGGATGTTAAATGGCTCCTTTCTATCTCATTGTTGCTGTGCAAGGCTGGACGGGAACTGCAACATTCAGACACCTGCAAAGTGACAGGTTTCTCTGCCCTTGAAACGGCCTCGCCATCTGTCGTCACGTCCTGTGTCTGGGTCACTGGTCCAATCCAATTGTTCTGCTCGACCTGCACGCATTTTGGTGCCGCTTGGCATCATTCTCCTACCATCACCCTGTCATGCCGAACTTGCTGCAATTGCCACGGATGATTTGGAGGGAGAACAAATGTGCCGTCCACAACAAATTGGGTTTGATGAATAGAGGCTCGAAGTCTTCTCAGTGCTCCCTATCCATTCTGGCCATCTGTTTGGATTAATTAGAGCAGTGACAAACAGCCTTCTTTAATCAGTTCCCAAAACCAGCATGCCCCACATTTTTCTTCACCGAACCTCGTATCAAGCTTCATGTTGTGCAACATACTCTCTATAGGTGGCGGTGGTATACAATAATTGTGCAGGAATCAACGTTTGACATCGTTGGACAGTGATCCCGTTTGATACATTGCGGAGATTAAAGAATTAAAGGTGTGCCGAAAATAGTTTCAAAGCATCATCAAGTTAGTTTAATTAAAATCAAATTTGAATGTCATTGCTTCAATTATCTTCAATCACTTATGTTTCCGACGTCGCCCAGTGGCACCTTGGGCAGCGGCCCGATCCGTCGTCACATGGGTCCAGCGCCGCAGTGCCCAGCGCTTCTGGCGCCTAGACACACGAGACATGAAGGAGACATGAAGGAGACACAAGGAGGAATCCAGGAGACGAAAAAAACAGGGAGACAATCCAAATCTTTGGGACATGAAAACATGGTGAGACCTGCATCAGAACCAAGTGTTAATGCGCCTGGATGTTTGACAAAAGATGAAGATCTATATATAGAGAGAGACTTTGGTCAGCCAGCGTCATGGTGGCACAGTCCGTCTGTTCAAAATTCTTTGATCCGGAGTGTGTTAGCTCTATTCCGAGACATCAAGATGAAAGACAAACAGGGTCAAACAGCTGATGTAGCTTGATTTAGCTTGATTTCATGTGAGCCGGTCCGCCGTCTTAGACACTTCTATGCAGAGCCTGGTTGACTGTGCCAAGATATTTGCAAGGACAGACGCCTTAGTATTCAAGGTGCACATGGCTCAATTTGACGCGATTTGCCTTAGAATTTTCAATGCTACACAAACCCTTTCCAGCTCAATCCACCTGGGTGCTGACATGTCAAATGTGAAACCGAGTCAGGCACCAGCCCGACAGCTCTGCCGTGGTGCTCTCGTCGCCTCGAAGAGCCAAGGGAACCAAAAGGACGAAACATGATACATGGAAAGAAACATCTGGAAACCAATGGATTGACAGCCAAATTGTTTCTTTCCAATTGCATTTCGGCAGTTCCCAAATGACCCAGGACGTGTTCCAGCAGATTCCACTCACCTCTGTAACCCCTCTGTAAGGACCAAACTCTGGAGATCGGGACACCGGCGACCGAGACGATTTCGGAGACCGAGACGATCTTGGCGACTGGGCATGACTTCTGCCCATGACCGTCAAGTCCAAGCCAGAGCCTCAAAAGAAATCAACATTCACAACGATATAAAACACTGACTATCCAAGAAATACAGAGTGAGACGAACAACTTGAAGCTGTGTTTAACAAAGGCCAATTCTGATGAAACATGACTTTATCGCGGCGTTCAACAATTCGGGCATAGGATGCCATATTGGCGATCAACCAAACAATAGATAAATACTCTCGCTCGTTCAGAGTCACTTTAAAACATAGCAGATAAAAAAGAATCTCATAAGAATCTCTAAAATCTCTGTAACCTAGACAGTTGTTTGCTGCATGCTCGCATTTCAGACGGGTGTGTGCAGGGCTGAAAGCATTTCAGTGCCTTTCTCGCTGGTTTCCCCAGCAGGCCGCTTACATACCACCTTCATTGCACCCAATGGCCCAATGAGACGTCATCGTCATCGCCAACGTCGTCATCATCATCATCATCAACATCATCATCATCATCGTCATCATCATCATCATCATTGATCATCACCATCATCATCATCATCAACATCATCATCATCAACATCATCATCAACATCATCAACATCATCATCAACATCATCATCAACATCATCATCAACATCATCATCATCATCAACATCATCATCACCATCATCATCATCACCATCATCACCATTCATCATCATCATCATCATCATCATCATTGATCATCATCATCATCATCATCATCGATCATCATCGATCATCATCGATCATCGATCATCGATCATCGATCATCATCATCATCATCATCATCATCATCATCTTCGCCTGCATAATTATATACCTTTTCCGCTTTCGAATCTGTGTCTCTGGCATGAGTCTGGACCAGGGCTGTCATCCTGGCGAAGATTTCAGTGGTCATGTCAGCGATGGAAGCTGCAGGGTTGGATTATGTGATATTATATATGTGATTATGTTCGATTCGTGATGATTTTCAAAGATCATTCTGACATGTTTGGCTTGACAACGACTTGACATTCTGATTCAAATACAGCGGTTCAACACTGCCATGGCCAAACAGCTGCGGTCATGGACAAAGTCGACATGTCTCGGCAAGGCACTGCTTGGCTAAAAGTGTCCTTCCCTCCGGCTCTGCTGCGCTTGAGCGGCAATGCTTCCCGAAGTCGTGCAGAGACTTGCCTCAAGAATGCATACAAAGTTCATTTGTGCAAATGCACACACATACTACTTTGCATACTGTACTCACTTTGGTGATCTCGGATGTAGTGGAAGCTGTTCAGAATGGCTGGTGCTTCTCTCTGTTTCCATAAGGACCAAAAAAAGACGAACGCAAGATGCTTCCTCATAGCATTCAATCTACTGTCAGCGAGATTCCATTGAAGCAATCGCACCAATCAAACAACATCAAAGTGGCACAGTCAAGTCCAAACCACTGACCCTTTGTCTAAGGTTCGACTTGTTGAAAGCAATCTGATCCCTGTGCACGAATATCGGTGAATGACGCTGCTCTGAGTCTCTGAGTCTGAGGGTGGCACGCTGGTTCCACCTGCAGTTTCCAATAAAACCGTTTCACATCCGAAGCTCAGATTTGGCCACTTGGTGAACTCATTGCAAAAAAACACAAAGAGTGAAGCAAGATCTGACAGTTCAGTTTCAGGTCAACTGACTCCAGTCTAATTTGATACCCGATTCCACAAACATTCAGCAGAGGCACATCCAGGGGGAACTCATAGAATGGATGTATCTGTCCTGGAGAAGAACCCACATCTCAAAACTACATTCAGTCACCCACGTGAATCTTTCCACAAACTCCCTTGGGCATTCCGTCCGCATTCCAATACCATGGGAACCGAGACTTCAAGGGCCCTCAAAAACTTTGAGTCTTTGCGTCTCTGCAATAGTCGGCAAAGACTTGTACAAGTTCTTGTACATAGATCTCCCCCAAATGAAAGGAATTGTCGATTCTGTAGATCTCTCGGCGCTAGGATTGCTGTTGTGTTTTCAAATCTCAACCCTGTCCTTGAGACCGGCTGCGCCTGATGTTCACGTACGCAGAGCGGGAAAAAAAAAACATCAAGACATTTCCAGAGATCCAGGAGGAAAAGGCTCCTTCAAGATCCGTCAATTCAAGAAAATAAAACTGCACATGACAAATATGCCTTGAGTTGGACAAATTTACCGGCTTTCGGCGATGCATCCAAAACATGAAAAAGTTGCAGCTCGCGCCTCCGTGATTTTGGAGGTTCACTATGATTGAGGCGCTCCCTAACAGCGACAGATTGATAAAAATGACATGACCAACTGGATGAAAATCTGCCAAATAGGCATACCAACTTATCAACAAGGCAAAACATTATTCTTTACATTTTGGCATGTTAGCTTTCCAGTGTCTCTTGAGACTTCCGAGTGCTTGAGTTTCCTCCCAACTATTCCTGTCTGTATTTAAACTAAATCACAATTAAGTCAGATGTTTCCAAGCTTTGGACAAAGTGAAATACGACTCAGAACCCGAACGCCAAAAAAGGAAACAAAGATGTGGTCACTTGCTGAGCAGTGCGTAAGAATTGCACAACATATTGAACATGTATTGAACATGAATACGACATTGCTAGCATCGCACAGGCAAACACGGCATCGCCTGAGCTTGGTCTTTGACTCATATCTTGAAGGTCTGGCAGCTTTGGCAAATCACAGAATTTTGGGTGATTTGCCGATTTGCCCCGACACAATTCACATCAATTCACGCAAGTCACGTGGTCAGGGCAGAGAAAACCCGATGTGAAAATCAATGGGCTCCAAAGTCCCATGGCCTGAACCGGCCCAACTGATCCAAGAAATCTTCAAATTCCTCCACCTCAGGGTGAAATGAGAACCTGTGGCATGCAGAATTTTTGCCTTCCTCTTACTTTCCAAGTTGTCCGAATACACCCTTCATCCGTGTTGGTGACATTCAGAACAGTTAGTTGTCACTGTAGTCACCCTATCAATTGCGATTGCGTTGTTTCAACGTCAAAGTTTATATGATTTTTGTGCTCTCGCATGCTCTCGCCTACGTTCCTTCCTACATATCCCCGTTCACCGTTTCAATTTTCTGGTCTTTTCTGAGCCAAAGGCCATCTGAAGCCTGGTGGAATGTGGAAATGGAATTGGGAATGGACCTGTTGGGATCCTGCCTTCCACGAGATCTTACGCTATCTTATGCATAGCATATGCATGTAGCAATGTAGCCTATGCCAATCTGTTTCAGGTGGTTGCATCAGATTCTGGTGAATTTTTTTGTATAGTTTCTTTGAATGGGTCACCAAGGATATCTGCAGGGTGCAGCAGTTTTTAAGCGCCTGTTGCGTTGGCTAAGCTCTGGCCAGGTATCTAAGGAAGTAGGTTCCCACGGAACACCTGAGAAGTGCCATTGCCACCGTGTTATCTAATGGCTGCCGATGTTCAATAGCGTTGCTGGCCGCAACCTGCTGAAGCTAATTGCATCATGCAAACCATTTTTGTGGTTCTTTCGATCCTTTCCTGAGAATATCACTGTGTGCGTGAGCTTCTTCACTCCTTGTTTCTCGCAGGAACTTTAAGAGATTCCAAAAGCCAAATACATGAGCCGACACAAGCGGACAATGTCCAAAAAAATACTCTCTAAAATACATTTGGTTCTCCAATTGAAACAGCAGTTTGATGTTCCAAGTTTCCAGCTCACCTATGACACCCTATAGCATCTATAGCTATGCTACAAGTTGTGCTTTATTCAACGAGGTCCAGACCGTCGCAGATTTGATTTCAGCCATTGCAGGATTTGCTTTGGCAAGTCCTTGAGATGCTGGGCAAATGGGGCAAAGTGTGCTTCTACAACTTTGGGCCAATTCTGCTGGCAATTATGTGCAGTTGTGCAAGTTTTCGTGTCCGGATTCGGTAGTTCAGTCCTTCCAGGACAGCACGGTCATGACGAGTTTGTGTTCAAGAGTCACCTCAGAGTGTTGGAGTGTATCAGCACAAAGCTTTGGCTGACAGTGACCAGTCTGGTTTAGGGGAGAATCAATTTGACTGGAGGTGCTGAACAGTCTTCAGCAATACTAGTTTTTAAAAACTGACATGTGCTCTACCTGGCCTTATAGCCAGTGATTCCTTCAACCTTCCGTCTTAATGCAAGCGTACGACTAAAGATACTAAAGATCAATACTGTTTGAGCTCGGATTGGAAACGGCAAAGCAAGCCCCCAAAAAATATCAGGGTCTCCAGAGACGGCGTCCGGGGGGGAAGTTTGTGGGAAAAGTGATAATGCTGTAAGGTTTTCTATAGTTCTAGGAAGAGGACAAGAAATTATTATAAAATAATTATTAAGTCTTCTGTCCGAACCTCCAGTTGAGTGCGGGTCTCACAGGCAATGAACCACTTCTTGAGACACTGAGACACTGACCTCTTTATCGTCACTGTCTGATGATGAAGGGCTTTCTTCGCTATCGGAAGCGTCAGCGTCTGCGCCGGAATTTGTCACTGAGCCTGGGCAAAGACCAAAAAGAGCCAAGGTCACTGGACAAAGTTTCAAGAATCGTCATACTGAAGCACCGCTTTGAAGGAAATATAGTCAAAGATAGTCAAAGTATGTCAAAATGAATCGCATGTTGCAACGGAAAGTGTCGACATGGACAGCTTGAGTTCAGAATGCAGAGTCCCCCACTTAAGTCTGCTGCTAGGTCGCTGGCCTACGAAGCCACAAAATTCAGCCGTGATATGCCGTGATGCCGTGATCTGATCCCAGAAATTCCCAGTGTTCATCGCTCAGCGATCCGAAAAAACGCGCCTGGTGGGCCAGAATCTTCACAGAAGCACGTGCACGTCGTTTACGCCGGCGCTTTGGAGGAGGCTTAGGCTGACCCTGACACTGAAGGAGTGCATCCATGAGCTGCCGATGTGTCATGACATCTGAAAAGAAGTCTGAGGATCTGAGGATGTCTAAGGCTTGGGCCAAGATTCCAAGAAGCCTTCCAGGTAACGTATTCCTGGCATCTTCCCAGGAAAACCGTGAAGGATTTTGAGACAGTTTCGTTTCGAACGAACTTCGCAACAGTGAATCGCATCAATCGGATGCCGGACCTTGGGGGTCTTGTGGTACCACCTGCCGTTGCAGTCGTTGCACCTGTTTCAGCGTCTTTTGGCTCCTGGGAGCTTGGACATCTTGGACATCAGAAACAAATCACACATTTGGACATCACATGACATGAATTTATAAATGTGTCAACAGCATTGATCATATTTGATCATAGTCAGCTTAGCCTTGGGGCACAGCTCCTTGTTCTGCAAGTTGCTTAACACCGACTGTGCAAGGACTTGAGATTTCCGGCGAACCCGCTGATGGCAATCTGCCTGTCGGACGCTAAGCAACAAAAGCAAGAGTTGCAAGCGCAAAGAACAAGTCAACATGATACAGAACGACAGCAAAACAAAACGCAGGGAACTTGATGAATTTGTCTGCGCCATAAGAAATGCCAAAGCAGGTGAGCGGCAATAGCATTGACGAAGTTTTCTGAGACCTGACAAAAGTCTGAGTGGACTGAATGCAAAGTGACAAGAACTGGCGAGGGCACGTGTCGCCATTTCATCCAGAGAGCCCATGCCGTTGGCAATGTCAATGTTGTATCATGTAAATGTTGTATACTGTAAACATGTTAAAGTGAGAAACACAATGATAAACCACCCCTTTGGGAATGGTTTATACCACCTGTGACCTATGTATGGTGCAATTGGGGATGGTTTATTATTGTTTACCAACATTTAACATAATAAACAACATTATATAGATTCTTGTTTTGATTCTTGTTTTGAAATGTTAATGTTGTTTTACTATCTGATTGTGCCACTGATTGTCTGCCCGACTTAGCTCGCAGCATCGTTCATGTCGCTCCTTGGATTCCCAGGTGACGCCACGGATCAAAACGAAAACATGCGAAGACCGAAGACCCGATAAAGATCTACGTTTCGTCAGGACAAGGATTCTTTAGATAGAGATTTATAGAGATTTATAGAGAGTTATAGAGATTTATAGAGGATATTTACAGGTGTATAGAGGATGTTACTTCGATCTTCTTGTGTTTCATTGTGTTTCAAAGGTTTTTGACCGCGTTTTTTTGATCAGAATGTCTTCAGTGTCCCCCTCAACATCTGCCAAGCTGCGGTCCCACCTTGGCACAGTGACTTCAGAGCGAAACTGTGCAACGCTAGGCGTTTCCAAGGCAGAGCATCTTCCCAAACCTTTTCAACTCATCCAACATATTAAACACATATTAAACACCTTTGAACATCCATAAACTGACGCAAAACATCTAGACTACATCCCGCAGAATCTGTACAAACATACACCGGATACACCCTTCTGTTAAGCAGAAATGGCACCTGTGATGACGCTGCCGGAGGAAGGCCCTCTCGACCTGTGTTCACTAAAACGTCTGCTAACACACATGTTTGTAAACAAGCAGGAAACATGGTCTCTCAGTTTCTCTTGTTTTTGCATGGAATGGTGTGTTTGGTGCCTGGAAGCTCGGAAGAGCTTCGCCTCCTGACTCCAAAGGAATGTGAGAAAAACAATTGCAGGAATATTCTGCAGCATATTTTTCGAGGTTGGAACTGCTGCACAAACAGGCGAGTGGTACGATGGTGACAATCCTGGCACCTGATCAGGCGGATGCTCCAGTTGTCAATTTATCCAGTTTAGAAAATCACATGGGTGGCCAAATGTGCCTTACTAGATAAAATGATATAGGCACTGCGGGTCTATGATACTATTTGCCAAAATATTCTAACCTCTATCTATCTATCTATCCTATCCTATCCTATCCTGTCGTATCCTATCCTATCTATCAATCTACCTACGTATCCAAAATACATGGCCATTCTTTACGCATGGACGCAATGTTTTATATGTGTGTTCATTGCATATAGAAAATGATGCGTTTTCATTGCATGCACATAATATTAAACATTGTGTACATTACATTGCATTACATCAAATCAGATCACATCACATTTACATTATATAGGTTGCCTACATAGATGCAAATATTGTGAGAATTTGTGAGATGTTTTACCGTTTCAAAAACGGCAAGTTGCCTTGACTCCACTCAGCTGATCGATCAATTGATTCTTGGCTGCCAAAGTTGCCTGGCACTGGTGCAAGGCCATCATGGAGAACCCAAAGGTGGATAGGGCAAAGGGAACTGACCGAAGAAAACACACACACTTATTAAAGGAAACACCTCTGCAACATCTAAGTATGATATGCCCGGAACTGCCCGGGAACTTAGACTCAAAAAAAACAAGTGTCTTATCTCAAATTACCTCGTACTACAAACATCGTGTCCCGGTTGAACTAGCCTTGTCAAACTAGACTGAAATCAGGAATCAAGCGCCTTCAATTCCTCAACCAACTCTTGCAGATTGCGCGACTCCTGACAAGTCAGAAATAAATATGTTTCAAAGCGTAAGCGAACAATCAGTTTCATGGGAAATAGACAGACAACAGAAATCTGGCCTTGGCAAATCGGCAATTCTGTGAAACTATTGCGATCAACACGACGCGGGCGAGCCTTGAATTGCGCTGGGGAGACTGAGTTGGGATCCTCCGTCTCGTTGGGATCCTCAGCTTCCAAGCCATGCCGCACTGCTGGAGTTGCGTTTGGCTCCTGAAGCAAGGTTGGAGCAACATCAGCAAAACAAACACAAGCCTCACAAATGCGTGATGAGACCTTTTGAAAACTGCATCGTCAGAGAGCGCAA
>Ga0126342_10017167_pt1 | contig 12544 bp, 22 predicted proteins | sample Cyp1metagenome_FD_92528 | JGI IMG/M metagenome (GOLD analysis project Ga0126342, IMG submission 92528) | Coral microbial communities from Lord Howe Island, Old Settlement Bay, Australia - Cyphastrea 1 metagenome | ecosystem: Host-associated > Invertebrates > Cnidaria > Coral ...
ACTCACCTCTCTACAAGTTTTATTAGTATAAGCAATGTTGTTTTCACATATCTCATTGCCCTCACTCCATCCAAAGTGCTTTTCAATGACATTAAGTATAGGTTCATTGTTCATAATCATACTCTTAGTATCATGAAGTTTCTTTCTGTCTTCTTCAGTCTTCAACCTCTTACATTCATAAAGCATAATAGTGTTTTCAAAAATCAAGTCTATACAATGATTAGCATACTTCTCAAATGACATTACATTGCTTACCCTCTCTGGTTTTTTCAACTGGTTAGTGTCTCCAGTTGCCACTACAATTTTGTCAGGGTTGTTCTTGCAGAAGTCCCATATCAAAGCCCACTTGCCCACATTGTGGAAGATGATTTCATCAAAAACTATGACATCAAAACCAGAATAATCAAACTTTTCTAGCCTCTCATCACCATAAGATATACCAAAAAACTTATTAACGGTCATTGCTTCTGCTCCACATTCTTGCTTTAAATTATTAGTGGGGACTACAAACAAGACTTTATAATTTCTGTCCTGTAAATGCTTACATATATAACTCTTACCTGTTCCTGCCACTTCCCCTCTTATCATCAACCTCTTATTAGTAATTATATGTTCATCTATGATTTCATCAGTGTTCCATTCATCCTTGACATCACCTGTATTATTTTGATATTCAGTTATGCCACATAATACACTGGGTTGTTTAGAACAAGCCTTGCTAGGAAAATTAAATTTATCACACCGCCTCCAGTCTCCAATCTCACTACCAAACTTCAACACCTCCTTTGCCTGACCTAAATTACATTTATCTATAACAAAGGCATCAGTTTTTACTGAATACACCTTGACCCCATCCCTCAAAAGTGCTTCAGAAGCCTCATTCATATCAAAGTTATGATGTTGTAAAATCAATTCTTTGATAAACCTGCATCCATTGCTCAAAGTTTTTGCGTCAGATATGTTTAAGACATAGTGCTTACACTCATCTATCTTTTCAGGAATATCATTATCAACTTCATTCTCAATATTCTCAATGGCATTACCGTTATCATCCCTTTCAATCAAGCAATCATCATCCTCATCATTGAAAAAGCGGTTCCATTGAGTTTCAGTCATGATACAAAAAATCACCACCATGACTTTTCTTGATAGTAAAAGGCATCAATCATTTTTTCTCCGTTTTCCCAAGATCATCCCTCAAAATAGTTAACAAGGGATCCCCCAGATTCCGAAATTGTGTTCTCATCCCAATCAAAATTTGAAAACACAACTGACTTTTTAGCCAATGTTACTTTGCTTTTCTAATAAGCCAATGTTTGTCTCAGGAGCCTCGCGAGCCCAGAGGCGAGGCTCGAATTCTCCTCATCCTCATCCAGTTTCAAGTCCCAAAGTTCTTCAGAATCAGCTTTTTGTAATTAACCATAATCAGAATAATGGTGTAGATGGAATTTTGTAATTAACCATTAACACACTGATAGACTTTTTGTAATTAACATTCAGTTTTATGTATGAGATGGATTTTTTTGTAATAAATGACTTCAACATAATCAGCATATGTTTTTCAAAAACTTACCACAAAAAAATATAAGTCCTATTGAAAAATGGATTTCTAACTTTGTTTTTAACAAGATATATAATGTTAAAGCATTCATCTTGTTAAAATCATTCTTTGAATAATCATACTTTCTCCAGATGTCAAATTCAGAAAAGACAGGCACTGTAAAAATATCCATTGTAGATTAAGTGTATGCTTTCCTCCTATCTAATTCAATGTGTGTATTCTTTCCTTCAATGATGCTTTCAAAATATCCACTGGGTGCTATGCTATGTGCCATTGAAAATATTTTTAAGTCATCATTATGGTAGTATCACTTGTGATTAGGATTGAACATACCTTTATTGAAATTAAAAAATGCTTCATTGACTTTATTAAACATATCAGCATCACTACTACCAATACAAGTATCCACAGCGCAGTCTATCAAAGTTTGACTTCTGATGTTCAAAATTAATCCATTGAATTTTACCTTGGGTGCTGATACATTGCCACCTGCTCCCATTATTACTTTAGGTTCATATTTTGCCCTCTTGAACTCACAAAAAAATGTATTCAAACTTTTGCCACAAACTAATTTCACTTCTTACTCTTCATCTTCATTATCTTTAACAATGCTCATTATATCATCAATGCCATTGAAAAAATCATACTTAACTGGTTTCTCTTTGCTATTTAAATGAACGTCAGTAGAAGCCCATATTTTCATATCTTCCTCTAATTCTTTTTGTGTTATGCTCTTGATGTTGTCATTCAATGTGTAAATGTGGTTTCCCTTAATCAATCCAAACAAAACAGTGATGTTTTTGTTCTTCTTATCAGGGTCATAGGTAAAAATCTTTTGACCCATACAGCTATATAATCTGACTGTCAGTTTAAATTCTTCAAACACCGGTTCCATATCTTCAACTGATGCCCCATACATTTTAAACTCTTCTTCATCTATTCATTATATAGTTTCAAAACTTTGTCTCTAGTCATTCTTTTACTTTCCCACTTTTCAGTATTCATCAGTGTCTCTTCATAATGGTCTATCAGTGTGTTAATCCAGCATTCCCCATCAGTGTGTTTCTTGTTTTTGATGGCATTAATCAAATTATCACTATCAACATCCATGTCAGTATTAATGGTGTAATGATACATTCCTATCTCATTTCCATCTTTCAGTTTCTTTTTTGTTTCATCATCCCCTCCACCTGTGTTTGATACATCACTAATGTCTAAAATCTTGATGGCACTTGTGTAGTCTTCAAGGTTTGTATTATTCTTCAAGTCTGGGTGTTTTTCAACTAGTCTCTTAAATAACTTGTCAAACAAGACTGTGTCGTGTATCACTTCAGACTCTTTGTATCTACCTTTGGTGTTTCTTCTTCTGGGCAGTGTAGCATCTAGTCCTGTCTCCTTTATCCAAGCCTCCCTTGTGTTCAGTTCATCAAATTGTTTTCTTGTAATTTTGTTTGGGTTGCCCTTCTTCAGTCTTAACCTATCTTTCGGTCGTTCCACCCATAAATCAAACTTGTCTCTGACCACATACTTATCCACCGGTGTTTCATTCAGTTTATCCTCATCTCTTACATTTTTCAAGTTCATTTGTATAGGTTGCTCCATACCAAGTAGATTGTGCCAGTCTCCTTGGTTGTCTTTAAATCCTCTCTGTCCTCCTGCTTTATGCCCATTATCAAAACCGTAAAGTTGAAATCTTACAACGTACTCTTTCTTGTTTTTGTTTGTAGCCATTCTCTCATTCAGTGGTGCTCTGCCTTCAATCTGTTCAATTTTTTTATCGAATCTTTTTTTAGCAAAAGTTGCTGTTCTCTTGTTGTCGCTCTTCAGGCTTTTGATTAATTTTTTCACTGTTTCAACTTGTGAAATCTTCCTGTCTCTAAAAAATTCTACTGCCTTATCTACTCTGCCTTTGACATCTTCTTTAGCACCCCTGGTTAAATCTTGTAGTATGCTTATATTCCTGATTACACTTTTTGATGGCATTATAATATAAGTATATTATATTATAATAACATAACATTTTTTAAGTAGTTTAAGACGCTTTGTGTTTTTACCTTGTTTATTCTGGTTTATCTTCTGTGTCTTCAATATTATGACTTGCTCTCATCTTATGACACTTGCTGGATTGCTGGTGCCTCTTGAATTTTTCTTTTGTAATGCTACACCCACAAAGGGGGCATTCAACCTTGACACTCAAGAATTTCTTATAGTATTCCCTGTGGTAGTATCTGTTGTATTTTTTCAAGTCCGTTTTCTTATCAATGTCTATTTGTATTAGAGGCTCAATGATTACATACCCGTTTTCATCAATCTCTCTGCCTTTGACACTCATTACTATGATTTATATAAGATTATATCTTTAAGTAAATTAAGACGCATTATTGTGCGTTGTAAGCATCCTTCAACTTCTGCCACAGGTGTAGTTTATAAACCCCCCTCATTTGTTTCAGCATCTGCTTCTTCTTACCGTCATTACCTTTTGAAGCAAACCAAGTTTTGTAAGCACTATCAAACTGTTCATATTGTTCTTTTGTAATCATATCTTTGTTTTTAAAATTTACAAATTCTTCTCTTAACCTGTGAACACCTATTGTGGATGCTCCTACCGGTTTTTGTAACGTCTTTCTTCTATTTTCTTTAGGTTCATCAATTTCATCATCTGCCTCCGCACCTCCTATTTCTAACTCTGTCTTTTTCTTGTTCCTTTTCTTTCTAATTTTAGGTTCTTCTTCTGGACTGCTTCCAAATTTCTTTTTTCAGCATTCATTCTTTCAGTTCCTTCTCTGAAATGTTTGGGTCGCGAAGCACTCGCGCCGCTGGTTGCGGGTCTTCCCGCTTTGCCTCTTGGTTCTATTGTTGTTTCTGGTTCTGCTCTTTTGCTTGAACTTGATACATCCATAACTTCTATAACGGGTAGTGCTTGAGAACTGCTTGAAGATGCTGATGCCTTTGCTTTGGCTTTGGCTTTGGCTGCTTGAGGCATAACTTCATCATCAGTTGCCATACTATACATTTCAGGTTTTATTGGAGCAAAACTTCTGGGTGGGTTGATCTGGTGTATCTGTTCAGGTATTGTGGGTTTGCTCTGTTTGAAGACTTCTCCTCTGTGGTTCATTGCTGTTTCTTCTTTTCTCTTCATTGCTCTGTCTCCTCTTTGTGTCAGTTCAGCATTCAATTGCGACGCTTGTTGTGTTGAAGATGATGGCACTGTTGGTGTTGTTTGTGTTGTTAGTTCTTCATCTACATTCATTGGTTGTGTTGGTTGTGCTATTACCGGTGATGTTGTGGGTAGTTGTTGCAGTCTTTCAGTGTGATATGTTCTACCTGCTGTTCTTACATTTTGCCTTAATAATAGTTCTGACATTTGCCTCAATAATAGTTTCCCTTGCTCTTCCTTCAGTTGTTCCATAGCATCGGCACCATCAAATATACTGCCTTCAGGTGAATTTCTGAAAAATGTAGCGTCTCTATTTGGTACTTTACCAGTTATTTTTTCATTTTCTGATATTAGATTGGTGATTTCTTCATAAGTTGGTCTTCTGCGTAGTCCATACTTTGACATCTTATTTACATTCTCTATCACTGCTGTTTCCATTCTATATTTAATTTTAGAAAAATTAAATATATAATGCTAAGAACTTTTTAATAAAATCACCCTGTGATTTATTGAAAAGTTGTAACCATTGATAATATAGAATATTTTAGATTAAACATATTCTATATCAAGTAAAATTTAACTATGTTAAATTTAATCTAAATAACTATTTTGAAAAATATTTATGTAAAATTCAGATTTCTAAATTGATTTATTTGATGCTGTAAATGTTCTAAACTATTATGGTTAAGATTATCTCTTTGTATTTCATTATTGATTCTGTCTATTTGATTTCTATAATTTACTCTCTTATTTGCTTCAACTATATCGTTTCTGATTGATATTAATTTCTCTCTTGTCTCCTTTTCATCTATATAATTGTCTCTTTAATCACGTTAAATAGGCACTGTCTTGATGTTTGAATATTCCACTGCCGGTTGCCTTACCTACTGGGGCATTCATTTTCTTCCTATAATTTGTTGTAGTTTGTTTTCTTTTATATGCCTGAAACATTTTCTATATTATTGTTGAGGTTTTTTAAATGATATTTTCTTTGTAAATGTTTTTTCAACCCTCCCCTACAAACTTCCATACCACACTCACAGGTAATTCTTTGTTTGCTGTATTCCCTTGCTTTTTGTTTCAGTTCTTCCTTTTATTGTCGTAGTTGTTGTGGTTTAATTCCTTTCTTCTTTCCTTGTATTTAATTACATATCCTTTATCATATTCTTTTCTTTGTTCCACTGTATCTTTTCTGTATTGCTCATGGCTTCTTCCAGCAATTTTCATATTTAAAGTTGCCATTTTTCTAATCCATATTCCCTCTTCTGCCGTTAATTCTTCTTTGTCATCACAAGGCCATTTTTGTAAAAGTTCTATATAAAAATTGTCTATACCAAGTTCATTCATTGTTTGATAAAGTTTCTGACTTGTATGCCTGTCTTTCTTACAACAGTCTCTATGCCACGCCATTCTTTTGCTCAATGGTTGAGTTGTATGACCAACATACACGTCATCATTAACACAATTTCTGATACTATATATTTTACCGTTTTCATATTTCCTACTACTTTCAGCCCTTTAGTTAGTGGGATTGATTTTGTTTGATGTTTATACTCTATTCTTTTTAACATTGGTAATTAATATAATCTATATTTTTATTGGATGATTTGGATTGATGCCATTGCTAATTTTTGTTGTAGGGTGTAAATGCCACTTGCCGTTATGGGCGAAGTTGATGTAGGAATGGGCGAGAAGAGGGTTTATTTCTTTCCAATCACTTGTTTCAGCATAACCATCCAGCATACTCACTACATCATTGGGATTACGATAATCCTTGTGCCTTTGGTCTTGTTTTCCTTTTCTTCTTGGTTTTATGGTTGGTGTGGCATAAGTGGTAGTAGCGTATTTGTCAGGCATCTCTTTATTTATATGATTGACTCCTGCTGATGCTAAACTGTGTGATACAAGGCGTTTTACATCAGGGTTTTCTTTCAGGTATTTCATAACATCTTGGTATTTCTCACTGTGTTTTACAATTTTACATTTCTGGTTGGCACTAATAATAAATCATCCATAATGTCCCTTGTTAATGAGCCATCCTTGCCCCCAGTCCCTGCTATGTATAAAGTAGAACCAGATTTATAAACACCAGCGGGACTATCATAAGCATTCCATAACCCTCTGCGGTCTTCAACTTTGTTTTTGTTTTGGATGTTCCGCACTTCTTTATATAACGTTGTATTCTTTCTAAACTCATCATCTAAACTCCTTGTAAAGTCGTTCATTCTTGCGTTCCAGTCTGCGTTCCTTTTGCTGTAATCTTCCATTATGGCATCTTTGCCCTGGTTCATTAACTCATTAAATGCTGCTCTACCTGTCTTCTTGCCAGCTCTCTCATTTGCTATCTACAACTTCCCTGCCGAACTGCCTTGCTACTTGTGCTAATGCTGTTCTGGCTACACCCGGTAAATTACCCCAATCATTTGTTATATTAATTGTTTATAAAATAAAATCTAAACAATAAATGTATTGGAATGATGAGCAACAAGTTAGTTTATAAAAAGGTGTATGTCAATTCTAAATTCAGACTACCACAGTCAAGGTCTCCATCAGGCTTTGTCATTGAACTCCAAGAAAATATGGAACTACCTGCTGGTAGGGATTACAGAAGTATCCTTACCCACTTCGTTTAAGACAACCGAGGTTGGATTTTATGAATATTTATATGTAATGATTTTTGATAGTACAGATACTTTTGTTAAGAATTTCAGGGTATATTTAGGGAACAAAATTTATTCTGCCAGTCAGTTGTGTTTTGACACAAATGAAGGATTAAACAGCAACACAACAGATTTATCAGCAGGTGGTATTTTTGTTTATGCTTATGATGAAGCAACGAGAACAGTAGCATTTTCTAAAAAGGAAGGTTTGAATTACGAGGTTAAAATACCTACTGATGAAGAGTTGGCAAACTATGTGAATTCAACGTGGGATACAGGAAGCACTCCCTATGACAATAGAAATCCAGTATCTATGAATTATTTGTTAAGTAATTATGTTGCTACTTCTCCATTGTCGGTCTGGACTTCATCTTATTTAAATTTAGTTCCATTTAGGGCAGTATATATAAATTCACCAGAGCTTACAGATAATCACTATTCAGCACCTAACTCCTATTCATCGTCTATTGTTCGTAAAATATTCATAAATCAACAATTAGGTGGTGTGGTGACCGACGAACACAGCGGAAGTATGGCAGAAGACTTTATCGATGTTGGTGGAAAGAACTTGCGGCGTCTTTCATTTAGAATTACTGATGAGAATAGTAAAACAATGAACTTTTATGACATTCCTATTGAATTTACTTTATTATTCAGTAGTCCAAATTATAAACAAAAAAACACAGAAAAACATAAAGATATATAAAGAAACATTGCTGATAATTATTAATATGCTTGATTATGGTAAAGGGCAAATTTATAAAAATAATTGATATTGGAATGAATAAATGTTATATAGGAAGCACAACTCAACCACTAAGTGTAAGAATGGCAGCACATAGAAAATATTACAAACACTATTTTAAAAAAAGACATCACTATATGAGTGTCTATTCATTATTTGATGAATTTGGGGTAGAAAACTGTAAGATTGTTTGGATTGAAGTTTGCCCTTGTAATAGTAAAAAGGAATTGGTTGCCGTTGAAGGAAAACATATTAGAGACAATGATTGTGTAAATAGATATATCGCAGGAAGAACAAACTATGATTACTGGCAAGAACATAAAGAGTATTTAGACAACAAAAAGAAGGAATATAGAACCAAAAATGCTGAAATAATCAAACAAAAGAAATCCGCAAAAGTTGTTTGTAGTTGTGGGTCTTCGGTTTCAAATTGCCATGTCAGTAGGCAATTACAAACAAAGAAGCATCAACAATACCTACAAAATCGATCCAACCCCCAAGAACAATAATATCATCTTAAACAACATTCTATATATTTTCCATCAAATTAAATATATAGAATATTGAAAGAATTTTTATAGAACATTATATATGAGTATATATGAGTATAAAGGTGGTTGATTTACAAAATGAAGAAGTGAAGGAGGAAGCACCAACACTTGAACCAATTGAAGAAGAAGCACAAGAGCCCGAACTAGTTGTAGATACTACTAATGAAATCATTGAAGAACCCATAGAAGAACCCCAAATAGAAGTAAAAGAAGAAGCGAAAGAAGAAGTACAGAAACCAGTTAGAGCACAAGATAAAATAATCACCTGTCCAAAATGTAATAAGAGTATGAAAATGAAGTCTTACAGATATGGACACGAGCAAAATTGTAAAGGAAGTTTAGAAAACAAGCCTGTCAAAAAACATACAAACCCCAGACCAAAACAAACACCCAAACCTAAAGTCCAAAAACCACCACCAGAAGTATTTTGCAGCGAAGAAGAAGAAGAAGAAGAAGAAGAAGAAGAAGAAGAAGAAGTAGCAACACACAAGCCTTTATCAAAACCAGTTAGAAATCAAATTCTCAAACCTCAACCCTTAAATCCACAAACTGCCCTTTCACAGCATTATCAATTACTACAACAACAGTTGATGAAGCAGAAGCAGGAAAAGATGAACAGCCTATGTCAAATATATATTTTCAAGTAAGGCTAAAAGGAGATAAATTTGATAATTAGATTTAAAAAAATCTAATTATTAATATATGGCATTACAATTAAATGGTGGCAATACAATTATAGGAACTGAATTCATTAAGTTAGAAACCACTGGGTCTTCAAACCTTGCTACAGAAAGTTATGTCAATACAGCAATCATCAATGGAGGTGGTGGTGGTGGCGCTGACTTAACAAATTATCATAATAAAACCGAGACAGATGCGTTATTAAATAAAACATATATAGTAAATCAGAGACAGATACACTACTGAATGACAAACTTAATATCAACAACCTGCAGGATATGTCAGGCACTTTAAGACTGGGACACATTGATGGTCTATCAAAAATCATTTTGAATGGTGTAGCATCAAGCAAATACTTTTATGTAAATGGGGATGGTGAGATAAGCAGTAATCTTTTAGTAGCATCATTAGATAGTAGCGGTTATATCAAAGGTTTAAATATTAAGTCAAATACATTCAATGCCCTCAATACCAATGATATACTTTTTCAAAGCAACAGTGATACTTACATACAATATGATGTTTCTGAAACTAAAATTGTAGCCAGTAAATTAATCCAATGCGGTGGTAATCTAACAACCCAAGGGATAGACACCATAGCACCATTAGATTTTTTCATAAAAAGAAATAATGTCAGTATGTTCGAACTTCAAGATAATCTAACAGTATTGAATACTAAAACTCAATGTAATAATTTTATTGTATGTGACAATTTTGAAAGTAAAAATACATCAACAATCATAAACCATATTATTAATGAAAGCACCGGTGAAATGAAAAATTTTATGTAGGCAGTCCAATAACCCCCGATACAACAACTAATTTAATTATGACATTGAAAAACGGGATTCTTGAGTTAAAAAAACCTACCAATTTAGATTTATGAGGCGACACATCGAACTGCTTAAAACTAACTGGAGAAACAGACCAGCAAGTAGCAGGAACTGTTGCCGTTAATGGTGCTAAAAATGGAAGTAATGTATTAACTGTTAATGGTGCTTCATACTTTTCAAATAATTTTTTGAATGTGTTAATAACATATTATGTGATTATATTGAAAGCAGGAATGCCTCTACCGTAATGAATTATGTAATGAATGAGAGCACTGGAGAAATTAAATTTTATGTAGGTAGTCCAACAGTGCCGGATGCTACAACTAATTTAGTTATGACATTACAAAACAATCTAATTACATTTCAAAAGCCTACAAGTCCAGATATTGGAGGTGGAGGTGTTGATGATACTAATTTAGTTAAATATACTGGTGAAACAATACAAACAATAGAAGGTGATTTAGTCATAGGTGGTGGTTCTCAATTTGGAAGTTTTGACCTAACGGTTAATGGAACTTCTTATTTGGGTGGTTCTATTGAATTACCATTCGGAAGAGAAATTACTTTAGGAACTGGTAAAGGTTTTATTCGTTCTCTTAATATAACAGGTGGCAATACTGCTTATGATTATGTTACTTATAGTAATGGTGGATTACATCGGTTTTATTCTGGCAGAAGTGCGTTCCCTCAATATTTAAGATTTCAATTATCAACCACACAGGCATATTTTAATGTAGATGTCGTATGTCATACTGAATTACAAACCGATGTCATCAATACAAAAAATGCTACTGGTGTTGATTTGGTCTTTAAAAGAGGTGATGTTGAATATATGAAGTTTGAAGGAACGCTGCAAGCAGTGGAGCTAACAAAAGGTGCTAAATCAAACACATATGATAGTATCGGTAATGCTGATGTCAGTTTTAGAAGGAACACAGTAGAATTTATGTATTTCAGAAATGCTAATGTAGAAGTAAATACAGGTATATCATTACTTGCTGAAAGTGGTAAGTTTGATGTAATTGATAGTGCCACTCCTACTAATGTAGTATTTAAAGGGACGGTGTTAATTTCTTTGAATTAGATGGCACTAAACATATTATTGATGTTTCAACAGGTAGGGCGTTGTCGTCTCAATATATTTATGGAGATTATTTTTACAACAGAAATTATGGTGCTGATATGGTCTTTCAAGGTAGTAATACAACAAATGACGGTTTAGTAGAATATATGAGATCCAGAAAAGCAAATGAAGATGTTTCAAAAGACATATATGTCAATCAAGACATAAAGGCATATGTTCATAAAGAAACAGGTAAGATTAAATTAGATGAGCAGTTGTGAAGTTTTTTTTTATAGTTATATATATATATATATCAATACAATAGATGTGATTGAAGATAGTGTCATTGATGATACTAAATTTCCAATTGTTAAAGATAATAAACGTAAACAGATATTCAGGGTAATTCTGGAGTTTCTGAAGGTAATAATAGATTATCTTAAGTATTATATAAATGCCACCAAAGAAAAACAGTAAAAGCAAAATACCAAGAAAGCCAATCCCTGAAGATTTTGAACTATCAGATGATGAACCCGCTGTTGTCAATCTGAATGAGGAACAAAAACTGACATCTAAAAACATTGTTTTTGAATGTCCCTTGTGTAATGGCAAACTACAGATGAGAAATGGAATTGAAATCAACCCCAAGGGCATCAAATGTAAATGTTCCCCCTGTAGTTTCAAAATCAGCAAGAATGATAAAACAATGAATGTCAAAAAAGATGATGAGGGTGAACTTGTTTTAGAAAGTGAAGACCATAGCATCAGTTTCAGTTTTAACCGGCAGATTACACCAGAGGACAAAAATAAGGAAAGCAGTAACAATATGATACGGGATGTAATGGCTACTACCCCCAGAAGTAAAGGACAAATGGCAATAAATTATATGGATTAAAACTATTTAAAGATTGATTTTAACACACTTTGAACTGATAAATAAATAAATATCTAAATATATAATTATATATAGAAATGTCTGATTTAGATGATAAACAACCTGAAATGGCAGAGATGCTGAACAAGATGACTAAGTATAACAAGAATGTGAAGGTATTGATGGACTTAATGAACAAGGCATTAGAAAAAACATGAAAAACTTGATATGTTAGTGAAAAATAAACCTGCTGAAAATAATGATGCTGATGCTGAAAAAGAAAGGATTGATAAAATCTTTGAGAAAAAACAGGTGGGTCGCCCAAGAGGCAGTTTTGAAGAGAAACAATCTCATTATCTGAAAATGCTAAATGAAGGTCGCGTGAAGCAACCTAAAAGTCAAACTCTTGAGTTTTACAA
>Ga0126342_10017168_pt1 | contig 12543 bp, 13 predicted proteins | sample Cyp1metagenome_FD_92528 | JGI IMG/M metagenome (GOLD analysis project Ga0126342, IMG submission 92528) | Coral microbial communities from Lord Howe Island, Old Settlement Bay, Australia - Cyphastrea 1 metagenome | ecosystem: Host-associated > Invertebrates > Cnidaria > Coral ...
GCAACGACAATCACTAGCGTACATGTGAAACCACATGTTTCATTGGTGGCATGCACAAACTTGTGTATGACTGTTGAGGCCCAGGTTCAAAAAGACAGCCCGCCGTGCGCCGTTTTGTTTGCAGGTTGGTAGTCAGACTTGGTCAGCGCCCCGAGGCGAACTAGACGAAGTGTTGGGGTTGAGGAGATTCCGGATATGATATATCATATACTCCATGGATCTCCATGGATCTCCATTGTATACTGTAGTAAACGTGTAAACTAACTTGTAGTTCAGTGGCGCCTTGTGTGGTTAGCTAGATGACGATATGTCGTGGGTCATCATGTTTTTCTGTACCCCCAAAACTTGGTAGGTGAACATCCATAAATTGTAGATGTTGACCTTGGATTTGAAGAACACATATAGTTGGAGTGGTTTGATCATTTGTACCTTATACTTTGGGACCTTAGATTGAACATGGATTTTTCCAACGTCACGGGCAACCTATTTGGGTCCATGATCCGATGTTTCCACAACTTCTGCCTTTAGCGAAAATGAGATCGGGCACTGAAGAAGTGAAATGTCGATTTATTTCAAAATTTGGTTTGGTAAGCACATGTTCAATACTCAGTCTTTCTCTTTCATCCCCAGTACCCACATCTATTCTTGTGGTGTTTGTTTCGACCAGATTACTTTGAGAAAAAGCCGCCCCGACCGGGATAAAGTTCTGACTGTTGGGACCTAGATTTTTCCTGCTACTTTTTGGATTGTTTTACTTAACTTGGGCCGGCTAAAAGCATTTTCGTTTTCTCCCCAACAATCTCCTTACGCCCCATGTCAAAAATCGCTTGAAAATTGAATTGTGTGGCCCAAGGTGGCGGCTTTGATCTTCCTCCTAATGGCGGGCGTCCCGGTGCACAGATGATTCGTTCCCACCAGTGGTAGAGCACAGAAAACTCTACGATCCATCTTGGAAGACTTTTGTGTATCGGCCATGTGATACACCTTGCTTTCCAGTGTGCTGCCTGTCCCCATCTCCCCGAAGTGTAGAGATGGGCGGCGGGTCTCGGCGAGTCTTGATGCAAAAAAGTGGCTAGATTGGTTTGCTGTGTCACTTCTGTTTTTTCCCGAGAGCGTCTGAGCGAAGGGTTCTTCTAATAGTGGGGGTCTGTCAGACATTTTCACATCTTCACATCTTCTCATCCCCGCATCCTCACATCTTCACATCTTCACATCTTCTCATCTTCACATCTTCACATCCTCACCACATCCTCACATCTTCACATCATCACATCTTCACATCTTCTCATCTTCACATGATTCACATCCTCTCATCTTCACATCCTTACATCCTCACATCTTTACATCCTCACATCTTCACATCTTCTCATCCTCACATCACATCTTCACATCTTCTCATCTTCACATCTTCTCATCTTCACATCTTCACATCCTCACATCTTCACATCTTCTCATCTTCACATCCTCACATCCTCTCATCTTCACATCTTCACATCCTTACATCCTCACATCTTTACATCCTCACAGCGTCCGACGCAACCCTTCCGCACGAAATGAGGTTCGATCGCCAAGAACTGCGGGGAAATTGCGATTTCTCGCGTCCGGGCGTAACCTTTTCGCACGAAATGAAGTTCGATCGCCAAAAAATGAGGTAAAATTGTGAGTTGCAAAGCGTCCGACGCAACCCTTTCGCACGAAATGAGGTTCGATCGCCAAAAAATGAGGTAAAATTGCGGGGTGCAAAGCGTCCGATCGCAACTCTTTCGCACGAAATGAGGTTCGATCGCCAAAAGCTGAGGTGAAATTGTGAGTTGCAAAGCGTCCGATCTCAACTCTTTCGCACGAAATGAGGTTCGATCGCCAAAAACCGCGGTAAAGTTGCGATTTCTCGCGTTCTCTGTGTGTGAAAGTGTTCGTGTGTGCGTAAAATGTGTCTGTGTGCAAAAGCGTCTGTGTGTAAAAATCTCTGTGTGTACACGAGGGCAAGGGAGAATGTGAAGATGTGACGATGTGAAGATGAGAAGATGTGAGGATGAGAACCTGTGAAGATGTGATGTGAAGATGAGAAGATGTGAAGATGAGAAGATGTGAAGATGTGAGGATGTAAAGATGTGAGGATGTAAGGATGTGAAGATGTGAAGATGAGAGGATGTGAGGATGTGAAGATGAGAAGATGTGAAGATGTGAAGATGTGAGGATGTGATGAGGATGTGAAGATGTGAAGATGAGAAGATGTGAAGGATGTGAAGAAGAGAAAATGAGAAGATGTGAAGATGTGAAGATGTGAGGATGTGAGGATGAGAAGATGTGAAAATGTGAAAATGTTTGACAGACCCCCACTATTAGAAGAACGTTCCGCTCAGAAGCTCTCGGGAAAAATGTCTTTGTGTAAAAGCGTCTGCGTGTAAAAGTCTCTGTGTGTAAAAGTGCCTGTGTGTAAAAGCGTCTGTTTGTGCAAGAATGTTTGTGTGTAAAAGCGTCTGGGCGTGAAAGTGTTTGTGTGTAAAAACTTCCATGTGTAAAAATGTATGTGCGTAAAAGTCTCTGTGTGTAAAATAAAAGCTTCTGTGTGGTAAAACGTCTGTGTGTAAAAGTCTCTGTGTTTAAAAACTTCTGTGTGTGAAAGCGTCTGTGTGTAAAAACGTCTTTGTGTAAAAACTTTTGTGTGTAAAAGTCTCTGTGTGTGAAAGTGTTGGTGTGTAAAAGGGTCTGTGTGTGTGTGTAAAAGTCTGTATGTGTATGCGTCTGTGTGTAAAAACCTCTGTGTGTAAAAATTTCTGCGTGTAAAAACTTTTGTGTGTAAAAACGTCTGTGTATAAAAGTCTCTGTGTGTAAAAGCGTCTGTGTGTAAAAGTGTCTGTGCGTAAAAACTTCTGTGTGTAAAAGTGTCTGTGTGTAAAAAATTCAGTGTGTAAAAACTTCTGTGTGTAAAAACGTCTGTGTGTAAAAACGTCTGTGTGTAAAAATCTCTGTGTGTAAAAGCTTCTGTGTGTAAAGTGCAAAAACGTCTGTGTGTGAAAAACTATATGAAGGATACGATGCAAACTATTGTCTTGTACTTGCAATATATTGTCTTGATACTACTCTTCTCGTCTGCCTATAATACATCTTTAATATATTGTCTTGTAATATAGTGCCTCAATACTAACAACAGAAGACCCTGCTCCTCTACGCTCTCGGGCCATCCGTCGTCTAGTTTTTGGTGTGGACCGGGCATGCCGAAAGCGGTTCCATTGTTTTTTGGGTTGGGTCATGAACTTGGACCTGGACCCATGCCATTAAAGCAATGGATCTCAAAGGCCAATGATATTTGTGCATTTTGTTTGGTTGGCTACCTGCCCTTGCATGACCGACCTTCCGGAACTACGAAGGTGGGAATAGAATTAGGAAGGCTGCATTACAACTAATGCACTCCCCATTGAACATTGGCCCCATGAGTTTGTAAATGAATTCCTTCAAAAGTGAAGACGCTTTGGGTTCTGAAACCTAGAGCCAAATCCCTGGACCAGAGGCACGCTTTGTTAGGGGGGAACGGATCAAGGATGATTACTCTCTCAGGGTTTCAAACGGATTACAGATCTCATTTGCTGTCAAATCCTGTCATCCTCAAGCGAGGTTCGGAAACAAGAGCCCAATCGATGCAACGACATGAAAAGAACGGCTTTAAACGGATTTGTTTGGGACACCTCTTTAACAATGCACGACTCATATTCCAGCAATTTTTTTGGGACATGAAACGGGGTCATGATTCTTGCAAAAAGTGCGGACTCAAACAGGCAGTACAGATAGTTGAAAGTGAACGAATAGCTTCCAGTGAAGTTTCGCCATGGCGTTGTTGAGCTCTTTAAGCCTATCATTACTGCGTGAAACACCAGCAAAAGGCCATTGTTTTGTCCGTTTGCCGAATTTCGCTGAATAAATCCAACATTTTCATGGAAATCAGTTTTTTGTCCATCGACGAACCTTGACGTAGCCAAAACATCCCAAAACGTGATTTCTAGAGGCAGACGACAAAAAATAGGAATTATGTATATATATATATAATATATATAAATAATATTTATGCACATAATCTGAACATCTTTTGCCAAACGAAACCATTATTCCTCCGCATTTTATATACCAATCGCCGAGATACAGTTGATTTTTTTTGCCATTACAGTCATCAAATGGACCTGGGTTGAAATTTGAGGCCTCAACTCAACGGATTGGTTTCAGTCTCAATTTTTTTTTTTTGGGTGAAGCAGCTTGACCCGCCCAATGGATTTCGGGCATTTGTCAGGCAAAGCCGAAGCCAAACCGAGCCCAACGCCTAAATCGGTGCCGAAATTGTTGCCCACCAGCAAAGCAAGTGTTCGACCTCGGGAGGCGCTTGTGGGTCCTTGGTAGTTCAGCAAACATTTAAGATTTCACCAATTTCACCCCCCCAAAAATGTGATACTGTCTAACTATGTCATTTCCACACTAAAAATAATCACAACTATGAAGGAGGATTGTGGGTATGCTCACCAGCAAACATGGGGGATCTCACTGACATTTGTTTGGACGGAACAGCAAAACCAAGGATTTGACAACGGAAAACTGAGGACAAAAGACAACGAACAGATAATTCGACGGTTCCAGTTTTTGGTTCCGCAAAAATGGATAGTTCAATGATGCCGATGCCCAAATTTGCGAGTCTGTTTTACAGTTTACCCTTGATTTGTGACAGTGTTTCAATGCCAGTGCAAGACTTTTGGTGTTAAGAGATTGAACAGAGGTGCGGAGAGGAATTTTGTACCACGTTGTGGCCAGGTTCCCAAAGCCGTTGCAGTGTGTTGCCCTTGGAGACACCCTTGGGACGGTCGAGAGTGGGGGCACAGGCAGCCATATGTTGAACCTGGCAACACCAAGTCTTCATGCGATAGGGATATGGTCTTTCGCCCGATAGGGATAAAACATGATTATGGAATTAACTTGAGACAAAGCTGTTTTGCCGTCAACAATTTTGATGCGAAGAATCGAAATCAACGAACATCTGTTGTGACTTAACATGCTTTTGTTTTGAAGTGTTTGCAGTTTTGCTGGTACCATTCTGCCAGAGAAACTTGCAAGGCCCTGCATTAGAGCGTGTTTATATGACACGCACAAATGTTTGTTGTCCCTTCTGTTTTTGATCCATTGCCGCATCACATGTGTTTTTTTTTTTCTGTGAAGGAATTCTTGTTGCTGGTTTGCATCTAGAACTGTGCTATGCTTTGTTGATTCTTGGGATTCGCCTGCAACATGATATGCCCCTGAGGCTGCCGAAGGTTCCGGAGCCGAAGGTGCAGGGTGATCCCTTGCTACAGATCAGCTGGTTTTGTACACCATGATGTCGTCAGCCATGTTTCAGGATCGCCTTCCAACAAAAAACAGTTTCCTCTTCTCCCGCCATTTGATCTGCATTTGATGATCTGATGGTGTTCTTTTTTCTTTCTCCTCACTGTCCTCACTATGGCTCGCGTTTTGCGAGGTGCAAGCTGCTCCTAAGCTGTCAGCGGCTGCAGGTCCTGGTACCAGGGTGAATGTACAGGTTTGAAGTCAATCTGGCGTCATACGGCGAACCGTTCGGCTATTGCTTGGAAACCACTGAGTCTCTTTCTAGGTGAAGCAGATGCCAAGCCCAAGGCTGGAGGGTTTGCTCTGGGGTCTGTTGGTATCGCTCAAGCAAGTGGGTTTCACCAATCTGGAAGATGTTGGAAAAGGAGCTGCAGACACTTTCAAATCGCGAACATGTGACTCTTTGGATTGAAGAAGTTGGAGGCAATTCCCATGGGTCTGAACCTAGGATTCGCCACGCTAAGATCAACTGAACAAGCTCCGCTGTGAATGGAAGCAGATTGGAAACACCTATATAACTCATTGAATTAATTGTTTGTACGAATTATCCTTAAGATTGTCAAGAGGTTGCTTGAATTAGCTCTGACCTGTTTCACTACGGCATTTCAAGTGCAACTAGCCAGAGGCCCTTGCAGGCTTGTGTCGCTTTCTGTCATTTCATTTTATTAGTATTATTATGTTTTCTCTTTAAACAAATATTTTCAAAAATCTTTTTGCCAGATACAATTTTTGTAGTTGTGCCATAGAACAGCTTTTGTCTTGTCTAGCAGGATGGCATCCTCAGCCAATACTGGGCTGGTGGATGTCATCACCTATTGAAAGTGCCAATTGTGATATCCCGGCATCCCCTGTTTTCAAACAAATCCATATGGGATAAACATCCACAAATTCGCAGAATTGGACAAAGGGAATTCACGTTCTCTCGATAGCAATTCGAGAGAAAAAACCACGGTGTTTTGTAGATTTTCCATTGTTCTTCCAGGCCATTTCTAGCTTGCTGGGCGCCTACAGCGACAGTGAAGATGAGGAAGAGGAACAGGTGCAGCATTGGTTGGACAAGGATCTGGCTGAGTCGGAAAATCCTTCCATTTTCTTTGGATGATTGGTGAACATGGGTATTCCCATTTTTCGGCTTTGGATGATTAATCCTCAGAATCATAAACCATCTGATAGTTTTGAAACTGCTCAAATGATCCACGCCCGGTGTTGGGATCATCATTCATGGTCAAATCATCTGAACTCAACATTCAAGCCGTTAAAATTCATGAAAAAATATAGTTTCTAGTATATAAGCCCCAAAATGATAGAACAGAAACTCATCATCAAAATCCTTTGGGATGAATATCATTTCTAGCCCCACCATTTCCCGATGTTTGAACACTTTTCCATGCCAGATGAAGCCGGGCCGCCTTTCCACGGCGGCAGCAGCAGTGGTGGCCGCTGCAGGAGCTCCCTTTATGCTTTATGGGGGGTTGAAAAGTGGGGCATCCGATGATTGTGAAGTGTGGGCTTTTGGGAAAATGTAATCGATTTTGACCCATTTGACCCCTTGTGCCACTATTCATGGTGTTTTTTGGTGCCACTATTTGAACAGCCAAATGTGGCAGGAGCCAATAAGGCCCGTGCGGAGGCGTGGTCGGGGTTGGACCTGAGTTTTTTGGGTTGGAAAGGGAGGTTCATGCAGCAAAAACAGGGGAAGACATCCAGAATATGAACACATAAAGTAGAACAAGCCATACCTAACTCAGGACACCAATAGTCAATAGCCCTAGTCGCCTTTGGCACAACGACTGGATGTCCACAGATACCATCCAGCGCAACCAAACCTATTTATACCAGCCATCTCTTGTGATTTTTGAAGGATAGATTATCATTGGGTTACAGCTTTCTTCTGATTGGCAGGCTGTGAAACCACCAGCATTGAAAGCTTCTCAGGAGTCAAGATCAGGCTGGGATATGGTGATGTGGTATTCCTGGTTAAAGGTAGCGGGTTTTCTCTCCTTTCTAGTACGGGTCAGAACCACTAGCAATCCTGTGCCTGTGATGGTTACTTCCATGGTACACACTTTGATTTCGACCATTGTGTACACTTTGGTTGGTGGTTTCAAGTTACTCTAAATGTCAACACATGGACATGGGATGATTATCCCCAATCGACCAATCTTTTTCTGAAGGGTTTCCAATCCACCAAGCAGAATACGCATATTCGGTTGGTTTGCTCGCATGAGATTACATCAGTGCTGTGCAGGAGATATTCACGGTCCCAGAGAAAGTGTGAATCTATCCTAAGTATCTGGGTGTGTCTGAAAATGGGAAATAATGGTCTGGCACGGAGGCATTCCTGTGTCCACTGGAGGTTTGCTATACATCTTCTCATAACATCTTATCATCTTCTCATCTTCACATCTTCACATCCTCTCATCTTCACATCTTCGCATCTTCTCTCTCTCTCTCTCTCCTTCTCTCTCCCTCTCTCCTTCTTCTCATCTTCTCATCTTCACATCTTCTCATCTTCACATCTTCTCATCTTCACATCTTCTCATCTTCGCATCTTCTCATCTTCACATCTTCACATCTTCACATCTTCACATCTTCACATGATCTCTCTCTCTCTCCTTCTCTCTCCTTCTCTCTCCTTCTCTCTCCTTCTCTCTCCTTCTCTCTCCTTCTCTCTCCTTCTCTCTCCTTCTCTCTCCTTCTCTCTCCTTCTCTCTCTCCGCTCTCCCTCTCCCTGTCTCCGTCTCTGTCTCTGTCTCTGTCTCCCTCTCTCTCTATCTCTCTATCTCTCTCTTTTTCTCTTTTTTTTTTCTCTCTCTCTCTCTCTGTGTCTCTTGCCCTCTGGTCACGGTCTCGTCACGGTCTCTCTGCTTCTTTTTCTTTTCTCTCTTAAGGCCGCAGGCAGTGCCGACGAGGTGCCACGAAGTTGCCACCTTTTCGCACGAAATGAGGTTCGAGCGTCAGAAACTGAGTTTTTTTTTGCGAGTTTGGTTGGTCCGGCGGCAACATTTTCGCACGAAATGAGGTTCGAGTGTCACAAGCTGAGGCAAAATTGCGATTTTACGGTGTCTGCGGCAACCCTTTCGCAGGAAACGAGGTTCGAGTGTAGAAGTCGGTGTGTGCGAAAGGGTTTGTGTGTAAAAGCGTTTGTGTGTAAAAGGATCGCGTGTAAAAGTGTTTGTGTGTAAAAGAGTTTCTGTGTAAAAGCGTTTGCGTTCAAACGTGTTTGTAGAAGTGTTGGTGTGTAAAAGCGTTTGTGTCTAGAAGTGTTTAGAAGCGTTGGTGTGTAAAAGCGTTTTTGTCTAGAAGTGTTTCTGTGCACAAGCGTTTGTGTGTAAACATTCTTGTGTGTAAAAGCGATTGTGTGTAAAAGAGCTTATGTGTGAAAGGGTCTGTGTGTAAAAGTGTCTGTGTGTAAAAGTGTTTGTGTGTAAAAGGATTGTGTGTAAAAAACGTGTGTCCGTCTGTGAAAGCATTTGTGTATAAAAGAGTGTGTGCGTAGAGAAAAAGTATGTGCGTGTAAAAATGTCTGCATATAAAAGCTTCCTATGCACCTCGTCAGGTTTCAGCTTAGAATCTTCACATATCATCTCTATCTTCTTTCTGCTGATCATCTGCAGCATTTTCTTTTCTTTAGCATACAATACATCTGAGTTTGTGTGTAAAAGGGTCTGCGTGTAAACGTGTTTGTGTATAAAAGTGTTTATGTGTAAAAGAGTCTCTGTGTAAAAGCGTTTGTGTAAAAGCGTATGTGTGTAAACGTGTTCGTGTGTAACAGTTTTTGTGCGTAAAAGCGATTGTGTGTAAAAGTGTTGGTGCGGTAAAATCACAGTTGTGTGTGAGGCATGTTTGTATGTATCAGCATGCTTGTATGTTAAAAGTGTCTGTCTCAATTCTTCTTCCTGTGTCTCCTTCCTTTCATCTTTCTTTTCTTTCTCCTTCGATTTCTTCATATGTACCTACTCTTCACAACATGTCTGCACCATGTCTCCTCATTTTATGCATCATCGTATATTTCTATATTTATGTTTCATGCTATTAGATCTTCATACTTAAACCTCTCACTATGCTCCTCTACGCTCTCGGGCCATCCGTCTAGTTTCAAGCTGGACAATTATGATGAACCAGCGGAATGGGGTACATTTGACACCACCTATGATTTGTGCCCTGCTTCGCCAGTAGCGCCCTCGGGGCCCCCCAAGCCGGCCGTGCCGCTGGTGCCGCCAGCACCGGTCACCACGGTCACCGTGGCCACGACGGCCACGCGGGCGGCAGCAGCGCGACACGATGGGGTGCCGGGGGTCGGATGGGGTCCATGGAATACCGTGGAGCTGCTGACTGGAACTCAGGGGTAGCGCACGAGGAGATTCTTCAACGATCACGAACAGATAGAAATAGGATGTCAAGAAAAGCAGCTAAACGGATGTAAACTTTTTGGAAAGGTGCCAGATCTTTCGGAGGTTCCCGAAACCAAGGTTGCCCTGGCAAATTTGTTTCACGGCTGAACATACATGGCCTTGACCGCAGATTTAAGGGTTCAAGCCATCTTGTAGAACTCCTCCGCCAACTTACCACTGTGTTGGCAGGCCAGTGGATGCCATGGGTGGGTTCAGACATCTAACTTGAACCGGTTAATTGGTTGATGAACATAGGGGGTTTCAAATCGGTTTCATCCATCCGCTGGAACTCAAGGCCAAAGATTTGATCCATTCAATCACCAAAAAATGGCTGATTATTGGTCGGGGTTGGGGGCCCCATTTGAAACCTTCACATTGGGGGACTGAACATTTCTAGAAGTGGAGAGAAGAACACCATGGCATCAGGCTGGCTGATCACAGGTGCATGTGTCGATTTCATGCTGCTATCCGAGTCCTAGGGCTTCGGGAATACGCCGCACACACCGCTCCACCAACTCACTTCACCTTGGCATTTGGCGTTGCATCCCATGGGCTTTCCATGTCTTCTCTTGTTCCTCCCTTCCTCTGGCGTTCACCCTTCAAACTCAAGTCTGACTTGGAAGTGGAACGTCACAGTGGATTCAACATGATTCAACAATCTTTTCGGAACTTCTGGTTTCTGGACCAATCCCAGTCATCCTCTCCACAGCCTGGATGATTCACCTGCCCAGAACGCATGGCTTCGAGCTCCGAGGTGCGACATGGACACGGGCAAGTTTGTTTTTGCGCCCATTTTTTGGTGGGATGGGGCTGAATATGGTTGATTTATTTGGAATCATTTGCAATTCTTTTTGCAATCATTTCAAATGATTTTGAATTGTAATTTGAATCCCATGTTTGAGTCCCCAATGGCTATGGCTTACCATGCTATGGCTTATCATGTTTGAATCCCCAATACAAACCCGATAGAAACCACGAACCCGAATGCATTTTTCAAATGACGCGCAGAAACAGATACATTTAAAATGTAAACAAGATACCGAACACATCCGAACACCAACTATGTCAAACCACAATCCCCACCCGACGCCTCGCTTCCAACGCCAACAACGGTTTCGCTCCCGACGCCGCGTGCCCCTGTATACTGGATTGGTTTACTGAGAAGTTCTTGCGAATGGAGCGATAAAGTTTTCCGAGCGCTGGTAGTGCAGCCAAACTTGAGTCAGATTGCAAAAGTAGCACCAACTTGTTTACAGCCTAGTTCAGCTCAAGCGATCCTGTGCTATCCTTTGGCCTCGTAGGTGGCAGAAACTGAAAGGGACAGGGGCAACACGGATGCCTCTGCCGACTCTAGGCGGACCTTTTCGTTGTACCGTTGTGCCATGCATGAGGCCATGAGATCCGCTTCATTTGGGATGATTTCATGGAGACACAGTTGGAATTTGCTTCTTGCCAGGAGTCAAGTGGCCCAGGAAGTGACGCTGGTTGAAAGCCATGGACCGTCTGAGGCCGCACTTCTTGTAGTAAATTCACGTGTGAGCCACAAAAAGAACATTGATATCATGGGGACATATATAATGTCTGTGGGTGGTGCGTCGTTTTTTGCCGAGCCCAAAAGCTGGAACAGCACCCTGGAAGCCTGGAACCGGCTGTTGGGTTGCAAAGCTGGGCTAATTACCTTGATAATAATGGTTTTTTGTTGTGCGCAATGTTTTGGGGTTTGTAAGGTCTTAAATTTGCACGACTCACGCCTGCATCAATCTTCCGCCTGATCTTCGCTCCTAGGCCCCGCATCCAAAGGGAAAGGGAAAAGGCCAGCAGGATCATAGGAGGACTTGGAAAGGCCAGGGAATCTGGGTGCACATGTCCAAAGGTGCCACCATGAAATGATCCATGGCCCCAAGAAGTTGAAGATCCCCCAGTCCCAGCCATGTCCCAATGTCATTCAGATCGCCCGAGTTGGGTGTTAGGGTGAGCTGAATCATTGAATATCCAACGTTTTGCACAGCTCAAAATTATCGACCTCCATTTTGGGATGATTCTTTTCAGCGTGGCAGAATTCTCCCCAGGTTTCTCCTGGAGACCCGGTCCTAAGGGAAGGTGTGGAGAGGGAGGTGGTGGCCAAGGGGGCAGCCCGAAACCGAGAGGAAAACATGATTTCAGCATCCCAAATGTCGGTTGGTTGGTTATGTATTTTTTGTCTTCATACTTGGGATGAGGATGATGAGAACCATGAAGATCCCAATCTGACGATTGTTCTGGAGGTAAACCACCAGTAGGGGCAACACCTGTCAACTTTCGCTCCAAGCAATGCTTGGCTTAAGAGAAGGGGTACCGAATCATCTCCAGCAAAAAAAGGGAAAATCAGCTCACACCAAGTTATCCGTATAGTTACAAAACACAGGGGAGCTATCCCTGTGCTTTTTGGTACCGCATAGGCCACCATTGAAATCGCCGGGGGATTCTTTTCACCAACGGTGCAGGAAAGGGAATGATGCGACATGGCCGGGGACACACGAACCTGGAAGCTTGGCGGAATCCCCATGGCCATAGCTGGCAGTATGATAGCAGCTATATTCAGGTCAGTGAACGATTATAATTACCCCCGTCCGGGGTACCTAAATAGAATGGGGGGGCTGAAGCCCCTTTTAAAATAAAAAAATATATAAAAAAATAAAATGAAAATAAAATGGGGTCAGACCCCTGCATTTTATTTTGTGGGTGCATTTTATTTTTTGAGGTGCCTAACCCATCAAGTTAACTTTTATTTTTTTGAGGTGCCTAACCC
>Ga0126342_10017169_pt1 | contig 12543 bp, 12 predicted proteins | sample Cyp1metagenome_FD_92528 | JGI IMG/M metagenome (GOLD analysis project Ga0126342, IMG submission 92528) | Coral microbial communities from Lord Howe Island, Old Settlement Bay, Australia - Cyphastrea 1 metagenome | ecosystem: Host-associated > Invertebrates > Cnidaria > Coral ...
ATTGTATGTAATTGTATGTAATTGTATGTAATTGTATGTAATTGTGTGTAATTGTATGTAATTCTATGTAATTCTATGTAATTGTATGTAATTCTATGTAATTCTATGTAATTCTATGTAATTCTATGTAATTCTATGTAATTCTATGTAATTCTATGTAATTCTATGTAATTGTATGTAATTGTATGCAATTGTATGCAATTGTATGTAATTCTATGTAATTCTATGTAATTCTATGTAATTCTATGTAATTCTATGTAATTCTATGTAATTGTATGTAATTGTATGTAATTGTATGTAATTGTATGCAATTGTATGTAATTGTATGTAATTGTATGCAATTGTATGTAATTCTATGTAATTCTATGTAATTCTATGTAATTCTATGTAATTCTATGTAATTGTATGTAATTGTATGTAATTGCATGTAATTGCATGTAATTGTATGTAATTGTATGCAATTGTATGTAATTGTATGTAATTGTATGTATGTATGTATGTATGTATGTTTGTATGCATGCATGCATGCATGTGTGTGTGTAATAAGAAACTGGAAGATGATGCGGCAATCACATTTGCAGGCAACGGCCTTCTGCACTGGCTGTGGCCCTCTTTTTTGATTGCTTGTCATTCTCCTACCAAAAACGTTCAATGGTACTGACTTCTTCAATGCAACAAAACCAAACACGTATGGATGCTGTGGTGACTCCCCAAACTCAGATCAGCCCAGAAACCCGGTGTGTTGGATCTGGCGAAGCGACCATGCGGGTTGTCACCTTGCTCTCCACGGCCGCTGGGGCTGTTGATGATGCAACCCCCGTCACGGCCGTCACGGTGCTTGGACCACCCTCCCTGGAGGCTCCTGGTCTGGCCGGAGATGCGTTTCGCTTCCTCGGCACGAAATCATAGACTTGCCCTCGCGCACTCTGCAAAGAACACCTACGACACCTCAATAATATCCTTCAATATCCTTCAAAACCTTAATGAATCTTAATAATTGCTCTCTGGCAATAAAAATAGCAATGGAAAATCCCTATAGTTGACAGGTGAATCAAACATATCAAACTATCAACGGAACATATATATTGCCATGTCTGCTTTCCAGTTTGAAACAAACTCCATAGCACCAGCTGACGCAGCTTAGTTTCTCTTGCTGCATTTGCAAATGCTCCATCATCCTCCTGCGCTTCGCAGCCAAGAGATAGTACGTCGTGGTGACACTGTTGTGCTTGTTGTTCTGCAGGCAATTGATGGCGTACCTGCGCCCAAAAACGGGGGACCGGTTTGTCTCTTCCCATGCACAAGATGCACAAGTGGAGGACCCCTCCATTGCCATGGAAAATCATTGTTTTTCTGGAATTATTTCAAAGTTTCACCCAAGAAGTGTGATTCAATTCAGACCATCTTCAAAAAAAAAGATCATTTTTTGATAGAAATATCTTCGAAACCGCCACAGGATCTGCGTCGCACTCGCGTGGAAAGCCATGACGCTTCAGCTCTTCCAGCACATCTTCGTCCAGACCCCCTGCAAATTCTAGAGTTTCATAGAGTTTCCCAACATCATGCCAAATCTGAAGGAAAACCCAGGCACATGGCAAAACCATAGGTTTACCATGGTTTTCCTATTAGCAAAACCTGCTTTTCAAGCCTTCAGATTAGATAGACAGATAGACAGATAGACCTTGACCTTCCATTGAACTAAATCTTGGAGTCAATGGCTATGGCTGTGGCTGCGATTCACACCAAGTTGGGGCTCAGGAGCCTGGAAGCTCGGCCAAAGCTTTGGGCTTCAGCGCAGCATCTGGAACCTTTCGCGTTTCAGGAGGCAGTTCATATCATTCATATCAATATCCAGATCTACACACTACACACACATATATATACATCAATTATCATCTATTCATTTTTCTTGCCACTGATTGCCACTGTATATCCCAATTCCCGGATGTTTACATTCATATTTATTCTATATCTTTATTCTGTGTGGCCTTGAGAATCCTTGGATGTCATTGAGATAATTGGATCACATAAAACCTGGTGCTTGAGCACCGAACGCAAAAAAAAAACATGACTTGTGTGGGGTGTACCATTCCGGTGGTAAGATCCTTCGAACGAAAAACATGGCCTGTTGATACCAGGGATGTGCTCGAACATCGGCTATGGTGAAACCTCAGGCGAACGCAGAGAAGCACTGGAATTTGGATGCAGCGGAAGTGGAGATTCCTTAGCCTTACACAAGTTGACACACTCCAGTTTAGGCAGGCAACGTTTAGCAGGATCAACGGTCAGAAGTCCGGAAATCAGGTCCTTCACGGAATCGCTGATAAAAGCCGGTGGCTGATAGTTGGCCGCCAAAATCTTCTTGTACAAGGCTGAAGTATTGGAATCCTGCACCGCTGAACTTATGAGCAGCGATGGCCCAGAAGCACTGCAGGAAGAAAGCAAACATGCCACAGGCTATGATCTAAAGAAAGCAGCGCAGCATTGCTTGAGCGATCTCTTGCCTTGTCGACGTTCATTCCTCTAGCTTTACAACTGGCCGAAGGATATTTAGCTGCCATGTTTCATGAGGTGCATATCTTCCGCATAAATCTGTATCTTGTACGAAATAAATATAGATACACACATGACATGTATACATATATATATATAATCATATATATATATATAAGTGTCTATCCGTGTATTGGATACGTGTATTGTATGCATGCGGTACTACATATACACATACACGTGTCTGCGTGCGTGAGCCCGTATGTATCTGACGTGTATAGGTATGCATATCATATATAGATGAACAAACAGACATAGATGTACTGTAAATACATGTATATCTCAGTGCTGAGAGATACCAAACATCTCTTGGCGATCCTCGAACGGCAAGAAACCACACACCATCGCAAATAGAATCCTCAGTCGACAGGAGGTATCCCTGCAGCAAGGTCTCTCTCTCTCTCTCTCTCTCTCAGCGTTCTCGGCATTTGGTCCTTAGCCTTACCACCCTTCCATGTTTTTCCTCATCATCAGCATCATTGCAGCCAAGCTTCACTCCGCAACTCCACAAGTCGCACATCTGTGGAACATAGCTTTGACCAGACACCATTTCAGGCGGGGCATAACAAGGTGAGCCACCTGGGGAACTTGGAATCAGGTGCGATCAGGTGCCTCACAACTGACAACTGACACGGTTGTATACGGTTGTCACATTTTTTTGAGGCAAGGCACACGCCGTTTTCAAGAGCTGGTTGGTCTCAAACCGATTGCTGAGTCCAAAGTCCACAATCTTGATGCACTTGTGCCTGTTGTGATGCCACGATCGCATAGCAAGAAGCAAGTCTCATCATTGGTAGGTCTTCCATTGCAAATGATTACAACCAGCAGCCATTGACAAGAACATTTCTACCTAGCACGCTTCAACCTGAGAGCTGCAACATATTTTGGACAAACATCTGGATGACGGAAGAGGAACTATATACTAAATTGGCAGCGCTGAATTGCCAACGGCCATACTAGTTTCTCAGTGACTTGCTGGGATGAACCCTGCAAATACATGCAAATATCTAATACAGCATAGATTTATATTGCATGTCTATGTATGTGTGTGTGTTTGATTATATGTCAACATGCATGATCATTGAATCATACAGTATGCATATCTATACCCTGCCAGTCCCCAACCACTTAGACCCACTTCAGGGCTCATGCTGCTGAAAAACCCTCTGGCTGCGGGTGAACCACCTGCATACTATTCAACAATGGCCACGCCAAATGTTGCCACTCCAAACCCATGTACTTTCTAGCTAGCCTGTATGACTGTATGATAGTTCTTAGATGTTCTTACTGACTAGGCAGAAGTTGAAGTTGGTTCATGTTGGGAAGCTTATTGTCCAAACACAAAACTAATCAAATCTAATCAACCTCTCGCGTTCAGCCAGGGCACTCATCCAGAAGCAAGTTTTCCTGAACCAAGTTCGTCTATGGGAACTTGACACTCATAAGTTCAAAATAAATAAATCCGAGTGTGATTGCGCTGCGATGTTTGAGCACAATAGAATCAAGAGTAATCAAGAGCAACTTGCGGGTTCTTTGGGGGAAGCTCCCTTTGCATTTTATGCACCCCTGTGATATGGAATAAATCCATCCCAAGCATGTCTGTAAGTCTGATACTGCAGGGTACCCTCTGGTAAACTAACATAGCGAAATGGAAAATCACCATCTTTGAGTTCGGCAACTCAACTATTTCTATGGACCACTTTCAATAGCAAACTGTTAGTCATTACCAGAGGCTATTCAACAGCACATCAACAGCTGATTGCAGCGCCAGGCTGCAGGTTTCAAATCTCGATGTACCACATTCATTGCATGGATCTTCTCAACTCCTGACACTGTTGATCCGGACCCACAGTGGCCAGCGAGCTGTTAAGTAAGGCCAGCTGTTTTCCTGAACAAACCAGCTGTGCAGTTTGGACGAAGTGATGAGAACCCCAGCAGGTTGTAAGAATATGACATATATAGATGTAGTTTGAATGAAAATGCATAGAAACTGTCCACCCGTCGATCATGGAGGTGCGAACAATGGTAATTACTTGTCGATTTCTTCTCCCGCTCCTGCAATAATCTGATGGAAGAAAATACAAGCTTGTTGTTCGGGCACACGTTGATGCTGAACGATGTAGTCAAATAACTCGCCGCCTGAAGCATATTCCTCAGCCCGAGTGGAAGTTGCTTTTTCAGTCTTCCATCCCGAAAATCATCAAGCAACTCCTTTCTGATTGATGTGTTGATATCCAAAAAAAAACATTGATATCCTCGCTCCCAAGCAATGCCATGTCTCAAAGCTTTGCCAAGCTATACTCAATGGATTAGTTTAAGGGAAAATCTTCACCGGAAACCATTGATTTTCGAATGAATATCATGGTGTTTTTTCCCGTAAAACTTTCGTTCACACCAATCCATTGAACCATGTGACATGGGAATTGATAGGAAAAATATTGGATAATTATATATAATTATAGGATAATTAAATTAAAGCTTTGCCAAGCTATACCAAGTAGCCATGATCAAATAGAGTTGATTTTTGGTTTCGATGATCTCCAAGAGCTGCACGACATGTGGATGCCTGGATCTGTAATTCAGTGATGGAACTTCCATGTCCGCTGGCCCCACAACCCCCCCAAAAAAATAAAAACATTCATGGTAGTAAAGCAATGATAAACCACCATAAACCACACATATTTTAATGGTCTATCAAGGTTTATCCCACGCATTTATGGTAAAATTGAGGATGCTTTACCATTGCTTCAAAACTTTACTAAGCTTTACTAACGTTACAGGTTTTGACATGTCCCAGTCCCATATTTGCCTCTTGGCATCTGCGACTCTTTGTTTGGGGTTCCCCTGAAAAACGGAACAAGTCATGAAGGTACCACATAGTAACCATCTCAACATATCTGATCAATACCTTCTAGCTGACAATAGTTTCAAGCCCTGCGGGCTCTGCAGTGGCTGATACTGCCCAGATCTGCCCAGCCTAATGAGCTTTAAAAGCTGCACTTCACGTGCCACGCGTTCGATGTCCGCCACCTCTTGGATGCGATCTTTCCTTGGTGGAGCAATCGGTGCATGTGTAATTTGCGTGTACCGATGCATGTATGTCAATAAATTATTAAGATTTATTTTAACCATTCAATGCAAAAATCGAATGAGAACACGACTTGAACGAATTGTTTCAGCCAAGCTCAAGAACACCAAACAGCAGCATCCCAGAAACATAATGTATTCTTCTGCAAAGTCTTGAATATTGCTGCAGCTTGTGTCATAATTTCTCTCTTTCCATCCTGGCCCATTTAATCTGTTTGGAAAAAACCGTCCACAGGATATCTCCTGCATTAGAGTGGTGAGTAGCGTTTCTGCAGTCACAATGTGCAACACTTTCAGATTCTAGACTTCCGGTAACCCTGATGACCAAAAAAAAACAACTGATGCCCCTTGACCCAGAACTTCTAATGAGATAAACAGTAGACCCAATAATAAACCATCCCCAAGTGGGGTTGACATTCTACCCCCCCCTCACCTTTTCTTGTTATTTCCTTGGATGGTATATCACCACTGATGATCATCGTCCCTTTAGATCCCCCCCAAAAAAAACATTCCATCCTATTCCATAAATCCCCGTTGATAGTATGGTGAGATTGGATTCATCACATCATCATCACATAATCGTCATGTAATCATCACGTAATCGTCACGTAATCATCACGTAATAATCACGCAATCATCACGTAATCATCACCTAATCATCACATAATCATCACATACAGTATCACACAGTAATCATCACATAATCATGGATCATCTGCGCCAAGCTTCTCAAGCACTTTGACAGCCACTCTTTCGCCTGTCAAAATGTGCCGTCCGAGCTTCACTTTGCCAAAGGTTCCTGGCCACCAAAATGTCATGTGGCTGTCATGTGGGAAAGCCAATGATAAACCTACCAGTTGGGGATGGTTTATAACGTGGTTAAACCAATAATATCAATGATAACCCATCCCCCAAATCACCATAAATAGGTGATATAAACATTCTAAAAACCATTCCCAAATGGGCGGTTTTTTATTGTTTTACAGTTTACCCACATTATATGTTTACATCACCATCCATTTAAGGTTGTTTTGGGGATGGTTTATTGAGCTTCCTGAGGTGCCCCTGGCACCTCATATCCGTCCACCCATCCATCTACAAGCAAATAATGATGTCCGTACTATAATTTACTATGTACCTATAGTGGAAATCTGGTAGCAATTTCTGAGTCAGATTCAGAAAATATCATCAAAACCAGCCCATATGATGAAGCTCCCATGTTCTAATCCCGAGTGGATCTGTACAAAGCTGACACACCCTGCGCCTTCACCAATGGTCTTTCCTAGGATGTAGTGTCCCAATGCTCCGCGATGACCACTTGCGCTGGCGCTGGTAGTAATGGGTGCGCTGGTTGTAACTGGAGACATTGGCATGTTGGGCACCTGCAGCCGCAGGACCTGTATGGACCTACTGGACCTGTTTATTTTGGGGGTGAACTTGCCGCAAAACCTCAGAGGCGCGGATACCTCAAGTTCTCGAGACAATCGGTGTTCATTGTTGGTGGCCAATTTCAACACATCGCAAAACCGTAGTCAGTTGGGATAGCAACGAGACCCCATCTTTGGTTAAAGAAAGAAACATTCGGAGACCCCGGTCGCAGTTGCGAGTCGTGAGGTGAGAATTGTGAACGAGGTCCTGGATTTACGGAGCTCACGTTGCACCTTGACACAAAATGTCAAAATAAATGTTGGTGACCCCAGCCCTGTCTAGGCACTAGGTTGACCATCGCGACCGGAGGTGCCATGGGAGCACGGCGCACTGGAATCGTGGCCGCTTGGCAGGCCATGACGTAGCAGATTTGTTTCCACCACGTCTTGAACCACGGTCTCCGGTAGAAGAAAACACTTAGGAGATGCGAGCACAGCTAGCTTCTACTGAGTATGGCCACCCAATACCACCATCATCACCATCACCACCATCACCACCGTCATCGTCACCATCACCACCATCACCACCGTCATCGTCACCACCATCATCACCGTCATCGTCACCATCACCACCATGATTGTCACCATTGTGCCCATTGTCACCATCGTCATCAGGAATCGACACAAAGCTGCAGGAGCACCCTACAATGAGTGGAACAGTTTGGTCATGCCCATATCATGCCAAGTCGATTATAGCAACCACCAAAAAGATAGAAAAGTAAATTATCACTACTTTGGTGGGATTTTATGGATTTTACTTTTCTATCTTTTTTGAGGGGTCGTATATTGTTTGCCCATCATCATAAAGGGTCAGAAGCACAGAATCCATAGCTGGATTCATCGCCAAGATTCTGTCGCAGGTCATCAGGCAATGGGGCAATGGCCTGCCCCACCGCTCTTTAGCCCACAAGTTTCATCAATTTAGTACGTCCCAAAAAGGACAGGAAGTGGCTGAAAGATGCTGAAAGGGGGCACTGATGGTCACCATTGACTGTTTGTAGTCATGATGGGCTAAATTCCTTGGCCGTGCCTCGCGAGGGACGTCATCCAAGTCTTTGAATGCCAACCGGTACCTGCCATGGCTGACCGGCCCTGGTAGAAATCGGATCTTCCAGGTCTATATACCGCCCGTTTGCTTCCAAGGGGCCTGTGCAGGAAATTCCTTGGGCACCATTGCAAATCACGCAGGAAGGCCTAAGGCCAGCATCATCCATAGGTCCATAGTTGAGGCTTTATTACAAAAGGATACGAAATGGCGGAAGCCGCAAAACAGCAAATATATAAGTATCCTTGAACCATCTTGAAGCTCTGGATAAATCTGGGTCTTAAAACCAGCAAGTACTTCATGGCACTTCGCACTTCGCACTGCCACGCAACCGGAGCCACTCAGCACCCAACCTCTCGAGAAATCGCGCGATTCATCTGCTCCGGCAAATCCTTGAAGCACTCGGCACCATGGAGGGCACAAAGGCCGCGGGCAAATGATATTGTGTGATATTGTATCGACATATATGTTACATCCCTATACATCCCTACCGTATATATAAATACATACAATTCAAAAGTAATGATAATAAATAAATGAATATATATATATATTATATATTATATATTATATATTATATATTATATATATTATATATATTATATATCTTATATATATTATATATTATATATATATTATATGATTATATATGTCCATACATTTTGAAGGCTGTCATTCTGGCACGGCTACCTAAATTGGCTCAAGCCACAACCAAAGCACCTGTGTCATGCTCATCCACAAGGTTGGGGCACCATCGTCAATGCCATCAACGTTCCACAGGCCCCCCCGCATCCATGTGCAGAACGATGCCGCGCTCCCTCAACTCACTTTGAAGCAACAGGCAGCAATCTGGAAAGCTCACCCTTCCAGAAAACACAGGCTGCGAAGCAATCCCCATCAATCCCCTAAATTTCTACATATCAAAACCAAGCGACAAGTCCTCCTCCTTCAAGTCAGGGTCCAGTCTGAGAGCCTGTGCACATATTTTTTTTACTTCGCCATGTGCAGGGAGAGGATGGCAAGGGCTTGCGCCCATCGGAAAAGACTTTGGATCTAAATTGGATCTATGACATAGGTCCGCTGTGCAGCAAATGGATCCAAATGGCATGACATTAAAGTGCTTAGTCCTTCAGCCACGTTGAGATGCCCCACCAACTCCACCTCTTTCAGCAGCTGTAGCCGCAAGTGTTCCGGCAAGTACTTTGCATCAAACGGCATGGCCCGGCTACTCACGGCTACTCGACAGTGGACAATCTTTCATGCGGAATGTCTCCTTTCAAACCTGTCGTTTTTGTGATCTTAGTGATCGCTGCAAATAAACTATGCCACATTGAAACCAAATAGTGCTAGACGGAAACACCATCGCGTCGTATATCCATCATATCGCATGTGAGCTTCATCCAAAATTTTGAATGCCACCTACATCACTGCTGCTAGTCTACAGGGTGGGCGAATGAATCATCAGCTGTGTAATGCTGTCGCAACTGATCACACACACACACAACGACAAGGTGGTTCGCTATATCAGAAACCCAAAGGAAGTCGGGGAACTCATAATTTCTTGAAATTGTGAATTTCAAAAAGGCTGGAGAACCATAATCCCATTTTCTTGTCAAACAGTTTGACCATATATTTTGGTCATGGCAGCTTTGCTGATGTGGAGCCTCTTGATCAATCGTTGCTACATGTTGCTACCGTTGCACCTTTGTTTCAAAGGGTGTTCGTACAAACTAAAGTAGCTTGTATATACTGGCATGCGGTATATACTTGTATACATGTACTTGCGACAAAGGTATCGAGCATGCAAACGGACCTAGGCACAGCAGGACTGCACAAACCTTCCAACCCCAGAGACCAAGGACAGCCAAGAACGTCAATGAACGCAAAAAACCATGCATTGAGTATCTTTGAGTAATACGTTGCCGATCTTTGCTGCTGATCTTTGCTGTGGGCGGGTTTTTGGATGTTTCTGGGATGTTTCTGGGTCGTTTCTGTCATCCCCCAAGCAGCTGTCGACCTTGGCAGCGGCTGTGGGCGTACCAGGGTCCGTTGCCAATCTCCCAGTCGTTCACTTGACGAACCCAGGGCTACAAAGGTGCGGGCCTTGGCTGCGGTGAGGTCTGGGAGAGATGAAGGACATGAAAATGGGAAGGATACAGATATGGGGGGTTAGTGTATGTGTATGTTATATGTTAGATGATGTTAGTATTGTGAACCAATTTCAGGCTCAAATTTGCCCAATCAAACGCATGAGAGCTTTAGTGAATGAGGTTCTTTGAGGTATGACACTCCAACGTCAAGATTCATACTTAGTGTGGCATTTTCGTTGAACAAACCTGTCAACTGGACTAAGGCATCACACCGTGGGCTGGACTCGGCACCTCTGCATGTCCTAGGAAACAATGGTTTCCCATCATCATCATCATCATCACCATCATCACCATCATGTTATGAATTTGTCGCGGCAGGGTGTTTACTTCAAATCAAACCATTACTTGAACCCTTTTGAAATGTCAGAATACGTCAACATCACCAGGAATCACACATGCACAACGATCTCTCAATTGAAATGACCCTTTTATTCTCGGGCCTTGTGTGATATGTAAACAATGATCTGGGAATAGAAAGTGCTTGAGTACTTAGAGGGAAGAGATGAAACAATCCAGTCAAAGTCATCCTTCAATCAGCGCCTCCAACAGCGCGTGAGACTTCCTGGCCAGCCATGATCCAAATTCCGAGTGGCCCTAGTGGCACATGCGCATGGTGCAGGCTTTGAAGAATTTCAATTTTTCAATTGAAATACAAAAAAAAATCGAAGTATAATTAGTATAATTAGCTGAGAAATCCACCATGTTCGCTGTTTGGTGGCCTCGACCCCTCCTTGTAAACAGCAAACGCACACACACACACGTCCATATATTTATATTTAGCGGTATAATCCAGTTCAAGAGAGTTTTGCGTTGTTCACGTGTTGCATACCACTGGGGTGGGGGGGGGTTTGGGGATTATATACATGGGATTAAGGTTAGGTGTAGGGTGGGGGGATTAGGGTTAGGTGTGGGAGGTGTGTATGCCAGCATATGGGTTGGAACTATTGACTAAGCTATACCGATATGTGTATGTATGTATACTCGAAAAATTATTCGAAGGAAGTTTAGAAGCCAACCTTCCGACAATATGGACAGATGGAAAAGCAGAGGTGGTAAGAGTCAGAGAAGAAAAGAGAAGAAGAGAGAAGATCATAGAAGAGAAGGAGTCAGAAGAAAGAAGACTCAGGTGCGCCAAAAGGTAGTAAAGTCGCGATTCACCATGTTTTTCCAAAGAATTGTTGCCCTGGAGGGTCGAAAAATAGGCTCGCTAAAGCGGCGGGCGCGGAGCCATGTGGTCAAATGAGAGATGAAAAATTGCATGCCGTTGTGGCGCGAAGCACATTTCAAAGTCAAAAGTGTTAAAAACTGACGGTCTCGGACCACTTTTCGAAGTTGAGATGTTGAAAGTGCACGCCGTTGTCAAAATGTACAAAACACACCATGCTCGCATCACTTTTGGAAGTTGCGATGTTGAAAAAGTGCATTCCGTTGTGGCGCGAAGCACATTCCGAAGTCAAAATGCACAAAACACACCATGCTCGGAGCACTTTTGAAAGTTGTGATGTTGAAAAAGTGCACGCTGTTGTGGCGCGCAGCACGTCAGAGAAAGTGTACGCCGTTGTGGCGCAAAGCACATTTCCACGTCAAAATGCTAAAAACACGACATGCTCGAATCACTTTTGAAAGTTCAAATGTGGTTCCGCGTGGCAGGCGCAAGGGATTCTGCATCTTGCCAAATGTGAGCAAAATGTGAGGGTTTTGTAGCATTTCTAAAAACGATGGCAAGCGTGGGACATTTGAAGAGGATCTGGAATGATCTGGAAACATGCATTTCACGTGGCAGGCGCAGTACAAGAGACATGTTTATCTGTTAGGAGGTCACTACGCTGATTTCCTGAGAGGGGTTGCATTTTGGAGATTCAGGTTTGCTAAGATGATTTTGCGTAACAAGTGCAGCACTTCGTATCAACTGGCATCACTTTTGCGTGGTGGCAGGCGCGGGACTTTACACAGATGGAGTGGAGAAATCGAGGGGGAAGTCTCGCAGAATTGCTTAGTTTTTGATGTTGTCAACTTCGAAAACAGAAGGACGTCTCGCAGAATTGCTTCGTTTTCAAGTTGCCAACTTCGAAAATTGAGGACGTCTCGCAGAATTGCTTCGTTTTTCATGTTGCCAACTTCGAAACTTGAGGACGTCTCGCAGAATTGCTTCGTTTTACATGTTGCCAACTTCGAAAATTGAGGACGTCTCGCAGAATTGCTTCGTTTTTCATGTTGCCAACTTCGAAAATTGAGGACGTCTCGCAGAATTGCTTCGTTTTTCATGTTGCCAACTTCGAAA
>Ga0126342_10017170_pt1 | contig 12543 bp, 14 predicted proteins | sample Cyp1metagenome_FD_92528 | JGI IMG/M metagenome (GOLD analysis project Ga0126342, IMG submission 92528) | Coral microbial communities from Lord Howe Island, Old Settlement Bay, Australia - Cyphastrea 1 metagenome | ecosystem: Host-associated > Invertebrates > Cnidaria > Coral ...
AGATATGCCAGATAGAATGCCAGATAGAATGCCAGAAGATATGTCAGATAGAATGCCAGAAGATTTGCCAGTAAGAAAATGTATAAATGTCATGGTGGGGATCACACGAAGTAAAGTAATTTTGTTTATCTATATCATATTAATATTGCATATTATATATATATTATGCTTAGGTGTCATATATATATATGTACAGGTATATGTGTTCAAAGGGAAATCACATAACTTCGGGGACCATCAACCTGAATCCAACGTTCCTAACTACTTTGATCTACAATTAAGTATCTGGCTGGTGTTTATACGGTATAGGTACCTAGAATGGGAATGCATAAGATGGGATGAATCCTCAATATTTGTAACTTGTTATCAAAAGGCATACCAGCAGAGGTTGAAAGTCCTTATAACATATTTGTTTCAAGGGGTTCTTTTCAAGGTCCAAAAAAAAGCGTACCACCAGCTTATGGATATTTTCAACATCTGCTGGCAATTTGTTGTGAGATGTTTGGGTATATTCCTGTGAGAGGCCTGCTTTGTCTTTTTTCAACCATCATCCTTCCCTCAACATGGTCCTAGAATCAAAACCGCTAGTGATTAATACCATCAACACTTGGCTAAAGAGTACGCAGCCCATCCCCAAAACCAACAAAACCATCAAAAACTTACCACAAAGCCCAACCCGGTTTGAAATTTAGTGATTTTTGAAGGCGTCCTTTCCCATTCACTCTCCCAGCTTCCCTTCTCCCCTCGCCCACCCCCCACACCACCCCAACCAGGCAGCCCCACAGCCCCCAGGAGGGTGCCCCCAGGCTCACAGCCCCCAGGGGGGTGCCCCTCCAACCCAGGCCCCTCCCCACCCTGGGGGGCCTAACGAAATCTAACGAAATCTAACGCCCAAAACTGCCTCAGGAGGCTTTTCTAACGAAATCTAACGCAAATCTAACGCCCCAGCAGGGGCCAACCCAGGCCCCTCCCCACCCTGGGGGACATAACGAAATCTAACGAAATCTAACGCCCAAAACTGCCTCAGGAGGCTTTTCTAACGAAATCTAACGCAAATCTAACGCCCCAGCAGGGGCCAACCCAGCCCCTTTTGCTACTTTTCAGGGCCCATCCCGGCCGCCCCCACACCCCGCAGCCTCGAGGATTGAAAGGGCTCCAAGCCACCAAAAGCCACCAAAAATGGCTATGGGTGCCCACCGACAATGTTGAAGTTGCAGGATATTTTTGTCACAAACGTGGTTCTCGCACTTGGGGTGTGGCCTATAGATGGAGGAACAAGAGAAAAGAAGTAGGAAGAGCTGAAAAAACATATCAAGCCAAGAAAAGCCTCAAGTATATTGGTAGCTGCGCAGACAAGAGAGAGAGGGGGAGAGAGAGATAGGCCACACCGAAAAAAAACAACTCGTGACATTCAACCACAGGTGTTTTGTTGCACCCACACGATGATGTTCATTCCAACATGCCCGGCGTAACAAACATCTGATCTCATTTTCCTGGCTGGCTACAGGTCATGGTAAAACATCAATTCACAGCAGCCCCGAATTAAGGCAGCCAATTATTGGCAAACAGCCGGGCTATGTTCCATGGGGCCCATATGTGTAGGTTGCAACCAAAACAGGAGCAGCATTCAAACCCTGGTTGAATGGAATTATACCTTGGGAACTAAAACGAGTGACTTAACACATTCATCGAATTTGTTAACTAATATGTTCAGGTCCACTGAAAAGAAATTACTATAGATTGAAGGGCCCTGCAGCTACATCCATTCGGATCTCGCTCTTTCAAAACAAGCCCGTGATGGCTCAATTTGCAAGGGAATTATCGGGTCAGGAACAAACTCACCCTGCTCCACAGCGTGTTTGACCAAAGTGAGGATTGGCTCCAAATTGGCCCTGCTCCAATCCACTTGCTGGGTCGGTGATTGTTGGTGCCTTTTGGATAGAGGGTGCCATAACATTGGTTTTGGCTGCTCCTAGGTCGGAATCTGCCAACCCACAAAACATGCTACATAAATACATATAATTACAATGTGGGGCCCCCTAGCTAGCTAAGTTGATTTATAACTCCATTGGCTATGGTTTATAATTTTAAATGCTACTTATAACTTATACCTATAGTTAATGGTGTTTTTAAACAATTTTATAACTGGAGGGCCCACATTGTAGATCCTGCAAGTCTTGAATCCAGGTAATTAATATTTGACTTGAACATCCAAAATACATTTGTAGTAGTATTGATAGCTTTGCATCCAACCCATCCCAACTCCATCCAACCCTATCCAACCATATACAGCTTTAGACCGTACTTTGTGACTCCGGCCAAGGCTCGTGGAAGCCAGCAGAAATCAATGCTGTGAGATCTGGAAGGGGCGCATCACTCTCCTTCGAGGCGGTATGGTTCAGGGAGGGGATGCAATGTGGCCAATTCAATAGGTTGCAAAGGTTAAAAAAACGTTGGGGTTACTTGCGCACTACAGCTACGGTGCTGTGGATGAGTGCATGGTGGTGATTATGGGCAGGATAACATGCTACGATGTACAGTGGCTTCCCGAGTTTGACGGGAACGATGCGCACTAAGTGTTTCTCTTCGAAGGTAAGCGCTTTGCAATCATGCTCTACACCGTGAAAGATTAATTCTTGCAAAAGACGGCCGACTTGAGGCAAGGCGCCATCCAAGACACATTAAGATCAGCAATCCTCGAGCCGAAGAGCCGAGGGTACGATGCAGAACTGCGCATATCCACCTTGTTGCCACTCCTCGGCGCAGAGCAGAGATGGATGGATGGATGGATGGATGGATGGATGGATGGATAGTGATATATATCTATAATAGATAGGTAGGCAAATAGATAGATCGATAGATAGATAGATAGATGGCTAGGTGGATGGATAGATAGAGAGATAGGTAAACTGACTGGTTGATTTTGATAGATTGATAGATTGATAGGTTGATCATGTGATATGACATATTGATAGATATGTTGATAGGTTGGTAGGTTGGTAGATTTCTATATATAGGTGGCTAGATAGCTAGATAGCTAGAAGCTAGATGATAGCTAGACAGCTAGATAAGCAAATAGCTATAGATAAATAGATATATGTTTTGTTCAATATACAGCTAATGTGTATGTCTTATTCAGTGGGCGATCTCTCAATTTAACCCAGGGAAAAAACAATGATTATAGACCGATATAAATAGAACAACCTGTCTCAGGATAGCCTCACAACTCCAAGGCGGAATTCCTTCTGAGGTGGCATTGTTGCTTCATAATTTTTCTGAGCCCCCTACACAGTCTTTTTGCCTTGCTTAGAGATGGCAACCTTGACCATGGACTTGTTGAGTATCTCCTTCCGACATTTGATGACCTCACGTAGTTCCCTCGTCATGGGCTCCGAGAGCAGGTGCATATAAGGCCTAGGCAAAATGCTAGCTGTATATATATATATATATGACCGAGCGTTTGGGCTTCCAAAAACTGCATGTGTAGTATGTGATACCCTGAGCTAGGCGCAGATTGCCATACCCAAGTTCACGTTTCAATGACCAACCACCAAAAGCTCCCATCCACCTCAGCGCTTTGTAAAGCCAAAGATCTTGATACAGGAGCCACTGGACAACTGCAACTGCATATGGAATGGTTTTCTTCTCGAAAATTATGCTTTTCCCCATGTGTTTAAACTGGTATAATTTCGAGATGAACACCAATCAATATTACGCATAGATTTTGATTTGTGCTTTGAAACAATTATGGCCCAGACCATCCAGTCCGGGATGAGCCAAGGAGGTGCTTCAGGGACAACAGGAACTCCAGAACTGGAAGATAGCCACACTTGCTATTTCCCGGGTTTTCTATCAACCAAAGTACTTGCCTTGCCAAAGCTAGGCAAATAAGTAATCCAGTCCTGTAGGCCAGCTCATTTCCTTGAACCACGAACCCAACAGTTTCATCCCCAAAAGGGCGTTCTTCTCCCCGTTTGTGTAAGCTTGAGGACATAAAGGTATGGGAATTACATGGGAGCCCGACCCAAAGTAGACCACGGCGTCGTACCCGAAGACACGTTTTGACAGAATTGAGGAAGCCATAGGTAGATTGCAAGTTCTCTATCACATTCTCCCGCAGATAATCAAAGCCTTGCCTTGCCCAGGTTAAATACATATTTTGGATCTGGCGGAAGGGAATTGATAAGAACACAGTTGCCATTCCAGAATTCAAGCTCCAGTTATTAGTTCTGTCATTGCTAATATTTGAACATGAATGCTGCAATTAGGTCAGTGAATAAAGCCTGGGGGTCACCAAAATTATCCTCACATTGAAATCTAATTTGATGTGATATATATATATATATATATATATATGTATATTTATAGTATTGGGTAATCTTTCAAAATAAGGGTGCCCTAAGTCTTTACTAATTAAACATGTGTCTGGAGTTCCCTTGAATTTCGAACCATTGGTTATAAATATGATTAGTTTGGATGAGGTGTTGGGGTCCCAAAAATTCATGATCCATTTTGTTGAAGAATTTTCTCATAGCTTCTGGGAATTGTTGGGTTCTTGCCTTATTGGCTGGCATCTTTAAAACTATATTATGTATTGCTGATGGCAAGATAAGTCAGATTCAAGGATTAGGCCATAGCTTTTGAAAAATCCCTCACCAGTCCCCAGTCCCCCACCACAAGCCCAGTTCAGCTTTGCAAACGTGATCAGGCAAAGCTTTGAAACAAGCTGCGACGAATGTCCTTGACGACCTGAGAGTCAGCGCTGGGGCTCCAAATGCAAGTGTCAAGTTGGATGTATTGGGGTGGGATTAACCAGCATTTGTATACATATATATATATATACACTATAACATGTTTAACTAGATTTTCTATATTATTATTATTTACATCTAGATCTAAATAGAAACACACACACATATATATATAAATAGATTTGTAAATTTCCACTTAGGTTGGTTCACCAAAAAAGGCCCCCACAAGTCTCCCAAAAACAGTGTTTTCCCTGCATTTTATGAAAGACTTTGGGACTTGTGGGGGCCTTTTTTGGGGGTTAGAAAAATAGGTAGTTTTAATTTTCCCCACAAAAAGCTGCTGAAAAAACACGTTTCCTTTGCAGAGGCCCTCTTTGGGGTGTGAAGCAAACAGGAAACTTGTAATATAATAGAAACCCATTTCCAAATTTTCACTGAAGGTAGGGGTGATAGGAACTTCTTGTTATATAGTAACTTTCAGCCAAGATACGAAAGGAAGTCACAATAGTTGCAACTCCACAGAAGATTTCTGCACATACCAAATCCTGGAGCTGCAGGGCATGTTCTTGCTGGTCTGGAGGCAAAATGCAACATAACACGATTTACACCGTATATATTTGACTGGCACTGCGCACTTTTGAGCATTTGAGATTCCAAGTAAATAAAAGCACGAACTTCATAAACAACCTCAAGGGAGCCCCAGCCCCATAGCTGAGTCCTGTTCCAGGTACGCTGGGCCCGAAGATCCAATCCAATCACATAAGTGAACCCTGGGCTGTGCAATTGCAGGTGCCGCTATGATATGCCTTTTTCATATTAAGCGCATGTGTCCACAAAGGGTCTACGCATGGATGATATATGCATGTGTTTTCTTATATGTGTCTGGTGGTCGGGAATATCGCGCAAAGTTTAAATTTAAATTTCAGGGGCTGATCAAAAAATGAAGACCCAGAGACTCCCACCCCCCCACTAGTGGCAACCAAATTACAGGACTGGTGGCACACCAAGTGCCAAGAGCGCCAGGGTTTGCATCCGGGACAGCCGCAAACTGCGAATAGGAAGCTGCGGCATGGTCCGCCCTGGAATAAAATTCCCTGCTACCTTGAGCTTTCTGAAAATTCCTGAAGACCATCGAATTCTGAGAAGCCACTGCAACACGTTTTCTATATCAACTGCCTGGCAGTCAGCAGTACTTGGACCTAAGCAATGCTTATTTGGTGTACAAATGATCCCAAGCTTATTCTCCCATTAATTGAAGGTTCCCGGGCCGTCCCTTATATGTAAAATTATGTATGTATAAATATGTAACTACATGTATGTATATATAAGGTTCATCATTCATTGCGGTTCCCTGACCCACACTGTCCCAGCAAGAAGGGGGCCAATGGCACCTTGGCAGGGTACACCTCCGTCATCCGGCTGAGGTTGATGCACTTTGCGACCTGCGTTGGGCAGGAGGACAGGTTGCGGAGAAAGGTGTTTTGTTCAGGGCAGGACGGAGATGGACCAGCGATAAAACATGATAAAACCTTAGTCTGACTAATATAAGGACTTAAGATGTTTTTTTGGTCTATTAAGGGTCTGAGATTTTCATAGAGGATTGGATACTCTTCAATTTTTTCTTGTGAAAAAACTGCCAACTGATAGATCCTCACCCAGTCAGACTATTTCAATTGCAAGTGTTCATGTAGGTTCTCATCCACTAATTATTTTAGAAGTGTGGCATCCCAACTTTAATGTAGAAACATCAGCCTACCAAAAATATTGTTTTCCATTCAAGGGCGCGTCACCTTTTCAACAGCTTTTGCGAGCAGCTCAATGCAGACACGCTTCCCTCTGGCATGCTAGATTGCAATGATCCACGGAACTAGCCATATGTCAGTCCACCCTGTGGTCAAAAATATGTTCTTTTCTTTTAAATTTCCTATCCCAATGTAAGGTAAATAATATGAACAGATTAATAACATGGTCAAAAAGCTACAACCACCGGGATCAAACCAACTAGGCCCCGTGTTGAGATCCTACGTATTGAAATTACAAAGGCATGTTGCAAACTGGCCCTGTGTTTCTATGAAACACCAGGTTCCCAAAAGCACCCTACTCATCAATGCCACGTGTAGCGATCAGCAGCGATTCGTGATCAGGCTTCTGACTCCTGCACGCAGAATGCTTGGCTGAAGGACCGTAGGAACACCAGCATGGTTCGGGGTCAGCTTTGTGGGTGGTCATATCTAATATATTGATATTAAACAACTGTGCATAGTCACAGCAGCAGCCAAGACCAGTTAATTTATCATATTACACTATGATTATTAATAATACATGGGGTGTCTAACATAGCATAATCCAATAATTGTAACATATGCAGGTGGCCTTTGCCACTAATAATTAAGTCCTGAAAAGGCAAAAAATTGATTTTTGTTGGTTGTCGTTTATGCAGTTTTGTTCAAATCACATGGTGCTGGCAGCACCGCCCTTTCCCCCTCTCCTGATTCAGCGGCCATCCAGCGATTTCCATGGACAGAAGCCACCTTGTACACAGGTGCGAGCATACAGGTATAATAATATTAGTGTAATATATTAATATATATATATGTACTATATTGTATACTTATAGCATGAGATCTCACACATGTATCTGACAATTGAACATGTTAATTAAAAATTGAACAAACTGCGAAATATTAATGTATAATATATATAAATAGGTGTTATGTATAATATAAATATATATATATACTGAGATATGTCACATGACCATTCCACCACACATCCTCGTACAATGTACAGCCAAGTAACGAGCTTTGAATATCATCTCCCCAGGGCACTGTGCAGCCACTTTTGCGATCCACCTGACTTTAAGCTGAGCAGGGGCAAGTGATGATTTTTCTCTATTCCATTGAAAATATACTCCGGAAGCCTTCAAGTTTGCATTGTCCAATTTTTCATATGTTGCAGCCGAAATGACTTGCAGACCCCTTTGCACAGCCAACTTTGGCCATGGGGTACCAATGGCACGGTTGCAGTAGAAGCTCCGTGAGTATAAGACCACACCGATGCTAGCAACCTTGGAATCAACATCTTTGGGCCAGCTTGGATCCACATTGATTGTGTAAGACCTTAGGGGCCAGAAACAAACACAGTAAGAAGGGTAGCGGGTAGTCCCAAATTAGAATTGGGCACGTTTAATTGTGAACGGTGCAAAATTTGACAGTCATGTGTTGACAACATTTGATCAAACCCAATGTGTGACAAGAAACTTCCTTTTGAAATTTTTCTCTGGGGCCTCAAACCCAATCACGAAACCATTGTCGCCAGCCTTCATGGCGGAAACAAGTTCCTCCAAAGCTGCCCTTGCTCGGTCCATGCGAGCGTCTGACGCCTGATTCTGAACCTTGAGAGCCATGGGTGAAGGTTTCCAATCCCTTCTTGGCTTCTTTGCTTTGACTGGGGTAACAACCTTGGCCTTCCTCTTGGCTGGCTTTGTTTCAACTTCGGTAGTCCCCTTCCTTGGCCTCCCACGAGGCCTCTTTTCAACCTTGTCTCCCTCGGATCCCTTGGTAACCCTTCCCTTCCTTGCCGAAGACTTTTCCTTGGTGGCATTGTCCATGGCTTTTGCCTGGAGCTTCTCTTGCTTCTTGTTGAATTTCTCGGCAACTTTTCCAGTTTTTTCCTCCCATTTTGGGGGATAAAAGGGTGTGTGTGTTTCTACGTGCTGTCAGCCACATTTCAAACAATGGTGTGTATTTATATACATATATATATAGATTTGTGGAACAATGTTCGCATGTCCCTTGTACTCCCGCCATGCAATCAGAACACACTGTCCTGCTCCTTCGCTCTCCGAAGGGCACCTTGGGCAACCGCAAGTGAGCCATCTTCAGGAAGATCCCCAGGCCTGGGATCTGTCTTGGGCAAAAGAAAGTCTGGGAGTTGTACAGGATCAGGGACCAAAGGCCCACGAGATTCTTTGGCGGCCTTTGCATCCTTAGCTACGTATGTTGTTCATGGACTTTGAAACACAATTGAAGTTGCACAAATTGTGGGATGCGAAAGAAACAACTCCAACATTGCCTGCCAAAAGTCAGCCGGTGGCGCAGGACTATCAAGACCCAGCTGGGAAGCCAAGGACCCGGGTGAGTCTTTGGATGACTTTGCCACCTGAGCTATGAATTTGAGTACCGTACCACGAATAGGGAAAAGGCATGTGAAGTGAGAAACATTCTCCAGTTTTAACTTTTTATTATTATAGACAAGTGAGCCTCAACAGCTTCGTCAAGATCATCGCGAAATTCCAGCACCCTCTTCACAGAGATGTTCTCGACCCGGGGTGAATTGAGAAGTTTCTTTTCAGCACTACCGACCTGCATGGTGCAAGCCACAAATCATGTTGGTAAACACATAATAACAACCCATTTTTGGGAATGACTTATAACACCTATTCAATATGGTGATTTGGGGGATTGTTTATGTGTAAATAAAAGTTATAATTACATTTTGTTGCCCACATTATTTTAATATGTATATATATATATATATTGAACTGGTATGTGGGAACATGTGTAACCACAAACCCACTTCCTCCAGCTGCTGATCTGCATCGATCAAGTCATCACATGCTTCCTCTAGCTGTTGGGCCTCCAAATGCACACAGCTGGCACAGCCCTACAAGTCAAGCACTGGTCATTAAGGCCATATAAAATACCATTTCTCATCCCATGTGTAGGTCAATGTACGGCTCCCCCGGGCTATCGAAAATTGATCGATGATATTCTACTCGAATTCAAGACAGCCCTATTTTAATTGAATGGATAAGTAAACCATAGTAAACCCATCAAAACATATATTTTCAATGGCGCAGGTTGGCTCCAGCTGACCTCTGATCCAAGGGATGATGCACTCTTCGATTTCTTGACCAAAGAATTTCCCTTGGTTGAAACATGTTGAAACTGATCCGGAAAGGCTTGAAACTTGGGGTTTCAACAGCCCATGCATGGCCAAGACACATGTTTCAGATGAAGTTTCAAGATCATGTTCTTGAGGACCCTGATCTTTGGTTCCCTGGCAATTGTACCCGGTTGACTGATCCAGTTTGGGGGCGATTTGAAAGTTTGTATGGGAACTCTTTCGTCCTAATAATATTATAAACATATCATTTTTTGGGATCTGGCATATATCGATGAACCAAGCCTTGAATGTGGCGTGGCCCGAGTGATGCTCATGAGGTGTGTGCCCATGCAGCGAAGTCTCAGTGCTTGTCCTTTGGCCCAGTCCTGAATAGGAAGGGTGTTGGATAAAAGGGCATGATTGTATTGTGCAAAAAAATGCTACCCAATAAAAATATGGGCAAGGGTCTCTGATTAATCCTCGGCCACCACGGACATTGTAAACCCCAGCATGCATGTTGAAGGTGACGCTCAATAGGATCATGGCAGCCTGGCACTACATGGAAATAAGGGATCATTGGAGGTTTCTTACATAAGTGGTCCCTAAATCACAGATGTCAATAATATATATATATATATATATATCATAATATTTCATGTTTGGTGATTTGGGGTAACTCCATTTTTGAAAACTTCCACGTTGCGAGTCTGGCACCCAGAATGGATTCCCCCCTATAATAACACAACTTTGTGGGCTACCCCATGGCTGAAATTCAAATGCTTTGCGTTGCAAACTGATTCAATTCGGGTTTAAGCTGCTGGCAATGACCACCACCCCAAGAAGCCTCATGGTGAAGCAGGTGAGGGAGCGGTGTTGTATGCCCCACCACCCACAAGTAGGTCTTCAACAAGTCGAAGTTGTTAATCAAGTCCTGCTCTTGGACCACTTCCTTGTCCCGCTCTGACCAGAAGACAATCGGACGTTCCTAATGCAAATGCAGCTGCATGGTATGGGGGCACCCATGCACATCATGCAGGTATGTTGATACCAGCACAGCCATGGGATTTGGAAGGGAATCAGAATCTACCATGCGTATATATATTACATGTTGATGTACAAGGACCTATGCCCCCTAGATAGCATATGATAGCATTCTAATTGAGTGATAAGCTGAATATACCGAGAGTTGTTGTAATATACCTCTAAAACAAATAACAAACTATAGGGCAATTCCAGGGATACCTGAAGATTTCTGCACTTGCCTTGGATCACTTTTTTTTGCCATGCAATATCACAAGGGTCATCGCCAGCCATGATGTCATCCATGTTGGTCTCGGCATGGTTTCGAAGCGCATCAAAAAGCTCTTGCGCATGTTCCTTAGATCTAAATTGTGGAGATGTTGCATTCAAATCCCTGGTGCCATCTATCCTGAAGTCGTGTATTATTATCATCATTATATGATTAATAAATTATTATTATGATTATTTATATAATCACGGACGTATACTTAGAATAAAACAAAATCCAAAATTTGAAACCAAGAGAGAGAGAGAGAGAGAGAGAGAGAGAGGAAGAGAGAGAGAGAGAAGGGACGTGGCGTGGCAACACACGCACCCCTGCCGTGGGACACCACCCCAGGCAAGGACGTGGTTACCAGCGCACGCACCCCCGAAAGGACAGAGATGAGAGAGAAAGAGAGAGAGGGAAAGAGAGAGAGAGAAAGAGAGGAAGAGAGAGAGAGAGAGAAGGGACGTGGCGTGGACACACGCACCCCTGCCGTGGGACACCACCCCAGGCAAGGACGTGGTTACCAGCGCACGCACCCCCGAAAGGACAGAGAGAGAGAGAGAGAGAGAGAGAGAGAAGAGAGAGAGAGAGAGAGAGAATATGAATCGCAAGAAACCTATCAAAACAACACCCATCACAAATCAAACAACATCACAAAGTGTAAGTCGGCAACTATAATATTTTCGTATATAGGTGAAGCAGCCAAGTCTCAGAAACCTTGAACCTAAGTGGGTGATAGTACACCTTCATCCCATTCTTCACCTCCATCCTCATCATGCGGGCACCTGCCTCACGGGCATCCCTCACATCTTTTGCCACATTGGCCATGGCTTTTCCCGGCCAAGGTGCAACTGCTGGGCCACAAAAGTAGCGCTGCAATGCGAGCAAAAGGGTGCAAAGGGATCACAGTTCTTCTGGTTAAAGAAAAATATTACCAGACAAAATGTGTATCTAAGTTCCAGCATACACCCCCCAAAAAAGCAATTGCTTGGGCCCCAGTGTTGGATCCAAGAAGGGATGGGAATTGGAATCTCACCAGCTTTTTTTGGATGGGCAGTGTCAAGATTGTTGCAACCCAGATAAAGCTTATACAGCTGAGTAAAGGGAATGCGTTTTTTGACACTGCCCAAGTACCCAAGTGCAGATCGAAGGCGGGGTGGCACCTCTGAGGGAAGCGGAGCGAAGAAGACCCATGGGCCACGACGACACTGACCCCAAATCAAGTGTGAAGTTGTTTCCAAAATGAAAAATATGCAAGTCAAACTGGCAAACTCATATCCTTTTGATTGGTTTTCACCCAATATGGTTGCTCCAGGGCTGTGATTTAAGTAGCTGTGGGAGCCTATCCTCAAGTACCCATCTATGGCCTGAGCCAACAACTTGGTGAGCAGGCTTTTGGAACCAACAACCTTCTCAGCAGGTTTTCAGGGTTAAAGACCTTGTGAGCAAGTCAATGCCCAAACACCTCCTGAGCAAGCAGTCGGAAGACTAGGGTAAATTTTGATGTTTAAATTTTGAAATCACAGTGGGATTCATGCATTTTTGGGTAAAATTATGTGTCTGCATCTTCCGCAAAAATAGTTTAAATAGTATTATTATAGGTTTTGGCTCAGGCTC
>Ga0126342_10017171_pt1 | contig 12542 bp, 8 predicted proteins | sample Cyp1metagenome_FD_92528 | JGI IMG/M metagenome (GOLD analysis project Ga0126342, IMG submission 92528) | Coral microbial communities from Lord Howe Island, Old Settlement Bay, Australia - Cyphastrea 1 metagenome | ecosystem: Host-associated > Invertebrates > Cnidaria > Coral ...
AGTCGGTTTCGGGTTTCGGGTTTCGGGTTTCGATCGGTCCTGGGGAAGTTAAGTCTTCAGAGTCGGTTTCGGGTTTCGGGTTTCGGGTTTCGCAGTTCGAAACCAACTCTGCAGACCTCTCTCCGGATCACGTCTCAACCCTTGGGAACATGCACCAAAATGCATCTCTGCCGCAAATTTGAGCGATGACGACACGTGATGACCCAAGAATGACTTTTTTTTGGGCGCTAGAAATTTGCAGTCAACCTACTCCAAGATTCCAAGGCAGTGAAGTCTCCGAATACACGCCAGGGCCTGAACGACTGTGACGCTTCAGTTCTTTTTTCTTGGGGCCTGTTTTCTCCATCTTTCGCTATGTTTCTCCACAGTGAAGTCACTCTAAGTACAGTGAATTTTTGTGGTGGTCATGGTCAGTTGGCTTCACTTTCCCCTTGGAAAGTGGCTGTTGGTGCTTCCCCTGCAGGCTGCGACAGCTGCGGAAGGACATTGAGGTGGAATACCTTAGGACGTTGAATGCCAGGGGCCCCAGCACTAGGTGCTGACCTGGAGGCAACTTCAAGATCGATGGGGACGATCCTTCAGAAATGAGATGTTACTCGATTAGTAATTCTTGTGAGCCCAGCTGCAAGACTAGTGCTGCGATGCTGCAAGTCTTGGTCCCGTAGTCTTGGTTCTTTGATCAGTTGGAAAATGATCATAGTTCGTACAGTACGACTCACTTGTTTCTTTTTGGGTATGTTCAAGTTACTCCAGAGGGATACCCATCAATATTTGAAGTATTTTCACGGGGTTTAGATTTGCATGGCACTGGTCCAAGGGAAGAACTGACAGCCCGAACAATATCTGATAGATTCTGATAGGCAAACATAGCATGGTTTCTTCTAGATTTTCCCGAAAAATCGCATGCTAGTGCCCATGTTCTTGGGAGGTTCCCTGCAACTCCTGAGCACATGATAGGCCCTGCAGATGTCTGGAAGTGGAGATGGACCTCAGATGGAGAAGCTGCAGTGGGTGCCCTGCATCAGTTCCTTCCCTGCCCCTTGAGACTAAGAAAACCCAACATGGGACCTCAAAATGAATACCCTCTGGTAATTTAACGTAGCTATTGAACATGGCCATTAATAGTGGATTTTCCCATTAAAAATGGTGATTTTCCATAGTTATGTTAGTTTACCAGAGGGTAGATTCAATACTAAACCATACTAAACCAATGGTTTCTCAGCTTTTCTCAGCTCCAATTCTGGGGACCCCCCAATTCATGGAGAGATCCAATATGCTGCAATACTCAACCATGGTTTAGTTTGAAGCGTAATGCTGGAAGGGATCGTGCAGAAGGTCAGTGGGGGACTCGAGGTGTCCAGGAAACATCGCTGTCAAGCTGTCAAGCTGCCTAATTGCTCATTTGGACAAAGGGGCTACTCACCCTATAACTGAACTGAAGCTCAATACGGTTGTGGACAGTTGTGGACAAAGCAATGTCCAAAGTCCAAACCATGGTTTTCCTCATGTTGACTATGGTCAATATTAAAGGCCATAAAGGCTGCTGATATTCTGGTCATTTTGGATCTGAAACAATCATTTTGGTTTGACTCTCTCATTTTGGTTTGGTTTGGGTTGCTCATGTCGCGGTTTCTTGTGCCGGCACACGCGGTTTATGATTGGTCCAAACCCCATTGTTTGCTGGTTAAATCATGTAAATCACAATGTTTGATGGGTAAAGTATCATTAAAATTAAGGGTGGGCAAGCCTCAAACCATCATTTTCAGGTACCCACTGACTGTTTTCGACATTGACACCCCCATAGCGCGCGCTATTGGCGCGCTGTGCCGGAGGTGAAGACGGATATCGATGTCAAGAAGAGGTTGCTGAAGTTCGAGGTGACGATGGCTCCATGTTGGGGGTTTCAAGCAGAAAGTTTCCCTTTTGGGAACAAATGCTAAGTGATCTGGGGCCCCTGGGGCCTATCACTTACAAACTGGGTGATTTCTATTGATTTCTTTCATACTGAATCAGGGAGCAACCAAATGCGAATTATGATTGATGAGTAACTTGGGATGGCTCAAATCATTCACTCGGCCTCCTGTTCAACTTGTTCGGATCCAGTGGCAGCGGAAAATCCTGGGGGAAAAAACCTTCCCACAAAGGGGACCTGAGTGTCTTACGTTTGTGGAACTACAAATAAATGGAATAATATATATATACACACTCATATATATATATATATACATACACACATATACATGCATACATATGTATATTATTCTTTGAATAATCGCAATCTTTCTGATTGCATCTTATTGCTATGATCATCTTTTTGGACGTATTTCATGATATGGCGAGAAACCATGGTTAATTAACCCAGGATCCAGTAGTTCTTCCATCACTTCAGCCACATTGCGGAGGGCTCGGGCCTTCCATCAGCTGCAACCACCCTGGTAATGCTACTGATGTTGGCCTTTATACGTTCCTACTACAATGACGACGACGACGACAACGACGACAACGACGACGACGACGACGATGATGGTGATGATGATGATGATGAAGAAGATGATGATGATGATGATGAAGAAAAGACTCTTTGTTATTCGTTTCATTTCATTTCGTTATTGCATGTTATTGCCAATGTCTCTGCCCTTGTGGAGGAGCTGCTCTGGATCCTACAGCAGCAGCCGGTGTACATGGCTTCCCTCAGCGAGATCCTGCGGAAGAACAGCGTGGAGGCGGAGATGGTGATGGAGAGAGAGGTGAATGGTTAATGTTGGACATGTTATATAAATAAACACACACACACACACATATATATATATATATATATTCCGGTATACATGCATAGATAGATAGATGGATAGATGGATAGATGGATAGATAGATAGATGGATGGATGGATGGATAGATTAAGATAGATTAAGATAGATTAAGATAGATTAAGATAGATTAAGATAGATTAAGATAGATTAAGATAGAGTAAGGTGGATAGATGGATAGATGGATAGATGGATAGATAGATGGATGGATGGATGTATAGATGGATAGATTAAGATAGATTAAGATAGATTAAGATAGATTAAGATAGAGTAAGATGGATAGATGGATAGATGGATAGATGGATACATAGATGGATGGATGGATGGATGGATAGATGGATAGATTAAGATAGATTAAGATAGATTAAGATAGATTAAGATAGATTAAGATAGAGTAAGATGGATAGATGGATAGATGGATAGATGGATAGATGGATAGATGGATAGATAGATGGATGGATGGATAGATTAAGATAGATTAAGATAGATTAAGATAGATTAAGATAGAGTAAGATGGATAGATGGATAGATGGATAGATGGATAGATGGATAGATGGATAGATAGATAGATAGATAGATGGACGGATGGATGGATAGATTAAGATAGATTAAGATAGAGTACGATAGAGTAAGATAGAGCAAGATAGAGTAAGATAGAGTAAGATAGAATAAGATAGAGTAAGATAGAGTAAGATAGAGTACGATAGAGTAAGATAGAGTAAGATACAGTAAGATAGAGTAAGATAGAATAAGATAGAGTAGGATAAAGATAGATTAAGATAGAGTAGGATAAAGATAGAGTAAGATGGAGTAAAATAGAGTAAGGTAGAGTAAGATAGAGTAAGATAGAGTAAGATAGAGTAAGATAGAGTATAGTAAGATAGATTAAGATAGATTAAGATAGATTAATTAAGATAGATTAAGATAGATAGATAGATGGATGGATAGATAGACAGACAGACAGCCAGACAGACAGATAGATAGATGATAGAGTATGATACAATACATGAATGAAATAAACAGGGACATGGAACTACATAGGTGGCAACTTTGGAAAGTGATGAGCACCATTTCGGAAGTTCCAAAGGTGGTCTTTACATCGCGATGGATGTTGCTTCTCAGGATTGGTGCAACATAGGCTCAGTTTTGCCTCATGGTTAAAGTAACCCGCCAAAGAAGATAGAATTTGGTAAAATCCGAATCCAACATATTGATCAATCATGATACATCATTTTTTGGCATATTTTCTTTTGGGTTACTACAAGTATCATAAGATATATTCTCACTGTTGGTTGAGTATCAACTATGCTGGCCACCTGGTCTTCTGATTCTGATTTGTTTGCTCCCTGGTTGCCGTTCCCTGAGCTCCAGAGGACGAGGAACATCAAATCTTCAGAAGGGCCTGTGAGCGTATCTTCCACGACCTCCATGAACCTCGTTGGGAACCTGGAACAGGATAGTGACTGGTGGTAAGCAACCAGCATTTGCTGAGCCGTTGAGCCAAGGCACCTTGCATTTGTGCAAAGCGACGTGGGGCAGCTCGAGGATATTGAGATGGCTAACGGCCAACCCTTAGAAAAAAAAGGTCAATCACGACACAATCACGATTCTGCGAACATGTTGCAACTACCATGATTTTCATAATCCTCAAGAGCATTTGCAGAATCCTAAGGAGATTTCAGGATCGCTTAAAAATGTTCGTGAACCTTTTGAGACAGCCATGGCCTCCGATTTTCTATGTCCCAGGCTGAAACTCATTATGGAGTCAGAGCTGGATCTGGCCGGACCTGGGTGGTGAGATCATGTTAGATCCCCATCTCAATGAATGAAAAAATCAACGCAATCATCTATCCAGTGGTTAGGAGGGAGCCAAGGAGCTACTTAGAGTTTTCCAATCACCTAATAGTCATACAAAATCCGATTTTGATTAGACTACCAAGCCACAAAATGATACAAAATGTAGATCTTTTGGTGTCAAGCTCTTCCCAAAGAGTTTGCTGCAACTAAGAGGTCCCTGCTACTCATGCTGCTGTGAGTGGTTGACATGAGTAGGAAATTTGTCAAATTTGGATGTGTCTCCCAATGAACCCATACTGATTACATAAACAGTATATGTTGTTTTTTGATTGCAAGCTACATCAAGCTACTATTATATTGCTAATTACTACCGTTTATATGATTGACTTCGTCCCAGATCGGCAGGGGCGACTTCTCACGGACCTCTTTGACCCCATCAAGTCACACGTGACCTTTCTCATCACCCAGTGCGGCCCCTGGATGCTGGAAGTTGTTTGGGAGGAATCTCTGGGAAAAAAGATCACCATGAAATGCCAGCCGTTGCTATTGGAATGATTTGGAATGACCGGACCCATCCAGTTTTATTTTCGCTGTACTAATACCGGGTTGGCAATGATATGTCAATCAAAGAGTTTAGACCATCCATTCTTTGCGATAAACCTGCTATGATCATAGAATAATATATACATATATATATATGCATATATATATATTTATTTATCAATATTCATATGTTTACATATATATATATTTTAAAAATGTATTTATATATTTATATATTTATATGCTTGTTTATTTGCATATATATATATATATATATGTGTGTGTATTCACATATGCTAAAGCCAAGAATTAATAGCACATCCAAAAAATGCGTACATGAATATATTGGAACATATCAAAAATAAAAGCCTCAATTTTTTTTATGGGTACCCCATGGTCTTTTTGGTTCCCCTTCCCCTACGGCCCCTGAGCCACAGGATGGCAACCCACCCGGCCTTTGTGGATGGCATTGCCTTCCCCATCCTCAATCCGGAGGCACGTGAGGGATAGACCCTATTAGACCTTACCCTCTGGTAACGTAGCTATGGAAAATCACCATTTTCAATGGGTAAATCCACTATTTCGACTGGGTCATTTTCCATAGCTAAGTTAAATTACCAGAGGGTACCTCCAACAGTTGGAATGTGCTGTGAAATTGGGCGAAGACGAATTTCCGAATGTGTTTTTTGTTTCCTTCTCGTGATTCTATGCATGTCTATGTTAGGCTACTTGGGGGGGTGAACCCTCCAACAAACTAACGTAACTGTGGAAAATGTTCCATATATATATAGAAGATTTACTGTAGATTCACCTATTAAAATGGTGAATGTTAGCTTACTGGAGGGTATGAACAATATATGCATCCGGTGGCGAGGGTAGCGATCATGAAAAAGATCAGGACGAGACCTCCCTCATGTCCACCATCATCAAGTATACGATGATGAAGAAGGACTTCGCGGTTGGCACTTCTGTGGTGTTGATGCTTTCCAAAAAATACTGATGTACAAAGCCAGAATTTCAAAGATTAGATGGAAAAGTCATAGAAAAAAGTTACTTTCCATGAATTGGAAGATGCACCAGTTTTTCCCACTTGAAACTCCACCGCACCGTGAGGATGGAGAAACTCCACGGCTGGGCGGGAGCGGCTCGGGGCGACGGATGGGATGGGTCATGATTCCCATCGGCAAAACGTTGAAACCACCAGGGAGTGACCAAAAACGGGCGCTGAAGTGCCACAATTCATGCAATGTGAGGCCCCCCAGTTATAAGTTGGTTTATAAGCCCCAGTAACTATAGTTCATAATCCATAGTTATGGGACTTATAAACCAACTTAGCTATCTTGGGGGCCTCACATTGTGGGTTATCTTGGGTTCTATGGACAATCGCAACAGGGATGTCAAATTTCCAAGCAGGAGCGGAGAGGGAGACCTGAACATGGTCACGGGTGTCTTTGTGACGCACTTGTTTGAATACGAGGACCTGGCAGAGCTGTAGCTGCCAACGGGCTGATGACCTTGTGGTCAATGGTGACGCCGGAGCTCCCAAAACCAAAATGCCGAATGTTTGCGACATCTAGAATGTATATGTATCTAATCGTATTTGTATGTATCACATGTATAGCATATATCTATATATGAAATGACATATACATCTTATATATATATAGATATCTTGTATTCATGTGTGCGTGTGCCCTAACCACAGCCAGGAGCTGATGCAAAACGCAGAACGCGGAGCTCATCAAGGACTGGGAGAAAACAGGGGCATCTCTCGGTCCTTTTCATTTTGGGGGGATGAGTAAGGTATTAATACATTAGTATATATATTTGTTAATTTATTAATATGTTTGTTAATTTATTAATATATTAGTATATAATATATATATATATATATGTATGTATGTATATTAATATCTATATATTAATGTGTAATTAGTATGGATTAGGAACTGATTAGTATGGCTCCGTTTGGGCCTTCGCCGTTCGCCTTCAACTTTCGGGATGGCGATGGAGAATAGAATTAGTATAGAATAGTACGAATGTGTGGGGACTAATATGGATTAGTTACAGGTATAATTCCTAATTAGTAAAATGTATGGGATATAGTATGTGTGGGGATATAGTACTAATTACAGTAATTAGTATAATGTATGGCTTGCCCTTATTCTGAATCTTGATGGACTCCTGGACTCCTGTTTCTGTCGTTGTCGCTTTGTTCATGGGACTTGTGGAAGGTCCTCTCACACTAGCTGCTAAAGAGCAGTTTCACCTTCTTCACGTACTCACTGTGCTTCCCATGAAATTGACACAAATCATAGACCATGAGCTTGTGCTTCTCCTACGCGGGTCTATTTGTTGGAAGTCCTTTGTGAATCTTTGCAACCACGACTTGATGAATTCCTGCTGTCAGATCACTCGGGCACAGGCACTGAGAAGAACCGATACCTGAACTTCCAAAATGAGCTGTCCGCCTTCCAACGAAGCTGTGTAGAGGTGCTGCTTTTAAATTTCAGCCACTTGAACTTCGCTGAAATGGCTTCAGGGTTGGTCATTTAGGTATGTAACTGTCAACCCATGAAACTACCAATTGGGCACCCAATAAAATTGCCCATGCCCACAACCCCACCAGAACCGCTGTTTTTTCAACGTAGATGTTTTGAGGTTGATCTGACTGTTGCGGCCAGGCAAGCAGGGGAGGAAGCGAAAGGGAGAAGGAGCCCAGCCAAGCAGCCTGCCGCAGCGCAGCGATTCGCAGACACCCAGAATGGTGATAGAGTATTGGATGTATTGGATTTCACTCATGGAATTCATGGACATTTCCACCGCAACTTGGAAAAGGCTCCCAGTTGACCCAACTGGAACAGTAGCGGCCGCGCCGGCTCTCAGCCAGGATGTTCACGCTGGATGCATCCCCAACTTCATCAGGAACTTTGTCCCTCAGTTGCGGCATTTCCCCACAGGCTGAGGTAAATTGTTTAATGCATGTCGTCTAATGGGAGGGCCACAGGACATACAGGTCATACCCTTTGGTGAACTAACATAGCAATGGAAAATGGCCATTTATAGTGGATTTTCCCATGAAGAATGGTGATTTTCCATTGCTATGTTAGTTCACCAGAGGGTACAGGGTATGACTATTAGACTATTAGACCCTGTCTGTTCTTGGAAAGTCGCCCCACATCCCTGTTGTACATCATCCTATGTTGAAGGCTTGAGGTCTAGGACCGAAATCCCATTGGCACAATGGTCTGGACTAGGAAGTGTGTCCCATTCCTCGCACCTCGCTCCATTGTTACGGACATTCAGGGTAGAGTAGAGAAGAGTAGAATAGAGTAGAGATGGGTAAAGCAGAGTGGAGAAGAGTAGAGTAAAGAAGAATAGAGTAGAGCAGAGAAAATTAGAGTAGAGGAGAGGAGAGCAGATGAGTAGAGTGCCTCTAGGTCTCGCTTTTTTTCCGCCACATCCTGACAGCCACAAGCCACATTTGACAGTTTCGCACAGAAAGATAGCCCAGGAACGTTGATCAAAACACGCTGAGACTTCAGAAGATATATTTGACATTCCCATTACCATACACCATTATGATCACTGGATTATCAGGGTTATGATGGTTTGTAATCATTTATATTTATTTGTTATTTATCATTTAACACATTTATCATAATCATGGTTATGATGATTTATGATTAATCATTTATAATTATCTATTGAATAATTGAATAATTCATAGTCATGGTTATGATTTGCTATGATGGATTATAGTCATAGAACTATTTAACACACATATCATACTGGTTTACGGAACTATTATCTAAGTTATGATGGGGTTTATTGATGGTGTTTATGATTTAATTTATGATGGTTTATGATGGTTATTTACACACACATCATGATGGTTTATGAAAATTTAACACAACTATGGACAATCACCATTTTCAATGGGTAAATCCACTATAAATGGGCCATATGTGTCACATTTATCACATTTTATCACAATTTAACACATTTATCACAGTGAAATTGCCGGGTATCTCCCAGTTCGGTTAAACCACTGGCTGGTGAAAAAAAGCCGAGGTCAGCCAGATCTTCCAGGACGAACGAGCCAAGGACTTCAAGATGCTACTGGTGTCGGGGAGACCTGCCGAAATGGACATCTTGGGACATGAGCTGGTTTTCTTAGTTTTATATATTGTTATTACATGTTATTACAGTTGTTTTTGCTTTATTATTGTTGTTGCCATTCTTTTTATTATTATTAGTATGTTGTTATTTGTTTAAGATTGTTTGAGGTTAGAGAAGGTTGTTGATGATGATGATGGTGATGATAATGGTGATGATGATGGTGATGATGATGATGATGATACTACACATTATTTGCCTCGTGAAGATGACCCAGGAATTAGACGGTGGGGAATGGAGGTGAGACTTCAGTAGTTGAGCAGAGGACTAGGAGAATCAGCGCCGTGGCACCAAGGTCCTGCTTCAAGTCTTTGCGCCATTCTCCTGCAGTCACTTATCTATCTAAGGGGGTCTGGGATGGATTTGGATGGATTTGCCTCAGGTTGCATTCCACTTAGACATCTCAATCATCTCAGATAATTGACACAGCTGCAGCTTTCCCAGATATTTTTTCGCTTGAACGCTTGAACATTTGCCAGGTCAAAGGCCTCGATTCACGCGAGTTTGGGGGGCCCAAAACTGGGCAATTTTTTCGTCCCCTCACCATTCAGACAGTCTCGGAATTTCAGTAAATCAAATAGGATCAAATAGGTACATGTAAAATATGTAACATCAATATTTTATATTTTTTTTATAATATGTCCCGCTCCCCTTTCTCGGAATTCACGTCAAAAAAGGCTTGAAACGCGTCAACTTTCTTTGTCGATTTCAGAGTGAACGTTGAGCCAGCTTCCCTCGAGAAACCGATGGTTTAAATCCTATATATATATATACACATACACATATGCATCCCACACATCTATACTTAATATATATACAGTATATACACATGTTTTTTTCTCATCCTCTAATTACACCACGTTCGTTTGCCAGTTTGTACCACCTGCGGCGCCCTTGACCCGCGCTCAGTTCAAAGATCTGCACTCCGATCGCTTCATTGGTTGGGGTGCTGAGGATGGCTACACCGGGGGTGAGGCATGGTGGGATCAACGCATGGTAGACATTGGTAACTGCCGCTGGTCCCAAGATTTTTGGCTTTGAATGGCTGATTCTCAGTGATTCCATCTTGTTGGGTCGAGAATGTTGCGTCCCAGCCATTTGGCAGGTGGTTTCAACTTATTCTCGAATTATTCATCCCCGCTTGAAGATGTTTCCCAGTTGGCCTTCAGATCGTTGGCCGCACCCGACATCCAAGGTGTTGGGGAACATTCTGGCGAGCGTCTTGGAAGCTTTGCAGACGCCAGCCTTTAGTGTGGGACTCAGGGGCGGCCTGACCTGGTGGAAAGCCCCAGGGAAGCCAGCCAGCATCAGCCAGCTGGAAGTGGGGGACATGGGGTCACAAGAGGTCTGGGAGGTCGGGTTAATTGACAAGCCATGTGTCCAACTGGCTACCTGCAAGCATGCCACTTGTGAGGCTTGGTGGTGCTCAAGATCCGAAAGCGGGTCTTTGAGAATCACATGAACAGGATGGATTTCGGGCCCTGAAATGCTGCCTTGATGTGTTTGTACTATAAACTCAGAAGTCTAGTACATCATGGCCGCCTTTAGAGAGAGAGAGAGAGAGAGTGCATCATGGCACACCCAGCAATGCCAGAAACAGAACTTGTTAATAGTTTGAAGCCTGAAATTTCACATCCATTTGTTGAAATCCTGGGTTCACGTCCAGCCATGCAGCGCAGGAAGAATGCTGCGAAAGGTGAGAGTGACTTTGACCGTTTGGACGTCGCTGAATTGCTGCTGGATCGGGTGCTCTACAACGTGCAGGCGGTTCAGCCAGCTGATCATGACCAAACCCGTCGTGTTACGTCACTGGAATGATGGGAATCGGATTCGGGGAATCATCCCTATTTTCAGGTTGGTGAGTTAGTACACTCCAGCCAGTAGATCAGCAGAGTGAGTTGTATTGTCGCCCAGGCTTTGGCGAAGGTATTCCAAAGATCTGCTGGGAGCTCAGAGCATCTCCTAGCCGGGGGTTCGGCCCGGTTCGACAGTGGTAGCTGAAAAGAGATGGTTGCATTCAACCCAGCAAGGGCTTGATGGACAATATTGTACGATATTGTACGACACATGCGGAAAAGCCAATAATACCAGTACGATTTGAGGATGGATACTTATATAGATGGTAATTTTGGGGATAGTTTATTGCTGGGTTCATCACATGATTTCCAATATCTTGAAACGCCACAAGCGTAGCCAAGGCCTTGCGGTTTATTTTCATGGGATTTCCAAGCCTCATCCGATGAGGTGCACAAGCAGATGTTTCAGGCACAGTTCCCAACCAAAGTTAGCCAAGCTCCCAAAGAAGAACCTGAGTTTCAAGCTCAGAGCGGTCAGAGCGGTCAGGGCGGGAGCGTGATTTGCTCTTAGCTTTCGAAGCTTCTCAAGTCTTTGGAGATACATAGCGATATATAGTTAATGAATGTTAATGAACTATACTTATACATATTTATACGCACACACACACACATATATATATATATATAGATGACTGATACACATTCTTCTTGTAAAATAGTGCATTCTAAAAAAACACACACATATGCTGATGCTATTTAAATATCTATCAATATCTTATCATGCTATCCTTCCATTGCCAAGAAGGGTCTTTTTGCGCTCAAAGGTCGCGACAGATCTGCGATGAGATCCGGGTTCAGGGCTGAGGTGAACCAGGTGGATTTCACCACTTTTGGGTGCCTGGGAAAATGTGGGCACAATAAGGCCATGTATCAATGGATCAATATGGATCAATGGTTTAAGGGTCAATTTACAGGAAAACTCCATATTCAATGGGAAAATCCCATGGGTTGCCTGTAGATTTTCCCTTAAACCAATCCATTGGTAATGCAAGGGTTTCCCAGATGGAGTCCCAGATCAGCCCACCGCCGGAATTTTCCTCAGGACTTCACCTGTCACGTGTTGCACCAGGAGTGTCTTGGCGTATGAACAGCAGATTTTCGGCCGGCTACGTATTGAGAGCTGTAGCAACATGAGAATTCCAGCACTCTCCCCCAAACAAGTTCAGGGTTTTGAGGGGTTTTGAGGAGTTTTGAGGGACTGGACATGATTTTCTTTGCTACTGGAGCCCACCACACCCCCCCATCCAAGGCTCATGGAAGTGATGCGTTCCTCGGAGAGGTCCCCAAGGGGTCAATCGCAGAGTGCCCCCACCAATTGGGATGGGCTCGGATTCGCAGGGCATCAGCCATTGGGTCTCCC
>Ga0126342_10017172_pt1 | contig 12542 bp, 13 predicted proteins | sample Cyp1metagenome_FD_92528 | JGI IMG/M metagenome (GOLD analysis project Ga0126342, IMG submission 92528) | Coral microbial communities from Lord Howe Island, Old Settlement Bay, Australia - Cyphastrea 1 metagenome | ecosystem: Host-associated > Invertebrates > Cnidaria > Coral ...
ATCAAGCTGACGTCAGCGCACTCGATCGCATGCCCAGAAAACAATTGCCTGCCTGCCTGCGTGAATCCCCGTTGATCTACAGTTTTGATTGGTTTTGCTTGTTTGATCATACTGTTCCGGTTCGACATACATTACATTACATTACATTACATTACATTACATTACATTACATTACATTACATACATACATATATGTATATATTTATATATATATGTATATATATATATATATTGAATATATATATATATATAATTTATGTATAAATAAATATATATATATAATGTGTATATATATATATACACAGTACATAGCATTATGTAGCCAAATGGATCCAAATGGGTTGTTGTCCAGCTCGCAAAAACGGAATGCACATCCTGTTGCAAGCCACTGAGACGATGAGACGATGCTTCCCCGACTGTTCAAGCCATGACTCTGTTTTCCCCAAGAACTTGGACGACACCCAGATCATTGCTGGAAGAATCGCATCAACAGTCAAAAAAAAAAACTCCCAATGATTTCAATGGAATCTACTGGTGGTTTACCATTAGCGCAATAAACATCTATGAATCATTATGAATCTATGAATCTTTGATGGTTCATGCGTTGAATTGGGTAACATTTGACTTTCCCGGAAGCGAAGAAATTTGCTCATCACTGAGGCACCACAGTGGCTTCCCAGCGAAGGACTGCAGCACTGGAATGAAGCACCACCAATCGGCTTGCAGGGTCTCCTGCAGTTGAGCCGGGGGTTGAAGCAAAACATCCTACACAATGAGGCGATCATCAGATCTTCATGAACCAACTTGAAGGTGAGTTTCAGTACAAATGCTGAAACACTGATCTGAAAGCTGATGAGCTGAAGTTCTTACTGACCCAAAGTTTCAATGGCATGGTAAACTAACATAACTATGGAAAATCACCATTCTCAATGGGTAAATCCACTATAAATGGATCATTATCAATAGCTATGTTAAATTTGATAGCCGATTTTCCACTATAAATGGGTCATTTTCCAACAAATTACCAGAGGCTATGGGCCAAAAATCAGCCAAACGCAGCCATTTTTCGCCCCCCCAACAACTCGCTGAGCCAATGAAAAAATCTCCCGGAATTGGATCAATTCCGAAAAACAGGAAGAAACACAGAGAGATGTCCCGTAAACTTTGCCGTAATCATCGAGGGAAACATCTATATTATATTAATATATTATATATATATATATCATATATAAAAAATAATCTTAAATGAGAAAACATCTGAAAAAATGGCATGTCCTGGATTGAAAAACATGTCCATCATTGCTATTCAAATGGTTTCGATGAAAATCTGCCAAGCGTTCGGGGAAAGCTTCCAGCGGCATCTGTGCCAACAAGACTTCAGCCACCAGCCACTGCTTGGCAGATGCGCAGAGAGTCAAGGTCTCACTATAAGTGATCTCGTCTAAGGGTAACCTGCAGCCAGAGCTTGGAAATTTTCAAGCACATTTCCTCATTTCCACTATTTGGATCTTCCATGATCTTCCCATTCCCACCCAGGAATTGAAGGGGATAAAGCAAAAACAAAATCTTTGGGTGCATTGGATAGGTCGGATAGGTCATCAAACACAAAAGATTTGAACTTCTCTACTTCCGCAGTTGCATATGAGCCTGAAGAAGCTCAATTGTCCGCACACGTGCTGCACATATACGGTACATGAATGCACGAGTATGTGTATGATTGTGTATGATGTATATTACAGAGCCGACAATATATGTGCATACTGGTGCCACCCACGCAAACATGCTATGGGTAGCATTTACAAACACAACAATATAACAAATTTTCTACTGCATCATTTTCCAGCATATGTCAGTCTCACCAGATTCCTCGCCCGGCTCACAACCCACTTGGGTAAAATCCATACTTGGTTTGTTAAAATGGGACAAGCCCCCTTTTTGGGGCCATAGAAAGTACTGGTGTCCTTTATGGCAACCCCACCAAGAAAAAGAAGAAAAACCATGAAGGTATAGACAAGTCAAATCCTACTAAACTTGTCATGACTCTATAGGTTTCTATCTCGTGGGGGTTGCTATAATCATCTACAGTATATATAATCATCTATAATCATCACCTATCCAGTCTTATCCTCATAATATCACCATAATACCACCATTTTCGACGCTAAACATCTCAAATCACCATTTTTCTGGTGGGGGTGCTATACCCTCTGGTAATTTAACATAGCTATGGAAAATCACCATTTTTTTATGGGAAAATCCACTATTCCTATGGCCATTTTCAATAGCTATGTTAGTCATTACCAGAGGTTATATCCCATTAAATCCCATTAAATCCCATTAAACCACCATTTTCCCATGGTTCCATGGGATTTTCCGGCAAATCCAGGCACCTTCTCTCGGCACTTCCCATCATCACCGCGCTCCGCCAGGGCGCTGCCGCCACGGCGCTGTTCAGGCAGACGAGGTCACACTGTTGGGCCCAGCTGGCCATCCTGCGTAGCAACGTGAGCACCTGGAGGCGAAGATGCCGTGGGGGCAACCGTTCAAAGTGGATAAACATCTATAAACATTGGGGTGCACCATGAAAAACAACAAATATCTATATGTAACTCCGTAACAAAAATTGGGTTTTGAGAATTGAAGTCATCGAGAAGTATTTTAAGAAGAACGAATTGAGATTTGATTGGTTGTCCCAGCTACACATCTTGCCAGGCTAGCAGGAAAATCGTTGTTTTGCACAGGAAGATCATCTATCAATGGACAAATTGGTGATTTTCCAGTGACAGGTTCGGTTGCCGCAGAGACCTTTGTGTGAATTCAGATAGCCTGCTTGAGTACTTTAGCCATTCGCTCACCTGCGACCCCTCACTGCACCTTACTCCACTGCAGGGCTCTCTGACATGCTGACATGCTGCTGCTGAATGACAAAGCATCAACCTGGTACCCGGATGTCGCTGATTGGTGATAGAAACGTGCATGCATACTGCGCCGCATGATATTATGTTATCATATGTCATCACATATCCAACTATTCAGGAACCATAGTTGGTTATTGCAATAGATATAGGTAAAATACATGAACATATACACATATATGCGTATTTGGCATGCAAACCCATTATGAAATCCTATCACCATTTCTGCCTACCATGAAATGACATCCCGATTGTGAACCCCTATTAAGCAATCATAAAATATCATAGACCCCCCATGTTTATTGTGTTTACGCACAAACATGTAACTCAATATAACTAACTCATTATATAAATATTATTAAATGATGATTACATGTGTAATTACATATTGCCTAAAATTCAATAAAACTCAGCATAATTCCCTGTATAAACACCCATTGTCCCCGCCGCTGGGCATCACCCTCCGATCACCTCCTTCGTCGCCAGCAGCCGCAGCCCTTGCTGCCATTCTTCTGCCGCAGCGTGCTGCGCCAGCAGCGTGTTGTAGGACGCGATGCTGGCCTTGGATCTAGCTCTGCAATGATCCACAATATTTGGGAAACAATGGGTAACTGGTTGGTCATATACCTACCCCTCTGAAAAATATGAAAGTCAGTTGGGATGATTATTCCCAACATATGGAAAAATAAAACATGTTCCAAACCACCAACCAGATAACGATAGATAATGCCTCCCATAACACCAATAATATACCATAACATGGCGATAATGTGATAATGTTGGATAATGTGATTAATTTGTTTTGTTTAGGCCCAACTAATGATATTATTTAGATATATGATATTGGAAACAATGATCATATTTGGGAAACAATGATGGTTTCAATGATGGTTTTCCGCAACACCCAGAATATACCCAAATGCATCGTGGAGACCAAGTACAGGAAGCTCTCGCCTTTAAAAAAAAACTTGAAATTCAGTGAGTAGGTCGCACTCCCTGATTCTGTAAGTACAAAGCTGGGGCCTGACCTTCAGATTGGAAAGGTACCAGACCTTTCCAAGCATGGTTCCAAAGATTTCCAAAAGGCACCCTGTTGCGTCCGCAAGTTTTTCGACGAGCTGCATCTGTTCGCTGCAGAGACATTGTCTGCAGAGTTCCTGTTGCCCTCTGCCAGCCCAAGACGTTGAAGCCATCTGCACAGATGGCGATGTTGAGGCCTCCGATGGAGTCACCATGCCCAGGACTAGTTATTTGGGATCATCCTGGCGTCAGCCCAGTATTTTTGTTGCTTAAAACATGTTCAAACATGCTGAACCCTATGGATCCAAACACTGTCTGAGAAGGTACTTAACCCTCCAAATTATAGTAACTTATACCCCAAACACTTCCTAAGAAGCTACTTGGATCCATAGGGGAAGTAGCCAAGAAGCCAATGGTGTCCACTTTTTGGACCCCTTGGCACTCCACAATGATGCGCAATGCTTCTCGCCACTGGGAAGTCTGCACACAGCAGCTGGCGATAGCCTCATCAATGATTGTAGCCATCACGAAAGTCATGGGAGGTACGGCTGATTTACTGGGATCATCGAGAGAACGCCTATAGAAAACCATGGAAAACCTAGAGGGACACAGTTTTTTTTCCATCCAAAAATTGATGTTTCCTGTGGGTTTTCTCTAGCAATCCAAGGATTGATGGTGTCAGCCCGTACCAAGAATATGAATTATTAGGGATCATCATTACAAGCATGGATTGAAAATACCCAAAGGCTTGAATCCACCAGCCAAGTGGGAACGCAAACAGGAAAAATAGTTGTTTTGAAGGGAACAAGAAAGTGAATTTTCATGGATTTTCTAACCAGCCAAGCCGTTTTTTTTTTGGGCGGGGCGGCTTCTCTACATAGTCCTTTTCCTTCTTCAAGTAGAATCACTTTCAGCTGCGGGCACACCAGGATTCCCCTCATTTCCCCGGCTCAAAAAAATGGCCCTTACAGGGCCCTAGAACCACCAAATGTTGGGAGGATGAACTCCTGAAAAATTAAAATAAATCATTTTTCCAGCCTTTTTGTAGGCCTTTTTGTAGGCCTATTGAAGTCTATTGTTCCCTCAATAGCTGGACCCACAGCCGCCCTACGGCCCAGGCATTAATCGCTGCCAGCTCCTTGGAGCCGCGATTTCGGCAGTCGCGTGAGCTTGGCAGCGGAAGGCAGCGGCGCCAGCAGTTGGAAGTGCTCAGACCTTTTTGAGGTCCGACCACACTTGGGATATGGCTATTGGTCAAAACCCTGGCACCTAGTGAACCCCAAAATAGCTGGTAAATGGATGTTCATCCCATTAGAATTGATAATAATAGGTTTTGACCCACCCCCATATCTGGATATCTTGCCCTATGGATCCAAACACTGTCTGAGAAGGTACGGCTAACCCTCCAAATTATAGTAAATTATACCCCAGTCCCACTTCCTAAGAAGCTACGACTGGATCCATAGGGTTGGGATATCTTGGGATTCACATCGTTTCTCTTCCTTTGGGGGGGTAGAACTTGGTAAAACACATCTCCCGAACTTGCTTCCTGTCCTGGTGAGATCCAAATCAGCGACAATGGAGACTGTGAGATGAGTTATCAAAGGGGACAGGCGAAAAAATATGACATGTTTGTTTCTCAAAGGATTTGCCCACATGACATGGATGAGGTGAACATTGCAGCTCTCTCTCTCTCTCTCTCTCTCTCTCCAAAAAATGTTTTTTGGCCTGCTTTGAGGCTGACATGCCTGGACGAAAAAAACTGTACCCGTGAATAATTGTAAAAAATAGGACAACTTGAAGCTTTACAGTAAATCTCTACCAGTCGGCACCGGATGCAAAAAAAGGAAGGTTGTCACCATTTAGAAGGCCATCTAATCTGCTATCTATTTATTTAGGGGGTTTCCCTGCAAATCATAGCAAAATACGGCATAGCATGGCATAGCAACCCCCAAAAAGATCAAAACATGATTTGCCACCTAGTTTTGCATGTTCCATTTTCCTAGCCTTCCCTAAAGGTTATAATAGTGCTATCTTTATATTGGTGCTATAGATTATAGTCAGCCACCCAGCTGACCGAGCCGCTGGAAACGAGACTCAAGATCTGGTCTGGCATTGGTTCCTCGTAGTCGACCAGCCTGCAGATACGTCCCTCATCGCAGCGAGAATGACGCCTAAACCAACGTCAAATGTCTGGGAAAACCTGGGAAAAATATCGGAAACCTCTAAGCCAAGGCAATTTCTAGTGATAGTGCAGTATGAGCTATATCAATCTGTTCCATTCTACATCAAACCTCTTCAAAACTGGAAAATCCAGCAGTTTCACCAAGCTCAGCAGCCGGGCCTCATAGCCTCCCTCCACCGCACCACGGCTGCCAGCACGTTCCGCGCCACCGAGGTCAGCTGCAGCAGCTGGCGGAGCTGCTGCACCAGCAGCGCCTGCGCCTGACACCGAGGTGCGGAAAATGGATGGGAAAACGGATGGGAAAGGTGGAAAACCAGTAAATGAACACCATAAGACACTACTACCCACCATAGTTTGCGTAAGTTTATCCCATGTTTTTTTTTCCTTTTATGTGAACATAAGTGAACATAAGTAGTGTGGAGGGAAAAGACTATGGCAAAATCATTGGATAAATGATGATAAATGTGCAAAATCTATTAAAACACATAGCATTAGGACAATTTTGGAAAACACTATTATTAAAGCAATGGGGAAAATATATGAAAATATGGGAAGGTACACATATTGAGAAACTAACAGGAAAATCTGTGAAACGCCGTTAAATCATTGAAACTCATATGGGTAATCTATGGGGAAACGAGATGGAACATCAGAACTTGATTGATTTTTCGAAATCTCAGGTATATAACTATGGAAAATCACACTGTTTTAATGGGAAAATTAGTTAGATAAATCACCATATGTTCAATAGCTATGTGACACGTTTACCGGAGGTATATCATAATCCCAGTATTATCCCATCATTATCCCATTATAAAACCATATTAAAACCATATTAAAACCCCATTATAAATTAAAACCATATTAAAACCATTAAACCTCATCGGATCGGATCACCCGGCCTGGATCCACTGCTTTCCCTGGGCACAGCAGGAGCTCAGGGAGGCGAAGACGTGCGCATCCGGGCGCAGGCGCCAGGTGACAACGTCCTGCCAAGGTGTCCATCATGCCATGGGGATCTGACACATGAAGCAGATTGAAGTAGTAGATGTAGACCTGGATTTCATCTGGTCGGTGGTTTTAACCATCTTGAAAAATATGAGTTCGTCAATGGGAAGGATGACATCCCATATATTATTGAAAATAAAAAGTGTCTGAAACCACCAACCAGAGACATATTGATGCACTGTATGTATACAATTGTAGTTAATGTAGTTTGCAAACGCTTGTTGACGTGGTATCTGATTGATCCAATTCAGCGGCAATCTCTCTGCAGGGTTATCATCACGTGTTTTTATGCCACAAAGGGAGACAGAGAGAGAGAGAAGGTTCTTTCACCAACCGAAAAGTCGGCAAGCAACCAGGGACAGAATGTGTGTCAACCTATCACAACTGGGAGTCAATCAACCAAAAATAGGTTTGGGGTTGTTCCCATGGTTACCATACCCCACCAAACCGATGCTTAGTGTCTGGGAGCAACCTAGTCCTCCAGCCCCCTATTTGGCAGGGTCTATGTTAGTTGAGGGTGGTACAATATGTATATCACATCATATAATATATATATATATATATATAATTCTATATAAACATATACACATACATATAATTACATTATATACATTACATTACATTACATTACATTACATTATATGACATGACATGACATTTCATTACATATATAAATTACATTACATTACATGACATGACGTGACGTGACATGACATTACATTACACACACATATATATATATATATATTATATTATATAATTATATATATAATAGTTATATAATATTATATATATAATTATAATATATTCAAATCACCTTGAACCGTGAGAACTGCATCTTCAGCGCCTCCAACAGTTGAATTGCCAGCTGCCAGCTCTTTCCACCTGCTGCATTGAGACCTGGGCGCGGATGGTGATGAAAAACCCGGTGATGTCCCCGTTCACTGCTGGATACCCTCTGGTAATGACTAACATAGCTATTGAAAATGGCCATGTATAGTGGATTTTCCCCTTAAAAATGGTGATACATGGCGATTTATAGTGGATTTTCCCATTAAAAATGGTGATACATGGCGATTTATAGTGGATTTTCCCATTAAAAATGGTGATACATGGCCATTTATAGTGGATTTTCCCATTAAAAATGGTGATACATTGCCATTTATAGTGGATTTTCCCATTAAAAATGGTGATACATGGCCATTTATAGTGGATTTTCCCATGAAAAATGGTGATTTTCCATAGTTATGTTAAATTACCAGAGGGTATCTCATCCACCCATCCAACTTTTCACCTATCCTTGACCAGTTGGCTCATTCACCTTCTGTACATCCTTGGGTACTAATTTCCAGCTGTGTTTTTTTTCCATCGCAATTTTTGATGGCAAACCCTTCACCTCATACTGTTTCCATTTTTTTCTCGTGAAAAAGATCATGGATTTCATCTGGTCGGTGGGTTTAACCATGGAAGGCTTATCCCCATATATTATGGGAAATAAAACATGTTTGAAGCCACCAACCAGTCATCCATTTTTAGCTCGCAAAATTCCATTTCAATGGTGTATACGATGAACTGTCCCATCATTTTTCCAACATTATCCTACATATTTCCCATCATGTTTACATCATTTTCCCATCAGGTTCCCACGAAAAACATCGTTTTTAGATGTTTGGCACCGATTTTCTTACTGGTGCTTAGCAGGGAATGGGGGAATGATCAATAAATTCAATAAGTATATCAATAATAACTATATTAATCAATAATAACTATATTAATCATCATCCCATTCCCCCATTCCCTACTAAGCACCAGTAAGTTTTTCATGTTTTTCCCCAGCCCTTTGACCGCCGAGCTGCAGGCGCTGGCCAGAAACACGTTGTGTCCCACGTTCGCCTGCCGCGCCTGGTGCGAAACCTCCAGGGCGGCGGCCCAGCGGCGCTGACGCGACAAGGAAGCGACACAAGGGGCCAGGCCGAAACCATCCTTGGTTCAGCCGGTAAACATGACAAAAAGCTATAGAAAATTATAGAAAATTGCCAAATATCGTTGATTTACCTATGAAAATAGTGATTTTCCATACTTTGTTTTTTGACATTGCTGGGGAGGATACGCCGGATTTATCATATATGTTTATCGAATAGCAACCAAAATATACCAACGTATGAAATATCCGATGGTGAACTAACATATAGAACATGGCTTATTGAATGATAAACATTACGATATGTGATATGATGATAGTTTGTTTACCGAAACCATGCAAACCATTGTAATCATGAACATCATTAATGATTACAATGATTATAATACTGCTATATTATATTGATTACAATGGCTATTGGTTAAAACGAACCTAATGATATACATAAAATGGATTTATCTCCATGCATTTTCATTCATAGCTCTTCATAATGGTCATCTATGATCATCTATATATATTGTCATCTAAATATGTATAATATAATGATAGATTATATGTAATGGTTTCTTCACCTACCAACAGTAACCACCAGGTTTCATATCATCTCTTTAGAGTTCTCATCAACCTTCATTGCATACTAGTGGCAAATCGCAGCCAAGTGGCCGATCGAATCCCGGCGCACATGGAACAGCCATGGCTACCCTCGATCCCCAACAGCCAGGGCGTCAAGAAATTGAGCAGTCTTGAAAACTTCCAAGTGGTCCCAGTTGCAGAAGTTGTTCCAGGTGGATTTGTGATTTGGGTGATTTTTGAGGCAGGTGTATTACGTGTTCCGCGTCTATCATGATCCATCTTTTGCTGAAGTTCAGTCCCAATGATCCCTATGTTTGTTCATATAGCGGAATAGGGTCATTAGTTCTTGACTCAATGCCCCTGGTTGCTTGACCTTAACCTCTATCCACTTTTGCCACTTGAACATTTATACAGTTTCAAAACCAGTGGTGTGAAGGTTTGAGGCTTTTAGCAACATCCCCCCCCAAAAAAAAACCTTAGTGAAGAAATGTGCGTTTCTCAGGTTTTCTCCATGTGTTCCCGTGTTCCATTGGCTTTACCAGGTGTCTCATGGCTTCCAGGCCCCCAAACGGCGTGCAGAAGGAGCGCCCTCGCCTCGGGCGACTTGGGGATGCGGCTGGGTCAGATCGGATTTCTGTAGATCTACATGGATCTAGTAGCGCTACAAAATCGGAAGGGACTATGCAGGAGACCTCTGAAAAAGTCGAGTTTTCACGGAATTCTTGCGGCAATTCTTGACATCAATCAGTTTGTCCCGCTCTGCAGCCAAAGGGGCACTTCCAAGGATTTGTGCACCCCCACAATGTACACTCGTGCCCTGCTTTGGGGCAGTGAGTAGTCCTTGTGAGGGAACTGCGCCGGTGGTTGAGCCATCCTGAGAACATCTGGGTGATCCCAATTTCATCTGCGGGCTATTTACTGACCCCATAAGACATGGAACATCATGGAACACACAAGTACCACAGAAACAACACTCTTTTCATGATCATGGTATCTTTTTTGCGGAGTGGCGAAAAAAAACACAACACCATCTGTGGGGTGATTTGTTCCAAAGCATCCGGATGCTGACCCCGCAGGCGTCCTGCGAGTTCATGTCGTAAATCCTGCCCATCAAGTGGACCCAGAAAAAAATCATAGGACAACTGGTGGGAAAAAGTGGGTGAACACCTGGAAATCCAAAAAATTCTGCCGGGTCAAATTCATGTCTCAACAAAAACGTCGGCTTTTTGCTGGACCAACATGACCAACATGACCCACGTGCCGCTGCTTGCGAGGCACCGAATTTTGAAGGTGGGAACCGATTCTCTCAGGCGTCTGGCAGCTGCGGGGACAGCCGGATGATAGACATAGAAAATCCCGCCTGTAAAAGGAGGGAAAATATGGGAAAATCATGGAAAATCATCTATCAATGGAGGTTTTAATGGAAAACACAACTATAAATGGATGTAAATGGAGGTTTTAGTGGAAAAATCATCTATCGGGGTCCAGCAAGCCATGTTTCATTGCCGGAGGGTACTTGATCCCTCAATACGCAAAACCGTCTCAAAACCGTCTTTCGCGTTGGATTCCTTTTTTGGGGGGGGGCAGCATTCAATACTGAGTTGCTGGGGGGATGGAATTATATGGAATTATACACGTGGATGGGCCTGCATGTGGACCATGCATCCCTGAAGAAATCTATCACGTCTTGATGTGAAATTCGCCGTGCACCAAACAAAAACATCATGACCGCGCCCGAAAAAAATGTGCCTCTCAAAGATCCCTTTTGACCCCTCTATCAGACTCTATCAATCATCATGAAATCAAAAGAGTCGCCTTTTTAGAGCGTACGACTGCCCTTTTGCCTCAGCACTTCGTCAATGCCACGACCGCCGGGGAAGCTCTCCTGGGCGAGTCTCCCAACGGACGACGTCTCCAACATTTAGGCTGTTGTGAACCGGGCCAGTACTCTCTCAACATTTCCCAGCCAGGCATTCAGGGGCTAGATATGGCTAGATAAGTTACTATATTTTACTAATCAATGTTATAAATACACTAAATGTCACCAAGTGGGATGGGACGATGCTGCAAGTCTCACATGGAAATGGCAGTGTAAATGAATCCTGCTGATCGTGACTTACCCACAAGGAAGCTACGCTCTGGTACTCCAACAGCATGGCTGGCTGCAACTAAATCAATCTGTCTAACGTCTCCAATTATGAAAGTATTATGAACATGTTTATGGGAAAAACGAAAACATCCAGTGGCAGGGTTGAATACCCCAGGTAGGCGCCTCGTTGCTCCTCGAAACTGTGAGACTGTGGAGAGGAGAATGCCCCACATGGAACGATTATAACCCTCTGGTAATCAGTCACATGGCTTGCTGGAAAATCCACCATTTAGTTCAATGATTTTCCATTCCAACCTCCATGGCCAAAAATCGAGGATTTTCCAGTTGCCATCTTTGATGGCACCGGAAGTATCCAAAACATTCCAAATATATATTATATTCCAATAGATGATTCATAAAACACTATCCATTAGTTACAAATCCTATTGATATTTCCACTATGTTCCACTAATCACCATTAGTCACCATATGTCACCATGAATCGCCACTAACCATTGTCAACCATTAAAGGTCACCGTGTCACCTGGACCCTGGGAGCTTCCGAGCCACAGACTTGATGCCTTCCACATTCTCCAGTACGAAGCACCTGAACGGATGACCCAAGCCATCTGAAGGATTGATGGGGGGTTTAATCACCACAAGGAATGTGGATATATCTGTATAGGCTATTATCATTATATATATATATATAGGCACAGATGCCCTTCTTTTACGGGTCAGGGCAAGGCTGTCAAATGTGCCTAGTGGGTCACGTCGAATGTACCCAAACTAGTTACAGCTTTACACGCAGCTGTACACCATACTCAGGCC
>Ga0126342_10017173_pt1 | contig 12541 bp, 9 predicted proteins | sample Cyp1metagenome_FD_92528 | JGI IMG/M metagenome (GOLD analysis project Ga0126342, IMG submission 92528) | Coral microbial communities from Lord Howe Island, Old Settlement Bay, Australia - Cyphastrea 1 metagenome | ecosystem: Host-associated > Invertebrates > Cnidaria > Coral ...
GAGACACAGAGAGAAAGAGAGAAAGAGAGACAGAAAGGGAGAAACACTCAACCACCTTTCAATCCATCAGTGGGTTCGCTCTGCCATTTTTGCGTCGCACCAACTCACCTCTCCTATAGGTTTCCATTTTTGAAACTTCCGCCACCGCCTTGTGCGGTACTACTGGTATATTTATGTTGAATGGGTGTATACAGGGGAAAATGTTTCCCCTATGAATCTTGAAACTATTCTCAATCTCCATGCGGACGGTGAGCAATCTATGAATCAAAATCTCTGGATTGGGCAATGGATTTTTATCCGAAAAGTGCGTCCTAAGTGAAAGAAGAAACACCAGAAGTGAAACAAGAGTATGAAACAGAAGCTTCCGAAGGGCCGGTTCCAACTTGGGCTACTGCCGACGCAGAAACCCGAATCGCGGCCGCTGCGTGGCCTGTTGGATCGCCACTGGCCGCCCTATTGCTTGCGAGCGGGTGACCCACGTCATGCCAGCCTGTTTGCAGATGTTTGCAGGAACAAAGGGAGGAGATGGCTAACATCCTCACGGGGCACGACGTGCCAATGATGCTGGGCCAACTGTGGCAGGCAAAGAACCGGAAAGCAACAACCTGGAATCACATCACACTTCCCTGGTTCGTCGATTGGCACGTCCTAGTTGTAAATAGTGTATTTTGCTACCCCCAACCAAAGTATACCGCATTTTCCATGCTTAAATCCCCGTGTTTGATGGTTAAATCCACATTTGCCATGGTGAAATCCCATTTTTCGATGGTTCAGATACAGATGATCGCTCGCAACCGAGAGCGAGGCTATCTTCACATCCCACGCCTTCTAGCAGCGTTGGAGGCGCTATCGGCGAAATCTGAGAGGAAAAATAGCAGCAATGGATTTCAATGTCTATACATATGTTCTGTATATATATATATATACACACGTATAGGCTACCAAATACGTATATGAGTATTGAGATATATAAAATATAGAGAGAGATGGATGGATGGATGGATGGATGGATGGATGGATGGATGGGTGGATGGATGGATGGATGGATGGATGGATAGATAGATAGATAGATACTCGCAATTACATGCTCAATTTGCCTATCTATGTGATGAGAAAAACATCAGATATCCAGATGTTTCCTGTGAATCGTCCCTGAAAAAATCTCAGAATTCGAGCTCTGACTGCTTGGGGAGCTTCTAAATGGGGGTCCAAAACATCCATTTTTTGTTTGGGATTTTCCATTAAAAACATTTAAAAACCATCCAGCTATTGAGGATCCACCATAGGAAACAGCCTATTTTTATGGCATCGGCTCAAGCCATGCTATTGAGGTAGCGATGAGAGCATGGTGCAATCTCAGCCTTAAAGGGTGACCTCAATGCAAGCTTGGCTCTCCACTGAGGTGACTGACAGTTATAATTCAATGGGGGGCGTTTCATAAATGGGGGATACCTTTCTGGATAGTTTATCGAAAATCCGAACTTAAAATGGATGAGAACTGGGGGTACCCCCATGACAAAACGGACACCTCCAAAATTGAGTTCGAATCCCATCTTACCATAGTTACAACTCCGACACGACAGTTCCCTTCAGTGAAGCTCGTTTTTTTCTAACCAACGTTACCTAAGACCCCCTGGTAAACTTAGTAAACTTCACCCGACAGGAGCACAAGACCCCATCCTTGGCCATGGGATACGTGATGGAAACCCAGCTCGATACCTTGGACACGCACATTTGTCACTTGGATAAAATGATCAAATGGAGCATCCCACGTTCATCGGATGGCGGCCAGAAAAAGCAACCAGAAATTATCAGAAATTGTTCAGTGGGATGTTAGGGATGTTCTCTATATAGAAGATATTCCAAATTTTCGGTAATATGCCATATTTCAGCATGATATGGGGGATGAATCAAATAATTTTAGAAGAAAAACTACAGGTGTCCAGATGAATATTTAGTATGAATAGCATCTATATAAATTATTGGGGCATTCAATGACTCGACCTATACCCATATTCATGTCAACCCCGGAGACTACTTCGGGGTGTAGGACTGGAGTTACCACTGAGTATAACTATGGGTTTTTAACCCCCACGTTTGTTGGGATATGAAGCCCCTATAACTTTTGGCTGATAAAATAATGCCACCCCCCAATTTTTGAGACCATTTGCCACTAGAATGGTACCAAACAAAAAAGGACATTAGAATGGGGTTTACTGATCCGGGGCTGACATTATCGGGATATGATGGGGACAACGATGGTGATATAATCGGATATTTCGTGGGATATCCTGGGGATTCATCGGGATGATTTGGTTTCCTGCGCTGCAGGCATGGTTTGCCCTACAAATTGTTGCCCGACTGCAATTTCCATGTGCCGACGAAGGGGATCATCCCACAAATCGGAATGTATCAGAAGCGATTAGTAGGGGACGGTTTATGTCAGTTGATTTATTTCCTGGTTGGTGGTTTCAAACATTTATTTTCCATTTTATATATGGGACGTCATCCTTCCCATTGACTCATATTTTTCAGAGGGGTAGGTCAACCACCAACCAGTTTCTAAATGGGACGGCAGGGAATTGGAACATAGGCTTGTTCACCACGATTCTTCTGATTCTCCCAGTTTCTGGTTTTCTGCCATGACCAGCATTGAAAGCGACCAATGATTGTTGTTTTTTTGGGATCTTCCCATTTTTCCGGGATGTATTTCCGCGATAAAAGTCCATCAAAATCCTAGGAACTATTCACTTGTTCAAGGAATTTCATGGATTTTCACCATGGTGTTCAATAATATGCATTCTAAGAATTGGTGAATTTTAATGAGTGATATGATATATATATATATAGTGCACACCATTAAACCCATGAATTACGCATTAATCCCTAAAATACCCATGACATTTCAATGTAATACCTGGATGACTCGTAGGATGACTCATGGAAAGCCACTGACTCCTTGTATTTGCCACCATGGTTTAATGGGTAATAGTGGTGATATCAATGGTTTTTTAATGGTGGTTATTTATTTATCATTTTTTATCAAAATAGTGGTTTAATGGTGATGTTTTTATGGGATATAAAAACTCTTGATGTAGATAAATGGGGATTTAATGTTGATGTAGATAAATGCACTAGGGGGCTGACGTTTGCCCGAAATCCACGGAATTCCATGCGGGACTGCAATCTGCTGTGTTGTTTCCGTGCGTGTTTTTCGTACACTGCGAGCATGCAAAATATTGATATTACCTGCGTCTCGTGGCATTTTTGCGCTTACCTAAGACGGCGCCTACCAAAATCACCTTTTGAAGCGTATCTTAAAGATATCCTCCGTAATTTGCAGTGTTTCGAGCCGTTAACTGAGACCTCAACAAACTGCAAGACTTTGAAAGGACACCAAAATAACCTAACCCTAAATAAACCCTAAACCAACCCTAAATCAACTATAAAGGACCTTAAATAGACCCTAAAACAACCGTGAGCAAACCCTAAAACAACCCTAAATAGCACGAAAATTAGCAAAACAAACCCCAAAGAAAATCTAAACCAACCCTAAGCAAGCCCTAAACACAATCTGAAACATATCCTGAACAAATCACAACGCAACTAAACCCCCAATGAAACTTTGGGCGAGCGTCCGCCCCGGAGGGATATACATATATATATATACCTATTTATATATATATGTCTCTCTCTCTGGAACATTTCATATGCATCTTAGCCACCATAAGCAGTGGATGAAGGCCTCGTACCACAACCTCATGAAGGAGGACTTCCAACATGTTTTGCAAAGGTCCGTCGCATCCTTCGACAACAGAGGGTACAACTCGTAGAAGGCCATTGAGCAGGGGTCCATCTACCAATTGCAGAGCCTTCAGCCCTATTATGAGTATGACTCCTACTTCTGGGACTCTTACTGGGTGACCCTTGCCGACCCATCCAGCCCCGTAGGACCATGCACCGGGAGCCCCCATGCCTGCCTTCGAAAGAGGGTCATGTTTTTACCAGCAGCGGAAGCATATTGCAGAGAATACCCTTGCCAAATGTTGAGGTATGCAGTTGTCCTTCCTGGTTTGTAGGCTGGCAAAACGGTTGCTAGATAATGTGGAAAGAAATTTGAAAGATACTGTCCATGGCAACACCTATGGGAGTAACCTTTGGCCAATTCAATTAAGATATTAATATTGCTAATGATATATACACTTATAGCAAGGAGCAGGCCTACAATACAAAGTCAGATGAGGCTAGGGCAAAAATTCAAAGTACATGCTAATATTGCATTGTCATTGGAAAAAGATGGAATTTGACGCATGTTTGGGCACAATTTGGCTTGGCTAAACTAATATGATAAAGGTGGTTATAACTATCCTTGGAACTTATAGTTCTGATTGATGGCTGCCAATCATCAAAGGAAATGATTTTCGCAACTTGCCATACATTGATTGCCACAGAAATGATACATAGAAAAGGAAACTTGGTAGCAATATTTCTATATATCTTTAATGATATTCATCATCAATGTTCAGAGTTTGACTAAAGTGTTTGCATTTCGAATGAGGGTACGTTGGTCATACCATACTGAAGAAACATATGACATACCTTGCAAATATTTTCAAGATTATTTGCAAAAAAAAAAAACAAATTCTATCATATTCTTGTATTGGCATGCTGAGTATAGCCATTTTGACATACAAAGATGACGTTATCTTCACATCACTCTTGATCATATATTTGCTGTGTATCATTCAATGGCCTATCCATTGGCACAATGATTTTATTTATGGAACACTGTTGCCAACATATACTTTCATCAAAGCCTTCGGAAATTGAAATTACCCTCTGGTTATTTAACATAGTCATGGTATAGATGGCCCATTTAAAGATGATTTTCCCAGCTAGAAACCTCCATTTAGATGGGTTTTCCATGGCTATGTTAGTCATAACCAGATGGTAAAACGAACCAAACAAACCGACTGATAAATTCAAGGGCCGGACAGCTGCCGGACGATCCGATCGGATCCGGCCAGTACCGTAGTGCCAATCCGGAGAATGATCCTGTGAGGATCCGGTGACTTTAGTATGTCAACGCTGTTTTCCTAGGGTCTGAGGGAGGTGGGCACCATTTTTTTTAAAGAATATATGTGTTTTATATTTTCATTTTTTTGGGACCTCCCCACCCCCTCAGAGAGGTCTAGAAGGTAAAAACCACAGAGCTTTAGGCTTTCCATGGGTCTCCAGGAGGAAGAGAGAAAGGGAAAATATATATCTATATAGAAAGCTTAGTAGCAATATATAGATCCAAAATTTGAGCCATATCTGTCCATTCCTCTTTCTGCATTAAGCTGATATGGCTGAAAATTAAGATTTATTGGAAAGTGTTACTATAATTGGTTTTGATATTCCAAGTTTGTATATTGGCATATACTAGCACAAAAATATAGAATGAAACATAACTTGTTTGGGTTGATTTTCATGACCTAAGCCAAATTGTTCAAAATATCCCGGGCATAATTAAAACAATGAACATTTGATGATATAGTGACCAAAGATGTTTTTTAGTGACTTGTTTAAAGCACCGTAAAAATGGGACCTCCACAACGTCCCTTTCTGATATATATATATATATATATATATATATGTATGTATACATATATATGTATATGAGATTGTCTGAAAGTATGGTATCTAAAAATCCCATGGTTCATCACCATTTTCCCCAATTAAAATGCCATCAAACGTGGCTTGCTGGAAAATCCCTGAACTAGTCATGGAGGCGTCGTTCGCTGGAAATCTCATCGAAACTAAATGGCTGATTTTCCAGCAAAGCCATGTTTGATGACACCAGAGGGTAGATGCTGGTGCATGTCACAAAGGTCAGATGGTTGATTTTGATGATTTTCATGATTTTGATATTATAAATCAAATCGTGATGAATTCTAGAAGTTATAGATAGTGATGAGTTGTAGTTATAAAATGTTATAGATATAGATAGTGATATATATATATATGTCACATATTTCACATAACCAGTTATAGATAGAGATATGTCATAGATGTCCTGGTTGCGGCAAGATCAATGATCGCCACGAACAACGGGGTGGCGCTTTATGCGATGTATGCAAGTTGACCTAAAGCTATTCGTTGGGTAAATCCGCCATGAAGAACCATAGATAAAAAACATGAAAAACACCATTAAAAAAAAACATAAGATCCCATAGATATGCATAGATAATTAGATAGTCCCAATTTTACGGGTCGTTTTTCACAGTCGTGCCTTAAGGTGAGAGATGTCGTGATGATCCCTTCTTGCAAGAGTTCTGCGGGCAGTTTCCCATGATGTCCTTGGGAGGATGGGAACATCTTCAGTCTTTGGTTGGATGGCTTCGATGGCTTCCTGTGTGTCGGAAGAAACTGAAAAAACGGATTTGTTCTACGATTTTTTCTGTGTATGTGTATTATATATATATATACATAATATTTGTTGTTTGTTGGTTAGTTAAGCCGCTTTTTGTTGATCGCATCTCGGTTTGTGTGTCCCGTTTGTGTTGGTTCGAGTTCAATGAATCCCGACTATGAATCCCGACTATGTATATCTGGTTGGTCGTTTGGAACATGAATTTTATTTTTCCATTCAGTTGGGAATAATAATCCCATTTGACTCATATTTTTCAGAGGGGTAGGGCTCAACCACCAACCAGATATGGTTTGATATAGGATCATAGTGGGATAAGAATGATGTTTTCTCATGGACAATTATATTCAATTATGCCATAAACTGGAAATCAATTTCCCATTATATCTGGAAATCATTAGCCAGATTATATTTAACCATCATTAACCATATAATAACCATCAACATTAACCATTATTTACAGTATATTAACCAGATGAAATCTCGTTTTTTCTTCGTCAAGTCTTCGTCAAATCTCCATCAAGCAGTCTCCGGAGAGGATGTGCCTTTCTGGTGCATCAGTGCAAGCTGCTTCTCGGTGCGAACGCGGAGGCTCAGGCCTTGCTCGGTTTTTTGGCGCCTGGTTCACCCCATGGGATAAGAAGGCTTACCCTCTAAACAGACAAAAAACGATGGAAAATCACCATGCTATTAATGGGTAAGTCAACTATCAAATGGTCATGTTCAATAGCTATGTAACAAATTACCAGAGGTTAATCCACGTCTAACTGGGGTGAGCTAAGCCACAAAAACGAGCCGTGGGCAGTTCGCCACCAAGTGGTGAAACTAATTTCACCAAGTCCGCGATAACCACACTGAAAATACAATGGGATAACCAGCAAATATTTCTGGAGAAAATGGGATCCCCAGTGGCAATCTTTGGAAAATGATGTGAGAAAGCGATGGATTTGGGGTGACTTCCCATCATTGACAAAACTTGATCCCAAAAGACGTGGCACATCATTCTGCTTGAGGTGTGGGGTACCATGACGATGGACACCTGGGATCAATCCATGGCTGTTCCACCCGCAAGTTGGTTTTGCGGGGGCGAAAGACATTCCTTAGCCTCGGGTAATGGCTGACATAGCGATTTATAGTGATTTAATGGGATACTAATGGGATATACCCTCCTGGTAATGGCTGACAGTTTGCGAACTGGAAAATGGCCATCGAAATAGTTGATTTACCCATGAAAAACAGTGATGTTTCATCGTTTTTTGTATGTTTACCAGAGGGTAGTTCCAAAGTCTGGTTCTTTGGTTCCCGATTCGTTCTTTCCTTCCCGATTCCAATTCCTGGCTCCAGCTTTTCCGCCAGCCAATGGGAAATATCATGAAATATCATCCATGAGGGGGGAATCCCTACCAAGTAAAAAAAATGGATGCTTCACTCCTTGTTGGATCCGAAAAAATGCTCTGAAAGCCTTGATCCACTTGATCCCCTCTGAGATTTGGCCAAGACGAAGTGGAAGGAAACCTGCAGGCCGGGGTTCAAAAGGGTGTAGCAACTCTCGGCCGAAAGGGGAAAAAACAAAAAATATCGTGCCACGGTCAAGTTGGTTAAAATGGAGCTTTTGTGGAATATATCACCAACTACTAGATACAATTGGATGATTTCCCCGCAGTCCTTGGGGGATGGACACAAAGGATTCCGGGATAGATGATGGAGCATTTCAGGTTCGTGAATTACTGCAAGTCAGCCAGATCTGTGAAATTCTATGAGTGGATAGAAAATGATACAAGGTGAGGCCCCGCCAGTGATGTTGGTGTATAAAGCCCATTAGCTATAGTTATATCCCCCATAAACTACTCGATAGTTGATCACATGAACTACGTCAACTTCGACTTGCATCGTTCTTCCATTACCAGGTTCGAGTTCCCCGGCCCTAATTCCCATGATTATCCAAGATCTCTCCAGCCCCGTGGCCCCGTGGCAATCAAGTCTCAATGACACCTGCACCGATGGTTGCAGCGAATGTTGATGATTAGTTCAGGGATGATACTCGACACGAAAAAAAAACATCTTGGTGATGCCCTGCATGGCCCTTTTTTCTGACGAAATCTGACGAAAAATGGCGGGTTACTGGGTGAGAAAACTCAGTCAGATGGTGGATTCTTTGTTACCGTGCTAAGATGCCCGTGAAGGTTTCATGTTGAAATCGTTGCTTGGTGGTATAGCCCTCTCTTATCAGCATTGATGTAGTTGGAATTCTATAATGGATGTGGCGGATACAGATGCTAACGCTACAATGGCTGGATTGTCATGCCACCGTTTGTAGAAATTAGAAAAGGTACCTTTAAAGCCCTTTCTAGATGAATTGGTTGAGGGTATCTTTTTTCGACCAATTTTGGGATGATGGTCTGGTTAACCTTGGATGGGTGGTTTAATCCTTTAATCTTTTGCTATAAATAGGAATGTCTACTAACTCTATGACTATGTTTGAGTTGCAGGGTATCTAACTTTGGCCAGGTAAGTTTTTCCGGTGAGCCACTGGAATTGAGAGGATCTGCAAGTGGTTTTTTGGGGCTCTAAAACCAACCATGAGGATAGAAACCACAGATATTCCCATGGAATCCATAGAGATTCCCTCAGTTCTCATGCTGATTCTGCTTGTGCTTGGATATCCCAAGTATTTTTTTGTCAGCAACCATACTAAAACCCAGTGATTCTAGGTAAGTTATAGCAACCCCATCCGTGCCCAGTTCGATGATTTTTTTTCATTTATAGATGACTTTCCAAGGGCGAACGACACCTTTTTTGTTGTCGGCGTTTCTTCGGCGATTTCCGAGCCACAAAAATGATGACAATATATAGAGGGTAATGATGATCATCTTCCCAGGCATATTCTGGTTGGTGGTTTCAAACATGAATTTTATGTTCCATAATACCCTCTGGTAAACTAACATAGCAATTGAAAATTGCCATTTATAGTGGATTTTCCCATTAAAAATAGTGATTTTCCATTGCTATGTTAGTTAACCAGAGGGTATATATATATAGGATATCATCCTTCCCATTGACTTTCACTCCATCATTTTTCGGGTAGGTCAACCACCAGTAGGATTTCTTTGAAAATAGGGAACCAAACCCAATGGATCACCCTAAATGGTAAACATACAAAAAACGATGAAAAATCACCATTTTAAATAGGTAAATCAACCATAAATGGCCATTTTTTATAGCTATGTTAGTCATTACCGGAGGGTATCATCATTTTCCCAACATCCAAGTGGCCATACTTGGTGGCTCATCCCACGAATCGTAAGTGGGTTAGTTCACCCCAGTTATAAGTGGATTTACCCTACTTATCCCATGTCAATCACTGGGGTTATAACCCACTTACGATTCGTGGGATGAGCCACCAAGTAGATAATTGGGTCTTCCGTGTGTCACCTACGATTCCTGGGTCCTAAATCCACCCACAACAGGCGTGTGTGGAAAAGGCGTCTCTCGGTTTTTTTGCGCCGAAATTCTCTGGTGCTTACTGCTAAAAAATGGGGTAAAATGGTGTATACTATATAAAATTAGGGATAGTTACCAAGAGATATGTATTTTTAGACACATGATAATGATGGTGACACAGTGCTTTTTGCTATATGGTTTCATGGCGAGTGTCATAATCTAGATGCCTCTACCAACCAACGAGTACGTTAGGGCTGTCTTTTCAGGGTTTCGCGCGCTCCTCATGCGGGTGTTCCCAAATCAAATGTGCAGATTGACCGTAAAAAAAATTGTTTGGCCAACGAGATTTGGGATATAGCCAATAAAAAGTGTTCTCGGTGGAATACGGCTTTAACATATTATAGAATGAAAGCAAAAGTGGCGGTATTTGACCGAATGTGGCCAACAATATTTGATCATCACGTGGTTTAAAAATGTTTGAAGGAACACTCTCACTGCCATGATTCATACTTTGTCCACAAATGGTTGGTCAGAATCATAGTTGGGTGCTTTTCATGACCAGCCCATATGTATCCATATGTGCTGCTCCGGAAATATTGGTTTTCACATTCACCAACCATGATCCCTACTAAGCACCATGTTTAAATTGACAAGTCTTCGAGTTGTCTGTACCTCAGCACGGATCACTTTTCTGTGAAATGGGTCCCCATTCTGGTTGGGGTTCGCCCCAAACACACACACACACACACGTATGTATGTATATATATATACGTATGCACATATGCACATTTACACATATACACATATATACATATATACATACTTAGACAAATACATATACATAGATATCTATAATATATATATACATATATTTAGAAGCAGATATCAGATAAGATAAGAACAGATGCTTAGATAGATATTTGTTATTTCGCTTCTGTTGCGTTGGCAGTGAAGTGCTGCAAAAGCCGCTGAGGCAACGGAATACCTTGCTCTTTGGCTGAAGAAAACTGAAGGGATTCGGCTTTCATTAGATAGAGATGATATGTATGTGTAGATAGATACAGTAGTTAGTTAGTTAGTTAGTTAGTTAGTTCGTTAGTTAGTTAGATAGATAGATAGATAGACAGATCATGGCCCTCAAAAAGATGCCGAAAAAGGTTCAGTTTGTTCAATTTAGCGTTCTATGTTACACAGCCAGGATCCCTCGCTACCACAGGATTTTTTCTGCGACCGGCAGGTTTACCGGAACCGGTGGGGAAATGCGAGGAAAACACACATCCCCATACATAGAAATGGGAGTCATATAGATGGTGAAGAGAATACCCAACCAACCATTGACATCCATTGACTAGTTATGGAATGGTGTACTATGCTACCTGGTTTATTGCGGATAACTATAACCAAATAATGGCCGGGATACCTAGTAGCCAACGACTATAACGGGATGGCATCCCCGTAACTAGCCATTTGGTTTCATTTTACATCATCCCATAGCTAGAGGTATTCGGTATACGCAATGATAAACCAAAATTGGAGAGGATTTATTATTGGATGAACCTTCTGGTATTCAAACTGGTGATGTATTTGATAAGAAATGAATGGGGTTACAATCTCAGAATTAGCTGAAAAAAAATGACAATTCTCCCAGTAGGTGTATGTGTGTGTGTCAACCACGGTTTCAACGAAAAGTTCTCCCTCGTCTTCCCTTATCAATGAATCCTTGGTGCAGCGAAGATCCGTGGCTTAGTTCACCCCAGTTTTTTTCCTTTTTGTGCCATACTCCATTGGGGTGAACTTCGCCACTCAAGTTTTTACTCAGGTTTTTCCTGGATTTTCACCCGTTTTTTGGGTCTTTGGACATCGGGTGTCGACGAAACCGAGGCAGGTCTCGAGCTACTTCGGTGCCTATGCGCCGCGCTGGTTTTTGGGCATGGGCTGGGCTCTTTGGCGACAGAGCGTAATGCACATGGCCTATATAAATGGTGATGTTGAGGGGATATAAAATATTGATGTTCTATAAATGTGTATGATATATGATAGAAATGGGATATGTAATGTAGACACCTTGGATATGAATGTTGTTTTTCAGCAGATGGTAACAATGTATAAATATGTGGATGGCGGGTGGGACCGCGAGGCAGCGGAGGTGGTATGAAACTGGCCGTGCAGGCCAAGGAAAACCTTACCAGAGGTAGTCAAAAATACCAGTCGTATTGAAAAATATGTTTATTTTGTATTTTTGTATGTATCTATATAATTATATACGTATATATATATATATATATACGTATATATATATATATACGTATATATATTTATATATGATGATTATATGATTATATGATTATATGATTATATGATTATAGTATTAGATGATTATAGGAATTATGTATATATTATATACATCTGGGTATATTATAACGACCTCACTGTTCTCCCTCACTGGAATCATGGTTTTTATATGAGAAATCATCCCCAAATGGCCGAACTATTCAGGTTACTGAAACTGATTGGTGGTTTGGAACATTTTTTTTCCATATATTGGGAACAATCATCCCAACTGACTAATATTTTTCAGAGGGGTGGCTCAACCACCAACCAGGAAATATTATTATAATTTACCCAGATACATGGCAAGAAGGTGGACAAATGCATCCCTTTTTGCTTTGTCACTTGTCGATTCAGGAA
>Ga0126342_10017174_pt1 | contig 12541 bp, 9 predicted proteins | sample Cyp1metagenome_FD_92528 | JGI IMG/M metagenome (GOLD analysis project Ga0126342, IMG submission 92528) | Coral microbial communities from Lord Howe Island, Old Settlement Bay, Australia - Cyphastrea 1 metagenome | ecosystem: Host-associated > Invertebrates > Cnidaria > Coral ...
CTGTATGGAAACTGTATGGAAACTGTATGGAAACTGTATGGAAACTGTATGGAAACTGTATGGAAACTGTATGGAAACTGTATGGAAACTGTATGGAAACTGCATGGAAACTGTATGGAAACTCCGGAAACTTCAAGTGGCCAAAGTGTCTTGGACACATCTCGATCTGGCCAGGAACTTGGCATATAGCGTGAGCTGGCAGGACCACTGTGCCGATTCCACAATCTTTCGCTGGGAAGAAGCGGAATGAGTCGAAATGAGGTTAGAATATCTTAGAATGGGAATATCAATGAATATATACCCTCTGGTTATGACTAACATAGCCATGGAAAATTGCCCATTTCTAGATGGTTTACCTATGAAAATAGCATGGGCCATCTATACCATGGCAAACTGTGAATGTCATAACCAGAGGGTATAAACCAGATCAACCAACCATCATGGGTAGCTATGGTAGCTGATTTCGGAGAAATGTCCATCCAAAAATCACCGACTTTTCGGCCGCTTCAGGACCTTAAGGATCACATGCGGCAGTGTGGTGAGGTGCTGCGGCTCAGTTGGACAAGTTTGGCCTCAAAAGACCGGCCCGGAAAATGCACCGAACACCAAATATGTCTGTATATATTATATTATACCTGGTTGGTGGTTTGGAACATTTGGATTATTTTTCCATATATTGAGAATAATCATCCCAACTGACCAATATTTTTCGGAGGGGTTGAAACCACCAACCAGATACACACATACAGATAAACAAAGCAATCATGCAATCCCCAAAAAGATAGAAAGTAGAAGTAGAATCCAGCCAAAATGGCCGTAAATCACTGGTGATTTTTTGCTGCTGGTTTACCTTGAAGTGAACCAGTGGTACTGGAATGGGTATGGGTTCAGTTCCTAACAACGACAGATGGATTTACATACCACCAAAGTAGATGATTTCTCCAAGAAACCAGCAGCTAGTTGTTGGTCCAATATGGGTGTCTGAAAATGGGGCATATTTTCTCTATTTTAAGGACGAAAAATGATGGAAAAATGATGATAAACCATGAGAAACGAATAGATTTAGGGACGCATTTCGCCAGGTGTTGCATTGCGACATCATGCGGGAACCCAACACCGCAATGGGCTCGAAGGGCTGCGGTCGGAAACCCGGAAACCATCGGAAACCCGGAAACCCAACGCAGTCATTTCGCAGCCAGAGGTTTTTGGTTCAACAAATGGAGTTAATATATGTTAATGAATAGTTAATGTATATGTGAATCTGGTTGGTGGTTCCATCTTATGATTTTCCATCTTATATGATCTGATAGATGATTTCAAGTGTTCGAAAATTGTTGGGATTGGTTCTTCAACCACCAACCAGAAGTCGTGTGACAACCTGATGAGCTGGCGGAGCACAGTTTTGAATTCAGGCATAGTGGAATTTGCTTCTGCATCGTCGGCGAAGCGAGCCATCCAAGATATGTGGAAGCCTCAAAAACCGGTGGGAATCCATCGGAAGCCATTCCGAAATCAGCGGCAGAGGCTGATTTCGGTGTGTTTTAAAAGTTTTGGTGTCCAAAAAAATCAAAGAAAAAAGTGAGGTCATCATCAAAATCAAATTAATGGTTTTTCGGACAATCCCCATTTTAAATGATTATAAATCTCAAACTAGGGATTGACTTTTGTTACCTTCTCGCTGTCCCCTTTTTGGCTCTACAGCTGTGGCCAGGACCGACTCGATCCTGAAAGGGCGACCTATTTTTGTGCGCCAGCAGCTCAGTTCTTACAGATTTCACCATACTGCCAGGGGAGAGTGTCAATAGGAAACATAGATGTCCTTTTCCCATTGGTTGGTTGGTTAATAGAGGGGTTTGAAGAAACCCCTTTAACAACAGGTAAATGATGATAGATGGTATACCAAACCGGCCCCTCTATTTTTACCAAAATGACATTATTGATGGGAAAGTTTCACAGCATGTTTTCATGCCATGATGCCATGTTATTCTGTGGCAATCAAACCTGGCTTGCTGAGAACTCCACGAAGTTTTTCATGGTCAAATCAGAGAGAGACATCAGGAAATTCACATCCAGTTATAGCTTCAATACCCATAGGATCCATGTATGGTATATATATATATACTAACATTGGGGGTATATTGATGGTAAATGTTACCATATATAGCATATATGGATCCTATGGGATAGATTAGTTGTTCTCATGAAAAACAACAGCGATTTTCCAACATTTTCCATCCAGTCCAGATGCACAAAAAAGGCGAAGACCGGGAAGAACGTGGCGGCTCAGGTCAAGCAGTTCCAAAATGTTTCATGTTCCACCTTGGATTGAATGGGATGCAGGTTTTTTTGGGGGGCTTTTTTGGTTGCTGAAAACGGTGGAAAGCACCAAGAATTTGTGGTGATTTATGGGATACTGGTTGCAACCATTAGTGGTATTTCTGGTCCAAACATGGGAGACTTCACCAAAAATCATAGCGCATCATAGAACAGGCGGAAAACAGATGTTGAAAACACCCTGAGATTTTGGGTTAACGGTTAACCTGTTGTTTCAGATAAACCCACGCCCAGATGATTTTCCAAATGACCAGGGGAATGAACATACATGTAATTATTGACCGCCTTACATCTGACTATACCCATAGGATCCATGTATGCCATATATGGTAACATTTACCATTAATATACCCCCAATGTTAGCATATATACCATACATGGATCCTATGGGATATCAAATAAATCCGGGTCCCCCACAAAAAGTCGAAAAAGACAGGAACAGCGTGAGAGTTTCTCGGATCAAACCTGGTGTCAAATCCCCAGGCAACCAGGCAAGTTTCCCCTGAAAATGGGTGAATTCAACGCCCAGGACGAGGCGAACGGAGGGACGTGGCAGCCCCAGAATCTGACAGCTTCTGAGTTTTGGGACTTTAGGGTGTCAGATTTCAGGCTGTTTCCAGATCTGTTGCAGATGAAACAAGCAGATATATTACCCTCTGGTAAACATACAAAAAAACTATGGAAAATCACGATTTTTAATGGGAAAACTCACTATAAATGGCCATTTTCAATAGCTATGTCAGCCATTACCAGAGGGTAGATGGACTGGAAGCATCGATAGTTAAAGCTTGGCACCGACCCAGATGTGGCACCACAGTTACAAAAACTGTTCATCGATTCATGAAAGGCGACCCCGCTGAGGCCAGATTTGGAAGACCCGAGCGACGCGAGCGATTTGGACGAGCGCGAAGTCGGCTCATCCCCAAGTTGTTTTTTTTGGAGTTGCCACACAAACTGGGAACGTTTCAAAGCGGGCACATCCCCATTCAGAAAGGTGTTTTGACTGATGGTTGAAGTAGGAAAACCAATTTTGGTTTGGTTATTCCAATGCAAAAAATTGTACGTGTGTTAAAACATGGTGTCGGGCATCTGAGAGGCTCGCGACTGTCGTCACTTGTCAAACATTTTCTAGGGGGGAATTGAAAAGGCTCAAAAACGAAACTTTAGTATCGTCAGCAATATCAACATCATCATCATCATCATCATCACCATCATCATCATCACGTGTGGAAGTGCAAGAGAATCTACCGCAGCGTAGCATGACGCATGTGTGGAAGTGCAAGAGAATCTACAGCAGCGTAGCATGACGCATGTGTGGAAGTGCAAGAGAATCTACAGCAGCGTAGCATGACGTATGTGTGGAAGTGCAAGAGAATCTACAGCGTAGCATGACGTATGTGTGGAAGTGCAAGAGAATCTACTGCAGCGTAGCATGACGTATGTGTGCAAGCGCAAGAGAATCTACAGCAGCGTAGCATGACGTATGTGTGGAAGTGCAAGAGAAGCTACAGCGTAGCATGACGTATGTGTGGAAGCGCAAGAGAATCTACAGCAGCGTAGCATGACGTATGTGTGGAAGTGCAAGAGAATCTACAGCAGCGTAGCAAGACGCATGTCTGGAAGTGCAAGAGAAGCTACCGCAGCGTAGCATGACGTATGTGTGGAAGCGCAAGAGAATCTACAGCAGCGTAGCATGACGTATGTGTGGAAGTGCAAGAGAATCTACAGCGTAGCATGACGTATGTGTGGAAGCGCAAGAGCATCTACAGAAGCGTAGCATGACGTATGTGTGGAAGTGCAAGAGAATCTACTGCAGCGTAGCATGACATATGTGTGGAAGTGCAAGAGAACCTACAGCAGCCTAGCATGACGTATGTGTGGAAGCGCAAGAGAATCTACAGCAGCGTAGCATGACGTATGCGTGGAAGTGGAAATTGCATTTTTATCCCACCCCACCCCACCCCACCCCCCCACACAATGTTATTTTCATGGTAAAATGCAGAAAATGACAACAGTCGCGAGCCCCCCAGATGCCCGGCACTTAAAACATGTTCTCAATCCGCAGACCACAAACCAATGCCACTTGTTTCCATCGCTCCAACCTTCAGATCCTACAGCGGTGGACGGCAACGGTGGCAGCCAGTTGGAGGACTGGGAGATGTCAAATCCTCCAGGATTTTGTTGGATCTCTAGTGATGTGTCAGGAGGTCGCAACAGAGATGGTGGTGGTAACCGCCGGGTCTTTGTGGGCAATCTGGCTTACAGCAACGGTCTGAGTATGTCTGAGTCATCTGAGTCCGACTGCTGGTTGGATGAGTTTCTTTACATCAGCACTTACATGGAAGCTCAGATGTTCCTTTTCTGGGCCCAGAGACGCTCAACCTTCAGAAAAATACCATGGTTTACCTCCGTCGATCGCAAGGTGTGACATGGCAAGAACTGAAAGATCACATGCGCCATGCTGGGGATGTTCTGCTGGCTACCTAGCATATTGCCGTGACAGTGTTTGCATGAGAAATGATGGACTGTACTCGTTCGGTTACTGGTTCGGTGTTTCTTGTGTATTGATCCTGTAAAAGACAGAGTGTCAACAGGGTGGAAACAGCAGCAAACAGCATCCAGAATTTGGGGGCAAAAGAACTTGCAGAAGGAAATGACAAATCGAGAAACCCCAAAATCGAAACCTCAAAGCCTGATTCGTCATGTTACCTTTCTCTCCTGAGGTTCTGCGAGATTCTGAAAGAGCCTGGAACCACCTTAGGCCATGCTTTAAGTGTTTTTCATTCTTCTTCATTAGGTTCTGTCTCAAAATAGGGCTTTACCCCTGAATCATCGAAAAAAACAGACATCATTTCCCATGGAAAATAGCATATGTATTCATAAGTTGATATTTATAACATTTTAAAAATACCCAGAGATTTCGGTGGTTTCCCCATGTGTCACCAGCGTCCCCAGCCATTTTCCAGGCTCCAAAGGCTGCGCCATCGTGGAGTACCGCACCGCCGCCGAGGCCCGGCGAGCCATCCGCTCCATGACCGACACCGAGCTGCGCGGAAGGCGCGGTGCTTTCCTCCCGCGGGTTTCCGGAGCTGCTGAGCTGCTGGCGGTTGGGGATAGGATGAGGATTACCCTCTGGTAAACGAACGTAACTATTGGAAATCACCATTTTTAATGGGAAAACTCACTATAAATGACCATTTTCAAGAGCTATGTTAAATTACCAGAGGGTACTGGGTTGGTGGTTTCCTTGAAAAAAGGCTGGAAGATCTGAAGGGATGACAGATGAGGATGGATGATGGTTTTTTTGTTTGAAAACAGTCGTTGAGAGATGCAATGAAACATGCCCAAAAAATATTGTACATGGGATTTAGTGAAATCCAAAAGGACTTCAAATGCCTCAACCCCCCGCCATCCCCCGCCGGATTTTCAAGGCAAATGTGGGTGCGAGAAGATCGCGAGGACCGAATTTCCATTAGCCATCCATTAGCCCATATTCAACATATACCAATAATCTAATCTAGGTGATTTGCCAGTGATTCGAACAAATCGAGCAAAAGAAAAATACCAAAGCGGCATAGCGGCATATGAAAACACTGGGTCCACTGGGTGATAGGACAGATAAGGCAGAGGTGTTGGTGTGAAACGACATGAGGGTGACATCTGGACGGCGGCAATGACAGGAGATATGAGAAGACAGGAAAAACTGCTGGAATCCGCAAGAAAAGTGGCGTGCGTATGCCAGCATTCTTCGAACCAACACCATTTTTTTGAGGATTGCACTTAAAACGACCAAGCATCAAATTGCAAAATCATGTTGATAATAATTATCTGATTGGTGGTTTGGAACATGTTTTAATTTTCCATTCAGTTGGGAATGTCATCATCCCAACTGACTTTCACTCCATCATTTTTCAGAGGGGTGGCTCAACATGGCTCAACCACCAACCAGTTATGTCATCTGATGTCCCGAAGCCCAGCTGTCGCGCCTCTTAGCTCCACACAACGTAGCAAAAAATCACGATCCAGCAAAACAATCAAAAGGTATCGTGGCCATGAAGATTGAAGATTGGAATGCGGATTGAAGATTGATATCTTTTTGGAAGTACATTTGGCTACTCTTTGATGAATTAAAATACAAGTACAACCTGTTGGTAATAATTCCTTTGTTGGTATTGCACATACCGAAAAAAACCGAACATCGTCCTGCTGACGCCATGAAATGGTACCTGTCCCTTGAAAGGCCACGCATAGATCATGAGTTTCAGAAAATTGGAAGCCGGGAAGAGACGTTTCCCTCTGGTAAACATACAACAAACGAACTGGAAAATCACCATGCGAAAAAAATGGGTAAATCCACTATTTCGACTGGGCCATTTTCAATAGTTTTTTGTATGTTTACCAGAGGGTTGGTGTTTTGGTGGGGCACTGGTGTTGCCCCGTGCAGGCGATGTTGCAGTTCTTCCAGAGTTTCTGCTCAGTGAGCTCCCGAGATGCCAGGGATGCCAGGGATGAAGATCCATTGAAATCGCAGATTTTTATGGTATTTTTTTGGCTGTAGTATGTTGTAGTCACCTAATTTTCTTGACTAATCCATCTTGATGATCTTGATCATCTTGTACCCCCCACCAAGTGAAAAAAAACCTTGGATTTCTGGAAGGATTTCTGAAAAATAGCTAGATGGAGACAACTCAGAGACTTGGGAATATCTCCAAGTCCTCAGGGGAGCAGCTGTGCCCGCCACTCCGACCCTTCAAGCGCTCCGGTTTGGCCGCAAGGCCTGGGACATGTCAAAAATCATCCTATTGGGTCCTAGCGATTTGGAAGTTGGAAATGTTGAACATATCTGGAAGCGAATGCCCGGTGTGTTGGAACTTGATTCCATGAACCAAAGAAAGTCGCCTTGCTTCAAGGCAGGAACACTTACCCATACTTACCCTGAAATATCTTGATTTGATTTGTTTAGAATTTTGTTTCAAAATTCTTGCACCACCTGAAAACCTTGGGGTGGTTTTCCAGTAGATTGTCGGAAATGATGGTGGCAGGAGCGAAAGACAGCCTGACCCTCAGGGTCGCAGATCTTAAGCTGAATCTCGTTGCGGAGCGGAAGCAGCACGGCACACATTCCACACTGAAAAATAGATACCTGGCAGCGTGTCAAAACCAATAGTACCCCTGTAGTTCACATGAAAATAGCTGGGATTTATGGATGTTCATCCCCCTAAAAATGGTATTAATAGGTATTGATCCATACCCACCTCAAGGACATGCATGAATTTTGAGGGAATATTTTGTTTGCAATCCAGATTCTGAACATAGCTTGTCCCTCAATACCCGCAACCCACCACCAATTTTTAACTCCAACAAATTTCTCAACGAAATTGGATGGTTTGATATTATTCAAGTTAAGACATTCTGTGGGACAGTCGAGCCTCAACTTTGAGCAACAAAATTGTGGAAGGGCGTAATCCTCCCGGATAGTCGCTCACATCTCGGAATCCTCAGGCAGTGGCGGAAGCTTTCTAGATGCGCTGACTCTGAAGCTGCGTGCACAGAATCTCCAATTGTGCGTTTTGACGCTGAAGATGATATCCATAGGATCCATGTATGCTATATATGGTAACATTTACCATCAATATACCCCCAATGTTAGTATATATACCAGCACCATGGATCCTATGGGATAGAGTGTTTTTTTTAGAAACAGTGCGTGTGGCCGTGTCCAAAAATACAAGCCGAAATTACCTGGAAACCATGGTTAATGTTGGTGTTTTTGTTGATGACTTGCAGCCAAGGCCATCTGTAGTAGATGATGGAGAGTTGCAGTTTCCTCCTCGGAGCCAGGCCTGGTCGGATGTTGCTCCGAAGATGGAAGCTGATTTTGACCCTTGAGTACTTTACCGTTTCAACGTTCAGCATGAGACAGCGATAGCTTGCCAGGTCCGTCCACGTGGAAGCAGCAATCCACGGCAGAAAAGCGCTGGCAGAACTGTGTCCAAATCGCAGAACTCCTATGCCGGCGCTGACTTTCAGGACCATGGAGCACTATATAGTGGCACACAGCACAATGAACACCACAGCGGCACATAGGACTTGCCCAATGCTTCGCTGCACTGGCAAAGCTCCGACTGGAAGGAAGCCCAGGTGCTGACGGTGATGATGACATTGCGTCATTTTGAGGTCAATTAACATCACCGGTTGTATCAAGTCATCACACATCAGGCAGAGGCAGAGGATGAGGCATAAGAAACCACAGTGGCAAGGCTTGGATCTCTTGCAAACTGGAACAACAACTGAAGCGGCAGGTTCATGCGTCATCACATCGCAATTCGTGATCCCGGCAATGTGCAGATAGAAGCAAAGCGAACCAGCTTTCCCTGTAGAAGACGCAGCAGAAGATGGCAACATGGCTCCTTTTTTTGGGCCACATTGACAGAGTTTTTCCCGTTCCCACAATGTTTGCGCATCTCCATATGGGCGTGTCTGAAAATAGTGTACCCCTAAACCCAATGGTTTTGCTGATCATTATCCCTATTAAATGGCTATAATTGGGAATATACCCTATTTTCAGACAAACCCATATCAATCCTTGTTGCATTCTGAAGTTGCTGCATCTGTATGTTGGGCACGACCTCTCACCATCCAAGTCTCAAATGCAGCACCAAATTGCCTGGCTGACTTGGAGCCGTGTTGCTCTCGAGAAAAAAATCAGAGAGCGCACTTAGTTCACCTGGCCCCTCAACTCTCCAAATGACCTTAATGGTCTTATTCCATCCTCGGTGATTTCTGGGTTTTTGTTCGGATCCCAATGAAGTTTCTGCCGGCTGTTTTGCTGTGATCTACTGGGAGGGCTCATCATTCATCCTGTGGTTTGAGGGTTCAAGTTCTGCTGATCAAATCCAAGGCCATCCTTTGAAAGCGAATGATCATGAATGATCTCAAGAAAGGCTACAAACGCTACAGTTTCCATACCAAATGGATCGTTTTTTCAGGAGCTTTTGGAGCGTCAGAACTCCGCAGCCAGTAGGTTTGTTGTAGCACCCAAAAAGGCCACGCGCTGGTCATTACCTCAGGTGGTTTCGACAGCATTTCAACAGCATTTCTGGGTAAACTGTAACGACCGAAGCCTGTTCTCCCCCTGGAATCATGGGTTTTTTCAGGGAAATCATCCCCAAATGGCCCAGCAATTCAGGTTAGTGAAATGGGGGTGGGTCAAAACCTATTATTATCAATTCTAATGGGATGAACATCCATAAATCCCAGCTATTTTGGGGTTCACTAGGTGCCAGGGTTTTGTCCCATCTCCAAATATTATAATATCTTACAATTGACCCAGAAAGTTGGTCGTTTGATTTGCCAAAGATGAACAGTCACCATCTCCCAACATCCAACCTCTATAGCTGCCACATGCTGCCACCAATCAGGCACCCTGACGATGGCTCGAGGGAGAGGTCCTGGCGGGGTGCAGTTGACATCAGCTGACATGGTATGGGTGAGATCAAAATGGGAGAAATATGGCTCACTAATTTGTCCCACATCTATATAGATATATATATATATTATATTATATATATATTATACACACATACATAATATAATATAATATAATATTTAATATATATATATATCATGATCAGGCCACATAGTTCTGGTATGTGGTATCCTTCATAGTTAAAAATCTCCAGTTGCTGGGTTATCCTCATCCCAATGGAGATGATCTTCCAAAAGATGATCTTTCAATACGTGTTGACCCTTTCCATCCAACTGAGAAGTGTCGCATGAGTCATTTTTCAACCACTTTGCACATGGTGATTTCACAAGTCAAAGGTCGTCAGAGATCGCTTGAGAAGTCGCTGAATCCCGGCCACGGGATACCAGAGATCTACCCTCTGGTCATGACTAACAGCTTGCCATGGTATAGATGGCCCATAGAAATAGATGGGTTTACCTATTAATGGCATGGTGATTTTCCATGGCTATGTTAGTTATAACCAGAGTTCTCAAGATGTTTCAAGGTCCACTTTCTGAGGTTCGACAGCCCCTGAAGCTGAACCAGCATCATCGTCGGGTGCGTTCCGGGCTTGGACGGTGAAGATCATGCCGGTTCCAATATGGATGGAACAGAACAACAACGAGTCAATGAGTGTACAATAGTGTACATGAAGCCACAAACAGTGATTTAACAAAGAGACACGGAGAAACTGAAGTTTTTCTGGAAAAGAAAGGCTCTACAGTAGACCGGCTCCATTTCCAGCTTGATTTTGGTGGAGCACCCTATGCTTAGTCGCCACCAGTTCCCGCCATGAGCACTGAGGAGGCGTGGTGTGAAGAGGGACCGCGAGCCAGAACGCAATGTCGCGCAGATGGGGTGATGCCCTCAGCATCTCAACATATCTCAGCCAGCTTTCGCCCCAAACTTGTTTGATCGGATGTAAGTTGATGTAAGTCTAAGATCCTCCCGTGACGTATTAACCATTGAAACATATAGAAACCATATTTATCCATATTTCAAATCCATCCAATTTGGAGAGTTCCAAATCATTTTCTAAGCTATCTCCACTGCCGAGGCGACGTGGAATGGAACGAGAGATCTTCAAATTGCAGCAGGACAGCATGACAGCATGGACTATATGCTTACTAATTATAGGAGGTTATGAAAAACCCCTTCAACCTACCTGCTTGTTGGATGTTGTTGGGTGGTTCTTGTGATGGGTTGTTGTGGCCACCAGTGGCGCTATTCGAGCGCTGGAATGCCCTCCTGAGGATCACAATTTCCTCTCTATTCCGAAGGTAGCCTTTGGTCGCTTGGTCAAGGAAATCCAGTCTGAAGCTCAAGGTTTGCAAAATTATCATTGAGTTTCATTGAATCATAGGAAAATCATCTATATATCATCAAGATCATCAATATATTATTATACATATCATCCATCAGCTTTCGAAGAAAATCTGCGTCCAACTGTGACAGGTCAAGTTTCGCGCCGGACGGGCTTTTCCGGGTGCTGAAGGGGGCGCCGGAGAGCTTTGGCAATCCATTGGAGTGGATATTTCGAAAAACGGCACTTTCCAGAGGCTATCAGATGTCAAAGTAGCTGTGGTATATGTTCCTTCTTTGGGAGTAGCACTATGTGGTGGCATCCTTCCATTAGCCAGGTTGTTTATGTTTGGTCTATATGATATATGATGTATACACATCTCTTTAGCTGTTGAACACCGAGATGTTTGTCCTTTTTATGAAGCCACTTGAAAAAATGGTGGAATATACATCTACCAGTCTACCATGCAATCGATGAAGTTGGTCCCATTTCGCCCATCTGAGCCTTGTTCTTGGGGCGGAATGTTAGAGGCGAAACTTCCCAGGTTAAACCAGCGGCGATCATTTGTATAGTCCAACTATGGAGGTTTCCGTTTGGTCGTGGGGTAGCCCTAGTCAGAAAATCCAGCTATTAGATTGGGATTTTCCCTGAAACCATCCATTTCTATCAAGGGCTACCCGACCATAGAAACCACCACAGATCTCCGCGGATCTCCGCAGGAGCAACTGCGCTTCAGCTCGGAAGCTCTTGAACTTCTCCAAATGGCCACGGAGGCATGTTCTTTCTTGGGATATCATTATGCAATTATGCATATAATATTCAAAATATTTCATTATTAACTCATGATGGGATATAAATCATGAGTTAATCATGGAATATTAGATGATGATCATGGGGTATATATGATGAATTATGATTATAATCACCATCTTGGGTTGAAAATTGGAATGGGATATAGGATGGGATGATCCCTTCCCCCCTATTCATGTGAAAAAACACCCACATTGGATGGTCCTAGTCATAGTTTCTCTGGTTTCACCCACATTTTACCATGGTTTCTGGGGGGTGTTTTGTTTTTGAATGGGGGATGGGAGTATTGTGTAGATTTCGCGACCTGATACGGATTTCTTTGAAAACATTGGACCTCCGAATTTCGCGACCTGATTGTTTTGTCGAAAATCGATTTTCGTCGTGAAATCGCCATTTTGGGATGCACCATGATATACAATAGTTTGGGACCAAACCATCTTGATATTGGTTTGTATGCAAATGTGTTTTTCCCCACCTGCCAGGTGAGGGTTGTTAGATTTTATGTCAGTTGCCTCCTCCTCCTGCTCCTCCTCCTGCTCCTCCTCCTGCTCCTCCTCCTGCTCCTCCTCCTCCTCTCCTCCTCCTCC
>Ga0126342_10017175_pt1 | contig 12541 bp, 17 predicted proteins | sample Cyp1metagenome_FD_92528 | JGI IMG/M metagenome (GOLD analysis project Ga0126342, IMG submission 92528) | Coral microbial communities from Lord Howe Island, Old Settlement Bay, Australia - Cyphastrea 1 metagenome | ecosystem: Host-associated > Invertebrates > Cnidaria > Coral ...
GCGCATCATGAAGGAGGCCGAAGAGAGCTTCGTTAGAGAGGCGAAGAAACTTCGTGGAGAAGAAGGTGAAGGTGGGGAGATTCGGTCCTACCATACAGCCTCAAGTGGAGCTGGTGCGACTACGGTGCTGATCACACCTCCGGTTACGACGGATGGGAAGATGATTGGCAAGGAGCTGATTCGTATGTGGCAGATTGGTCAGATGAGCGGGGCAGTCACGATGGTTCCTATGACCACGAAGCTGCACAAGGCTGGGAATATGAAGACTCCGTGGATTATGAAGAACTGTTCGAGTCACACCTGCAGAACGAAGGTGGAGAGACAGAAGAAGACGCCGCCCTGCTTCACAAAAGGAAAAAGTAAGTTTAAATTCAAGGCCAAAGGCAAGAGCTATGGCAAGGGCTATAGCAAGGACAAGTTTGGTGGCAGTCTGTCGCTGGAGGACCGGAGGAAGAAACTCCAAGAGTTCAAGGCGAAGACAAAATGCCAAGCTTGTGGCATGAAAGGCCATTGGGCCGGAGACAGAGAATGTCCCAAGAACCGCACAGCAAGCCTAGCTGTGAGCACGGTTCTGCATGCCAGAAAGGCGTCCACAGACGACTCAAGTGTTGGACTCTCCTATGACGAAGGAGCAGAGTCGACTGCTTTGATGGCTCTTGCATCAAGCCGACAATCCCTTGGAAGGGGAAAAGGCAGCTCAGCCTCAAATGCAGCGCATAGGCCCGCAGAACAGACTAGTCGACGAGATTCTGTTGAACAAGAGGCACCGTCAGAAGCTAGTACTGTTCGGGGAATTCCACGGTTGCCGATGGGGTTCGACCTATGCAGATGTAGTCCTCAAGGACATGCCGTTTGCAAGATGAGTATTCAACGGGAATCCAAGAACACCAGATCTCCAAAGGTTCCAGACATGGTTGAAGACATGTATGGAGGAGAGAAATGGTATTCTGACAGTGAAGGATCCTGAACATTGGATACCACCTGCAGCAGTTCAGAGTCCACCAGAAGTGAGGCGATGTCCAGATGGGTGTGTTGAGTTCTCGAGACGAGGGACCAATGCATACTACAATGTCAAGACATGCAAGAAGTGTGGGCACACTGGAGAAGACGAGGAAGAACACACAGAAGCTTTACGACTACGACACTTGCCCACATGAAATCACTGACAAGAGGGGTTCATCCAAGAACATGTCTAGAATCTATTGCCTTCAGTGTCAGGAGTTCATAAGTGAAATGCCACAGGAACATCGACGTGATAGAGAAAAGTTAGGTCAGTCGATAGCAAGAAGTTCGGACGACGCGTTAGAGGTGGCAACGAATCTGACCTGCAGGCAAGAATCTGTCAGACTGTTCAAGGGTGAAGTGCTTGCTTGTTTAGATGAATTGTCCAGACAGGTGCAGGCAGATGACAAGGATCAATATCCAGACAGGTGCAGGCAGATGACCAGGAGTTGGTCAAGAGGTTGCAAGATGTAGTCGATGCGACAAGACCTCATGTTCCAGTCAGTATGATGGCAGTCAGTGAATTGCTGGAGTCTCTCTCATGGAAAGGACCACAGTCACAAGCTCACCGATGGGCAGACGAAGAGTATTCCGAGGACTGGTGGCGCGACAGTCCATGGTACCAGCACTACGAAGATCAATGGTATAACTGGGAGCCACGATTCCAGATGCCGATCTATGGTTCTCCAAAAGAGCTCAGAGAAGTTGACATCGTGACAGACCCAGGAATCTGGGCCATCCTGGACGAAGGATGTAATACAACTTGTCACTCAAGGAGCTGGAGACTGAACGCCCAAGAAAAGCTGGAAGCCATGGGGTTCTGCATGGAAACATGCAAGGCCACAAAGAATTACAACGGAGTAGGCGCCAATGCAACGAAAGCAAATGGATTGTTTCGAATTCCATTTTCCATCGACATTGGCAGTGACTTGAAGAATGTGGCAGGCATCATTGCTTCATATGAGCTCGACCATGATAGCTTTGTTCCTTTACTGCTGAGCCTTGGCAACCAAGCCACTCCAGGCCTTGTGAAGGACATGCGTCATGGAACTTGTGTTCTGAGAGACTATGAAGCTGATGTGGAGCTATGCAGAGCCAAGCAGAATCAGTTGTTATGCATCAACATCGGAGCATTGGGTACGGCAACGCGTCACCGTCAGAAACTTCCGCGACACCTACGTCCACTTCGCATAGACTCGGAAGAGTGGAAGAGCACTTTTGGCCCTGCTGATTCCTCACGTACGTGCACGCATCCTCCGGTGGAGAAGGACCTGGGGAGTGCATGACTTGGGGGTGATCAAGACATGACATGTGCAAGTTGTGACAAGATCTCAGGGGACAAGACGACGGCCGGACATGACAGGACATCCAAATCACATTGGTTAGACACCATGGATGATGACCTTAGTGATTCCTCATGTGATGCTTCAGTTTCACCGTCGCCTGAGATGTATGTTCCCGCAGCATTTCAAGCCACAGAAGGTAAAGGTGCAGGTAAGGAAGTCAAACCAGCTACGATGGTTTTGACAGAAGGTACACCAGATCGAGAGTTCGGTGGTGGATGGAAGTCTGAGCACCACCAGCTCCACTTCGTGACGATGGGGCTTGACTTCGAGAATGGTAAGGCTGTCCAAGAAAGGCCTGCGGGGCAGCCAAAGTTGCCAACGCAGCACAAATGGTTTGCCAATGTGATGCTCAAGAAATACGGATCTCTTGAGAGGGTTCCAACGCTTGGATTCATAAATAAAACAAAGGAAGATCGAGAGGATGAACATTCCTTGATTGGTGCACTTGAGTGGCATGCCAATGCCAATCAAAAGAAGTGCAACCGTCCACTTTGGGACCATGCGCTCGAAGGTGGAGCCAACTACATCATAATTGACTGTAGGAGGCTCAATGCCATCAACAAAGTGACCAAGGTTCCGACGCATCCCGGAGACGGGAATATCGGAGTGAAGGAACTCAGAGACAACCTCGAGGCAGTTGAGAAAGAGGTGAAGGTCTCTTCCGCAGCTGGTACGAGAACTTCTGCGAGACGCCACAAGATACGATTGTGGTTTGGATCTCAAATTCAGGAGGTCTTGGCATTGAGCTGCATACGGTTGACATCCTACACGCCGTCTTGCAGAAAGCCGATCTGGGAAAGCCGTTCAGAATGCACAAATGGCACCTAGGTCGAGTCGATCACAAGGATAAGAAATGCTTTGACGGTGGGTGCACGGAGTGCAATGTGGATCACAAAGGCAATGTATACAAGATGGTGAAGTCACAATTCTCAAAATGGATCCAAGAAGAGATTGACAGGTACGCGAAGGAAAAGAAAGAAGAAACGGAGGCCAAGAAGCAATGGCTCAAGGAAGATGTTGAGAGATTGGTGAAGTCAGGAGAACGCAAGAAGAAGTCAGAGGTGACTGAAAGAGGCCGTGAGCGAGACCGAGACCGTGAACGTGGTCGTCGGCGAAGGCGGTCTCAAGGGCCAGAGAGGGCCACAGCATCCTTTGCAAGGCCCGACAAGAGGATCAATGCTGCAGAGAGTGCAGTTGCGCGAAGCCTTGGAAGAAACGAAAGGCTCCGAGTGTGCAAGTCTCTCCAAGAGAGTGGTCTGAATGAAGCTGGGATTAACATCCTGCTGTCATCGGAGTATGCCACGTTTGGAGAAACGCCTGGAGACCGTGTTGCAACACTGGTGCAATCTCTTGGACTGGAGCCAACAGCCATCAGAGACTTGGTTGGCGTTCCAAAGACATCTCTCACAGCTGTCAAGGAAGAGCCGAAGGAGGAAGAAAAGGAAGAAGGCAAAGGCGATGAAAAGAAGGGTGAGAAGGAAGATGAACCAATGAAAGAAGCGCCAGATCCATTCAGTGTTTTTGGCAAAGCTCCTGATACTAAGGATGCGCCAAAAGCTGATGAAGAAGAGCCAGACTATACCAACGATGACGAAGACGAGTCATCGGATGAACCGACTACCAGACAAGCCTTCAATGAGCTGGCATTGATGAGGAGAAGCTCAAGGCACAGATGAAGAAGGATCTGGATGAGATGGATCCTCCAAGGACACCTGTCATTCTCAATATTGCGACGATGCCGCGGGTTGACGTAAGAGCTTCAAAACCCGAGGAAAGTGAAGGTGAATCTTCGTCTTCTGACCATGGCAAGCGCTACCGTAAGAAGAGGAGCCGAAGCAGAAGTGAAAGGACAAGGACTCCAGAGAAGCCCAAGGACAAGGGAAAAGGATCCAAGAGCAAGGGCCGTGAGTCGAAGGGCTGTGAGAAGGATCCAAGAGCAAGTCCAAGGGCAAGACTTCGCAGTGGGGTGGAACTCCGACACGCTGGACGGATTCCAAGACTACCACTGTGGAGAAGGCTGGCAAGACCTTGTTGAAGGTAGTCCAAGACCATGACAACGAATGGTCAGAGACTATCAGGAGGAACAAAGTCCAGTTCCTGACCGTGAACTTCAGCGGAAACTCTGTGAGTGTGAGGATGGCGTGCAAGAGTCGCCCGAGAAGCACACAAATCACCCGATGTCGCACATGCTGGGGTGGAAGAAGTATACCTTCGAGAAGAAGGACGAAAGCAGTGAGTGGGAGCTCACGCAATCCAATGCTGAGGCCAATGAGGATGATGAGTATGAAGACGATGCAAAGCCTCAGAACATCGTTGTGTTTCTTATTCCTGAGTGGGTTGCGCTGGAGAAACTTCCAGAGACTGCGTTTTTCACCGCTGGCATTATGGGTGCACAGACATCCAGCTGGTTCCAAGAGGGAGCCGAGAAGATGATCGTCGCAGATCGCCTCGCGTATGGTGCTGCATGTGATGACTGGACGGACATTGATGACTGTAGGATAGGAAAGCATCAGAATCATGCTGCATTGGTGTTTGTAGGTAATTTTCAGTCAAGTGTGAATCACATCAACCCTGAAGGACACGACGTTTGGCACATGAAGGAGCTGGCAGGCAATGTATTTCGGCACATGGACAGCAAGTACTACACACATGTGACTGTAGTGATTTGCAGAGACTATGATCCAGAAGTGTTGAAGGAATTGGCATGTTCATGGAATGCCAAAGGATCACATGTTACGTATGTGATGCCTCAATTCAACTGCGCAGCAGATACGATGTTGCAGTCAGATGAGCCACACCATCTCGGCACGGGAGATGTGAAGGTGGTTGGATCTGATACGAAGATCATAGCATGGATCAAGGAGAAGGACAAGCGCAAAGCTCCAGTGACTTGGGAAGATACTGTGGAAGATCCCAGGTTCATGAATGCATTGAAGGAAAGGATGAGAGACAGTGCATTTGTGTGTGCATTTCCAGCTGAGGAAGATGAAGCCAGATTGGATGAATTGGGTCCACTGGACGAAGTGGATGAGATCCAAGATGGCCAAGAAGTCCAGGAACACAGTGGACAGCAACCAAGGCAAGAGATGACTGCAGACGAGCTAGAAGAGGCATACGACCTCGAGAAGCAGATGTTGGAAGAACTTCCACTTCCCAACATGCCAAAGTCAGAAGCTGAGAGACGGGAGCAATCCCTCGGAAAACGCGAATAGCAATTCGCTAGATGCATCGTCAATTCGGACATTGTCCATTAACTGTGTTGGTGGAGGTCCTTCGCGGATCGAATGCCAAGGACGAATTCATCAAAGAGGCAAGGCTTCTAAGGTGTGACGGATGCGACGCGCACAAGCCTAAGCCACAGACTTCGAAGACAACTCTGCCAAGAACATTTCAGTTCAATGAAGCTGTCGGAGTTGATATCTTTGAGATCAAGGATTCGTCCAACACAAGGTATTCCATGCTGAGTTTTGTCTGTCAAGGGACATGCTACCACCAAGCATACCTGGTCAAGACAGGTGGTGGGCAAATCCCAAGCAGAACATGCTTCAAGCTGTTCTCAGAGCCCCAGCCAGATCTTTGGATACCCAAAACAGGTGGTGAGTGACCGTGGGTTGCACAATCGCGGTGAGTTCGCGGAAGGATTGGCAGCCAGAGGGTGTATCATCACCAACATTGGGGTTGAGAGTCCGGAGCAGCTTGGTCGGATAGAGAGGCATGGAGGACTGCTGAAGGCAATGGTGGCCAAGACCATTGCAGAAATTCAAGCAGTCGGTGAAGACCTCATGACACAGATCTTGACTCAGCGTGTCACTGCGAAGAACTCGATGTCGAGAGTTCGAGGCTTCACACCAAGCCAGTGGGTGCTAGGACGCATACCTAGAGAACCAGGAACCGCCATGGAAGAGGAATGGTGTGATCTAGGAGTCTTGGAGATGGCGTCAGACCCAAATCCCGAATGTGGAAAGATCGCTTCGATTCGAGAAGCAGCGCGAAAGCCATTCATCCGGGCAGATCTGTCAAGTCGAGTCTCACGGGCCATACTAAGGCACTAAGGAAGACAGCGCCTATTCCAAAAGAATTTGGTGTTGGAGACTTAGTTTGTTTCAAGACAGACCAGTTGGCATGGTCAACAGCTGCAAGAATCATAGGATTCGATGGACCAAAAGTGTGCTGGGTTTTGCACAAGGGCACACCGGCTTGTGTAGCAACGGACAGATTGAGACCATTGAACGAAAGTGAGGCACTAGCGTATCAGTACCTCTATCGCCAGAAACCCTTTGAGTTCAAGCTGGGGCGCCAGCAACAAGGGTATGTCGACTATAGGCTAGAGCCAGTAGCAGAAGAAGATGAAGAAGTTGTCGACGACGATGACGACGATGATGGCATGATCCCTGGAGACGAAGGGATGAGGCCAGCAAGAGACGACAGAGAAGGAAGTGAAATTGGTCCAAGATCAACAGGAGAACCAGAGCTCGAATAGATGCCTCCATCAAGAAGGGGAACTATTGAAAACATCGAAAATTTGCTTGACGACTTGCCAGCAAGCATCAGAAGACGACTGCCAGAGCCAAGTATAGTTCACAGCCTACAGATTCACGGGCGCAGCCCGTAGTATTTGAGCAAGCCATGGACAGGAAGAACTGTTTTCTTCTTGAAGGAAGATGATGGAAGGATGAAAAGAAAACGACAAAGAATGGAAGCAGCGTCATTCTTTGCAGAACGATTCGTGTCCAAAAAGAGCAAGGAAAGGTGTTTGATTTTGACAAATGCGACAAAGAAACACAAGAAGGTATCATTGGATCAAGATCCACAGAATGGGAAAAATGGATGAAGTTTCATGCCGTGCAGATAGTCAGAGGTAAGGAGCTTCAAGACCTGTTGAATGAAGGTCACAAACCAAGCCTACACAGTCGATTGACACAGACAAGGATGCTCATTTGCAGAGACCAGGCCAAAAGCACAAGATCAAGCACAAGTCACGACTTGTGGCTCTAGGTGATCTTGAACAGCAGAGTGAAGTCAGAACGGATTCACCTACCATCGAGGTGGAAAGCCTTGACATAATTTTGGCATGGTGTGCATGCTTCATGTTGCGAGTACGAGGCATTGATATCACCAACGCCTACTTTCATGGCACAGCCATGGATAGAATTATGTTGCTGAAGGTTCCCAAGGGAGGAATTCCAGGAAGTGATCTCCAAGAAGGAGACATGATGATGGCGAGAGGGTACCAATTTATGGTACAAGAGATGCTGGGAGACGTTTTTGGACAAAGCTGAAGGGAGTCATCACCCAGACAGGACTCAAGCAGTCCACATTCTGTCCAGCATTGTTCACGCTATCAGTTGACGGCGACATCAAAGTGATGTTAGGTACTCATGTAGATGATTTGCTGTTTGCAGCAAAGCCTGGATATGAACACTATGTGAGGAAGATCCAAGAAGCGTTCCAAGTTGAAGATGGCAAGATTTCAGAAGGCGATGTCCGTTTTTGTGGAAGAGAGATTTCACAAGATGACAAGGGAAATATCAAAGTGACTTGCAAGGCAACGGCAGAGAAGATTGAACCGATCAACTATAGGACAGGAATCAAGAAGACAGAGTGTCAGCGAATGAAGCAAAGATCTCACAATTACGATCAGTTGTTGGTTCTTTAGCATGGGTAGCAAGACAGGCGAGACCAGACCTTAGCTACCGTGTTAGCCGATTGCAACCAATTTGCACCAGAGCCACTATTCGCGACCTCATCTATGCGAACAAGGTGGTTCAAGATGCAAAAGAGTTTTCAGATCATGGGATCAACTATGAAGCCGGAAAGCTGAATTGGGACGAAAGCATTCTGGTAACGATCTCAGATGCATCATGGAGTGGAGAAAAAGAGATAGTTCGAGGATCAGTTGAACCTTGGAGAAGTCAGAGGGCCAGAATGACAGCACTGGCCGACAAGAGTTTCCTAGAAGGAATGGAATCACCGATCTACCCAATCGAAGAGAGTTTGTAGATCAACACTGCAAGCCGAGGCATATGGAATGTCGAATGCTGTAGAAGATGGTATGCGCATTCGTGCAACCATTGTTGAAGCCAGAAGACTTTTAGATACAAGAAATTGGGAAGAGCCATCAAGAGAACACATGACTCACCTATGGATGACTGATTGTGAGAGTTTGGAAGAGCATTTGACGAATCCAACATTGGCCAAGATATCCGACAAGCGACTGGCAGTTGACCTAGCCGCACTACGCCAGCTGATATGGCAGAAAGATGGAACAGAAGTTGAAGACTTAGACAAGTCCATGCTAGACCAGATTCGATGGATTGATACATCGAAGATGTTGGTAGATCCAAAGACATGAATGCAAATCCACTTCGAGCAGTACTGAGAGCCGGAGTTTGGAATGTAGAGCCAACTGCTGAAAGTGAAGTGGCGAAACTCGCGAAGCAGAAATGGCGAAAAGCCAAACGTCATTAGAGCGCAACATACAGTTTTAAAGATTTTCACGCACCCAAAACCAGAGTCACGGGTGTGAATTTACCATGTGTTTAGGAGCGCTGGTTTGGGTACTTTTTTAGGTAACCCTTTTGCAGAGCACCTGAATACCGCTGTGCGCTTGAGTTCAAGGCTAAAATGTTTCGCAATGGGTAAGAGAGAGAACAGTGCAGTGCAGCGAACACAAGTCGTCCGCCCGTCAGATCATTACAGTTCCCTCAGTTCCCGTTCCCGTTCCGTTCCCTCCCCCCCCGGCCCAATGTGAGACCCCCTTGCCGCTGCCCCAGCCCGACACTTGCATCACCAACATCAACATCACCTCCTCTACTTTTCTTAGCTATTTTTCTACTTCTTCCTTATTCCTTTGCATTTCGCACATTGCTTGGTCATTCACTTTTACTTGCTCATTCTGATTCTGGATTCCTGGATTCCTTTTGGTCAATGTTGTTCCCAGATGGTTGGTTGATGATGGGCCGGTTGTTGGTCTTGCCATGGAAGCCCATGTGCTCATTGCACCAATTACGGATCTCGAGCTTGATATAGAACTTCTGGAAGTAGTTGTTCAACACGGAAGTCGTTTTGGAGTAGTTGAGAGAGTCCCCCAGCCCAGGGCTTGCTTGTCGCCAAAGATGAACTTTTCCAAATACTGATCGTAATGGGCATTCTTGGTCGTGAGACCAGTCCCGTTCGGCCTGTTCACATGGAGATCCCAGTCCTGCATGAGCTCCTCACATCTATCCAGCAATGTGAGGAAGGTGTCGCCTGCTCCATCATGGTAGCCGTTGTGCATGCTGCAAAACAGCTCACAAAGCTCAGGTGGCGTATCCGCACCAAGCGTGCAAACGTTCTCAAGCCCGGTGGAGAGGGCTTTGTTGGTTCCTTCGCAATGGCGCGGTACATAGCTTCTGACCGATGGTTGTAGGTGATTGCTGACGCAGGCAGTTGATTCCCAGCACTCCCGCACACAATCCATGCTCGCCCCGAGGAGTCCACATTCAATCCGCTCTGCAAAATCTAGTCAAAATAGGCTTCTACTAAGGATTCCATCACTGGACGATTCACAGGGTCTCTCTTGATATTGCGCTCGCCAGTTGAGCCATGGGATGCACATGATGCCCGAACCGTATTTGGAAAAGATTTGTTCAACCAGGAGCTGCCCCTTGAGGCCCGAGAACTCCGCAAGGACCTTCAAAACCCTTGGCACAGAATCATTCACTGGCCCAGATGGCCCATCTAGCTCCGGATCTTGACGCGCTGCTTTGGCAGCAGTCAAACCGGCTGACATTGACCCTGACGCTGACAGCTTCATTGCAAATTCCACACACACACACACAAAGGATCACAAAGGATTCGAAAGAGAGCTGTACGCGGTGAGGCTGTGAGGCTGTGAGCCTATTCGGTTGAAGTTGAGCGTTGAGTTGACTGCCGACTGTCTGACATGATCATGATCGATCTGTCGATCTGGCGCCTGGTCACCTGCTGCAAATACATGAGGCATATATGGTATTCTAATTTTGATGGACGTGACTTGACTTGACATCTACTTGGCCACATTGTTTGTTTGATTGACTCAATCTGACTAAATCTGAGTCTGGCTCACCTCGCTCAATCTGAAAAAGAATTTGACTTCGACGGCTCCATTGAAACCCTGAGCCCCGAACAAGCCGAACAAATGTCTTGATTTGCGGAAGGCGGCCAATCTCGGCCAAGCTCCTGCGGAAGGCAGCCAAGGGGCTCAGGTTTCATGTGACCCACCGTGCTCCATGTGCCAGGTGGTGACGCGGTGTAATTGTAATACATACTGGTTTTACATCAATCAGAATTGTGAAATCATTAAAGCTGTCACAATGCTCATGGTGAATGCTGCCTCAAAACTCTAAACTGCCTCCGAGCTTTTGGAATAGTTTATCCAAAGATATCTCAGGTATGTCATGATGTCAGATGCGTAGTACATGTTTGAACCAATCATCATCATCATCATCATCATCATCATCATCATGAACACAATGAACACAATGAACATCATCCGCACTCATCCGCACTCATCCGCATCCTCATCATCATCGGCATCCTCAACATCATTGTCAAAGTATCCATCTGAATAATCATCAAATGACAAGAATCATTGTACTTTTTTTTAATTCTCATCATGAGTCATCGTCACAGTCACCACTACCAACGGCAACCACGTCAGCAGAGGCAGAATCAGAAGCAGCAGCATTGCAGAAACAAACTCAACTTCAGCAAAGCTTGCAAATCGAACAATCAAAGAACAAAAGCCTGCCAGTGATAAGTTTGGCAAAGCCCTTGGAACATTGATATCCTTTTCTCGATGTCACAGCTTTCCCGCTTCCATCCCGTTTCAAACGCTAAATTGAGTAGCTAGTATCTGAAAAACTCTCATAGGGGCCGGATGTGCTTGGTCTAACTTAGTAAGAGCTTTGAGGACCTTACCTTATTATGTCTCATTATGTTTTATTATGTCTCATTATGTCTTTTTATGTCTTATTATGTCTTATTGTGTCTTATTATGTCTTTTTTTGCAACCTTAATTCTTTTTGATGTCTGTTTCTTCTCAAGTCTTTTCTTGGTTGTGCCTTCCACTCATTGTTCAAAGTTAGCTTCCCAGGTCTGTTTCTTCATCTTTAGTGATATCTAATCATTATGTATTTAATGTTTCAGAGTGAGGGTAATTTGTCAAGAAGGCTGGATGGGTGAAAGTAAATATGGACAATATGCTGTTTCAATTGTGGATGAACGACTCGTAGAGGAATATGGATCGTCTATGTTAAATGTTGGGATTACGATAGGACTGAAGTAGGATGAAGTTGAGATCAAGTTAGGATGATGTTGGAATAAAGGTGGGATGAAGCTGGGACGAGGTTAAGAATTGAGCTCGGGTTGAGTTTGGATTGAATAGGAAAAGTTGGAACAAAGTTAGGGTGAAATTGGGATTGAGTCAAGATTAAGTTAGGGTGAAAATTGGAGAAACAGTGGATTAAGTTGAGAGCTGGGGACTGTGAGCTTGCACTTTTCTAAACTTTTGAGCCTTCAGATTTACAGTAATCGATTTGCCAAAATGTGATCCAAGTAAGGTTTATAGCATATGTCATCCGAATCTCTCTCATTGGCAAGAAGTGTTTCATGTAAAGGTTTTGATTTCATATATTCATTTTTGTGAAATAGAATTATGTATTCTAAATTTCATCAATCAATGCAATACACCTCTCTTTGGATAAATATTTTTTTCTGTGTGGAGACTTTAGAATTCAAAAAATGTTGAGGTATTATGCCCTATATGCTTGAATCTAAAGAAAAACATATTTGATATACAAATAGATATTTTAAATATCTATCTATCGACTTAAATCTATTTGTTAAACATAGTTCAGAAATCCTTAAAGATTATCCTTATTCTAGGATGCTTAATGTAGAAATTCTGATCTAGAAAATGCAGTATCAAGGCTTGACTATAATTTTACTGAATTAAGTATTTTGTCAAAAAAATAAATAGTCAAAATATTTGTATGTATGAAGGTTGAATCTAGAAATTCTAGTTTAGATGTAGGGGCTACATGAAAGAAATATTCGAAGGAAGTTTAGAAGTGAAACTTCCGACAATATGGACAGTTGAAAAGCAGAGGTGAGAAGAGTCAGAAGAGAAAAGATCAGAAGAAAGAAGATGCAGATGCGCGAAAAGGTAGGAA
>Ga0126342_10017176_pt1 | contig 12541 bp, 21 predicted proteins | sample Cyp1metagenome_FD_92528 | JGI IMG/M metagenome (GOLD analysis project Ga0126342, IMG submission 92528) | Coral microbial communities from Lord Howe Island, Old Settlement Bay, Australia - Cyphastrea 1 metagenome | ecosystem: Host-associated > Invertebrates > Cnidaria > Coral ...
GCAAATATCCCCATTTATGGCATTCATAGTGGCGGACGTGTCAGCGTCTCGAGGGTAGATTCCCCATTTATGGCAAAACCAATGTATATGCTGTATATATATAATCGTAAACATATTTAAAGTTCTAACATCATCAATTGTTTTCGGACAAAATTCGGAAGTACTCAACTACCCATCCAAGGTTTTCCACAACTGCTCTGGGGAGGGGGTGACCCCCTGGAAAAAAAGTTGGTTTGTAGATATCTATATATATATACTATAGATAAATATATTTAGTTGTAGAGTATTAGTTTCTAGTTAGTGTATATTGTATATTATATAGATATATCGACATATGTAGCTATAAACCCATCTAGATATATGTTACATATAATATATATATATATATATACATAATTAAATATATTGCGAGTATGATGTGTACATATATATATATACAGACCCAACAGCTAAGCTACTTATCTACCCACATGTCGCTAAGTGATCAAGCTTTGAGGATGTTCGACCGTTGGATCGTTGCGGTCGAAGGGAAAAATTTTATATTCCCAAGAAATGGCAGAAATGTAACAACTATTAACAAGTTAATACAAGTTATTTCTATATATGTCGCATAAACAAGACATAAACTGCCTGAAAAAGGCAGTATTTGAATTCTGTCGAACCAAGCCCAAAACCTTGGATCATGGTGTTCGAGGTGCCTGGCATAGGCACACCATAGTGGCTTACCAAAAATTCAATGGCCATTTCAATGGGCTGTGTAAGGGAAAATATGGGAAAATAAACCACAAGATATGCGTCACCAGTACCTCTAGGGTCTTGAAATTTCACCAATGGTCACCAAAGAAAATCTCAAGAATAGATAAGAATAGTACCAATATAATAGTAACACTCAGTTTGTAACTGGTCGGTTTATATCATTATTCTCCAATAATAGAGTCACTACCCTCAAATCATAGAAAAATCATAGTGATATAAACTATATTATACACTATCATAAACTATCACTATCATATTCAATCATCACCTTATTACTTATGAATTTTACCCTCTGGTAATTTAACATAGCTATGGAAAGATCCACCATTTTGAATAGGAAAATCCACTATTTCTATGGCCATTTTCAATAGCAAACTGTTAGTTTACCAGAGGGTATATCCCATTATCATCCCATTATTCACCATTGTTAACCATTAAATCACCATTTTCCTAGGGTAATATGGGCTATGTTAGTTTACTAGAGGGTAAACCTCCATGTTCCTATGGTTTTCCTATGGTTTTCCCATTAAAACCATGAATTTCAAATAGACCAGGGGGGTTAGCCATTGATTTTCCTTGGTGACACCCGTCCACTGAAGCTAGGCACCTCCGCTCCCCGGAACCTCCGACGCTGCGGAGCGTCGGAAGCGCTGCTCGGTCGGTCGGTTTAGTTCGATAGGTGAACTGTTGGGTTTATGGTATGTATATGTAATGCATATGTGAATATATATATATATATAATATTATATAATGCATCTATCTATAAATATATATATATTATATATAATGTGTATATAGTGTGTGTATATATATACTGTATGTGTATATATATATTGTATATATATATATATTATAGTGTATATATATATAACGTGTATGTATATATAATATATGCATGCATCGAACGAGCACTCATAGGGTGAAACTAAACAAACTTTCAACTGCGGGGCACCTTGTACAGACATTGTGGCCAGGGATGGATAGCTATATAGTAAATACCAATTTTGGGGAATGGATGAACATCCATAAATCCCAGTTAACTTTTAATGTTCACCAGCTATGTCATGATGATCATGAAATCTTCCCGCATTATCCCCATTTACCAACCATCTATCTGGCTAAATTACAATCTGGTTGGTGGTTGACCTACCCCTCTGAAAAATATGAAAGTCAGATTGGATCATCATCCCAACTATTGGGGAAAAAAAAAAATGTTCCAAACCACCAACCAGAATAATTCTCTAGCCTCGAAATATCTGAAGTACAACAATTTAGGGATGATTCCATGAATCCAAACACCATCATTCCAGTGACGGAAAACGAGTCGTGAGGTCGTGATTGGATGTCATCCAGATCTAAGTCTAGGTACTTCCAGAATTCCAGAACTGGAGCTTTCCTAAGTTCCAAAGTCATGGGGCTACCCCCAATCATCCTAGTTGGATTTTCCATGGGATTTTCCATAACCCAACCAGCTCTTTGGGATTCCCAGGTGCCCATAGGTACCCTGCTACGCTGAGAGCTACGCTGAGGGGCTGGGGAAGAGCACCGACACCATGGCTCCATGGTTGGTCGGAGTCATCTTCATCTGGTGCCTGGTCGACGGTCGACATCTGGTTGCTCGAGATCTCCCAAGATTGGATGGTTCGATGGTGATTTAACCAACGACTATGGTGATTTAACCAACATAGCTATTGAAAATGGCCATTTATAGTGGATTTACCCATTAAAAATGATGATTTTCCATAGCTATGTTAGTTTACCAGAGGGTATGGTGATTTAACCAACAACAATGGGGATTGAACCACCGAGAATGATGGTTCTTGATGGTTCTTGGCATGGTATATATATAACGGGAATACATGGGCCTCTGGTAATCAAACATGGCCTTCATGGGCAATTCCCCGAACTGTAGGTTTCGCTGGGAAAATCAGCCAAGCATTGCGCGGGGATTAAACCCAGCCTGCGCCATGTTTGCCAATGTTTGCTTACTGGAGGGTAGCTATGAAAACAAGGACCGTCATTGTGCATCTCTTGATGGACCAGCTGGGGTGGGATCATCATCCCATGATGGTGGAAGCACGTAAAGGTATGTAAAGTCATAAAACATATACTCAGAACATATATGCCTATGCAAGACATATATTCAAAAAACCATTCAAAACCACCCAAAACTCCATTTAAAACCACCCAAAACTCCATTTCAGCAATCGGTCACTCGGACTTTTGAGATGGCCAAGACATGCCAAGACTCTCTGACCAGAATCCCAAATCGGCGTCCGAACATTTCTGGACCCACTCCATCCAAGCCACCCAAAGGGCCCTAAGTGCAGATCTAGCAAAAACCTCGGAGTTCCAGCAATGCTCTTTGGGTTGACAGAAAAAGCTAAGCGATACATCTGACCAAAAACTTTACCGCCAAGAATGGCTGGAACATGTTGGAACCTTTCTCACGTTGGAACATGGATTGTCTCAGTTGGATTGCACCAAAATTACAGGGACCCCCCTCCACAAGTTCCTGCAAGAGTCTCCTGCAACCCCGCTCCATGCAAGTAATCCTCTTCGACACATATAAAACCACACTGAAAGTGCACATCGTGTTGGGAAGATCCGCATAGGCAAATATCTATATAACACTAACACAATATCTATATATATACACATACATATATATATAATATATAGATTTTAAGTTGACAAATTGTTGACTGTCACTGGATTCGAGCTGCGTGGGCAACAAGCGTTAGTCTTTCTGCCCCTTGATCAGCCCGGCATGGCACTTGCGCCATAGGACCAGGTCGGAGTTGGCTATCCCAAACATCCCATTGAGGTTCCAGATCCAGAATCCATCATCTTCCGAGCCCATTGGCCCAAGTCCCCCAAAGGGGGAGTTCCGAGACATAGATGTTTTGTCTGTGAAATGCCCAAGATTGTTGGTAAACCTGTCATCAGGATTGCTCACAACACCCCAGACACTGGGGTAAATTGGCAAATAAAGATGCAAAATAACAAAAAAACATCCAAAAAGTGGCAACTTCATATGTCCAGGTTTCGCACTTGTCAGCATCCTTTTTTGGGTTGCTGTTTATTATGCCCAAAATTATTCCACAAAGCCCTTCCCAGTATCATTTAAAAGTCTAGAGCATCTAATGCTTAATGATACCCATATCTTTATAGCATTGAATGTCAATATCATCGAATTGTTCGATAAAACAGTTACACTTTTTGATTCTAGATATTCTTGAGGGGGGGTAGAAAGTACACCCACCCAATGTATTATTAGGCGTACGTGGTTTTTCACAATAACACTGACACTATATATTGCCATACAGTAAGGTACACATGGCTTTGTCTGAACATGGAGTCTCCCAAAATCGATCGGTTTCTTCTTCATTATGTGACCCATTTTAATGATCATAAATTGGTGGTTACTTCATGTTCAGACACACCGAACTATCATATAACAAGTTGGTTATTCATATATTCCACAAAATATCCCACTACATCCTCATTATATATATATATAATCATATATATATAATCATATATATATATAATCATGTATATATATATACATAAATATATATATAATCATACATATATATGTAATCATACATATATATGTAATCATATATATATAATCATATATATATAATCATATATATATAATCATATATATATATAGATACCCTCATGATACCCCGATGATACCTCCATGATACCCCCATGATATCCCATGAAAATTATTCTTTTGGACGGTGAAACCCCATGGTTCCACCATTTCTTCCTGTTTCGACGCCAAGGCGCGGTCTCAAAGCGCCTTCCGCGCGGTAGGACGTGAAGGCCATGCGTTTGTTTGCCTTGAAGCCAGTCTCAAGCACCAGCAGGAACCACCTGGGCATGGCGAACACCTGGAAACATGGGAGATTTCACCAATTCTTTGCTGATGTTTCATGGGTCATGGGAACCATGTGGTGACATGTTTCTCGCTGAACCTGGTGACATGGGAACCTCGCTGTGGATCAAAACCAGCGGCGGTTTTATACCCTGTAGGCCCTGTTTCAATTGCCATTTATGGATGTTCATCCCTTCCAAAAAGACGGGATATATGTGTGGGTAAACCAATAAAAACAACCATTTTGGGGTATACACTATTTCTGGGCAAAGCCTCTTTAGGATGGCAATCCTTACCAACCGACCAACCAACCAACCGCTGCATACGGACAGCAAACGTCAGTGGGTCGCTTCCCCATGCAGGCAATAGTTACCTCAATTGTTATCATAATGTTTGCTGGTTAAATCCGACTTCTTGGTTCGTTGAATCCAATGTTTTGTTGGTTAGATCCAAGCGTCGCATAGTCTCCGATCCATGGGCTCGGCTGATGCGTACATCGCAGGCCGTAGAAGGTATCGCTGTTGGCGTCGAACCTGGCGAAAACCCGGTGGAATCCAATGAGTAATATTAATGAATATGTTCTATATACATATATATATATGGATTAATAAGGATTATTAATAAGGATTAATAAGGAGTATAGTGATATAAATATAATATAGGATGAACAAAAATGGTGAACATAAAAGGATTCATATAAGGAAAAAAGTGAATAACATACTTGAATGTGAATATATATATATACATAGTGATATTGTGAAAATAGAGAGTGAAATATACCAAGGAATAATATAATGAATATGTATCTCTATGTATATGTATATATATAAGTATATAATCATATAATCATATAATTATATAAATATATATATAATCCAATGAAATAAATAGTGACATACCATGGATTATCGTAGTAATCTAGTAAAAAATATAGTGAAATATACCAGGGAATATAGTGAATAAAATATTGAATATATATATATATATGTACAATCCATTGAGAATGATGTATCCAATAGTGGGGATATAGTGAAAATATCTTGATATACCGTTGCTTCTTGGATTCTAGTAATGCAGTGATTGATTCTTACAATACCCAATGGGTAAAATCCAAGGAGGTAAAATTAAGATAATTATTAGGCAACATAGTGACAATAGAATCCAATGAAATATTTTGATAATTGGGTTTTGTGGGTAGCATCCAACTGAAAAAGTGATGAATGCAGATAAATTGCTTTTTTGTAGTGGTTGTGAATTCTGGTGATATTTTGACATTTCTTCGATACTTCATTTTGCTCATTTTGCCACCGGATTGTCCCAACTTTGAAGAACCGTCGGTGAAATGTGAAATCCTCAAGTGCTGCTCAAACCCCGTTGCACGCCCGCATTTGTTGCTCACATTTCCCGGCATTTCCCCACGTTTGTAGTTGTGAATGTCCACATTCATAGTTGTGTAAGAAATGAGGTATACATATAGGCACTCATACCCCACATATATCATATCACTCATATAGTATCTAGTATCATATAGGTATACCCCAAAATCACCAATTTAACGACCTTCAGATTTTGAGTTTCTGCCAGTGGATGGCGGTACCCCAAATCTTCGGGCAAGCCCATGAGCTGGGCGGTTTGACCGTTTGACCCATCCATTTTTGGACTAACGCATCTCATATATATACATATATATACATAATTATGTATATATATATGTGTGTTCTTGCTGATACATCCCCTTATATCTTGCCACACTGTATCCCTTAATATCCAACATTATATCGCGTTGAATCTCCACAGAACAATAATATAGGTGAGTTTTTCAGACAAAGCCACATGATCAATATACTCTCCCATACTGTCCCATAATGTCCCACTATATCCCCATTCAATCCCCATGAAAGGGTTGCTAATTTTAGTGAATTCATTGGTGAAAGCCCCATCAAATCACCATGTTTGTTGTTGTTGAAATTCCAATTTGTGTTGGTTAAATCCCCATGTTCTTCGTTAAAACCCTATTTTTGGCAGGTAAAATTGCCATTGAAAAAAAAAAAAAAACACCCGTTCTCTCCGGCCAAAGTGCCACCAGCTGGTCCTGGTATTGGGATCCGCGCTCCTTGGCGCCAGGGAATCCCTTGATTGAAGGTGGTTGGAAGGTTGGAGCATTGAAGGCACCATGTTCTTTTGAATTGTCCAATACATATTATATAAGGCTAAATACAAATATAGATACAAAAGGTTATATAATAAATGTACATGTCTAGTTGTATTTATGTCTATATGTGAAAGCTGCAAAACATGTGCAAAAATAAATACAGAACCCTAAGATGTTGCTGGCAGAATTATGACAGTACGTGTACCACTAGATCCGCCATTTCCAGTGGACCAGTGGGAAGTAACAATTCATCTTGAGCAAATCATTACAAGCGGAACTGGGTAAGAATGTTACGAAATAACTGGTGATTCCATCAAATTGATGACAATAGTATGAATCAAAGTAATGTTAGAATGACTAACATGTTCAAATAATATGAAAATGACCTATAATCACCGTTAATAGGCTGCAACCCTGATAGAACGAAGTGCCCATCAAAGAGTGCCCATAAAGTAGGCATTGATCATTCCCGGCTGCCCAGCAAGTGGATATATGGGTATGGGGAGGGCGTGTGTCAGCCACTGCGGTGTGAAGTGGACTGGACTAGACTGGATTGGACAGTGTGGAGTGGAATGAAACGGAGTGGAACAAATGGAATGGAGTGGAGCGAAGGAGGGAATGGCGAGTGGGAATGAGAGTGGGACTGGGAGCGCGTCGTCATAACAAAATCCTGGTTGGTGGTTTCAACCTACCTCTCTGGAAAATGATGGAGTTCGTCAAATCGGGATCATGACATTCCCAACTGAATGGAAAGTCATAAAAATCATTAAAATTCCATGGTTCCAAACCACCAACCCGATGACTATGTGTCCTATACACGTTGGATCTTCGGATGCCTATACGCGGTGTCTCCGCCGAGCAGCTGCGGTGCCCAATGGTTGAAGCCCCAGGGTCTGGCCACCAAAGGCAGCACGTTGCCTCCGGAAAATCCCATGGGAAGATATGGAAAGTAGAGGAAGATTTATGATTATTTCTGATTATTTATGATTATTTATGTATATTTGCATGTTGGATTGCCCATTGGTTACCAGATGGTACCCCAGTTGGGGTGCAACAAAAAAATGCCCACCCAAAGCTGAAGTTCCAATCATCCATGGCGATACAATCATCCTAGTTTCAAGGAGCGCGAAATTTCAGGACATTGGTGATATAATTGGATAAGATTTGGATAAGATTTGGTATAAAATCAAATAAGACCAGCAAAACAAGGATCGAGAAAATTTCCCAACAATCTAGCGAGCCCACTGTGCCTTGATCTAAGACCATAGCTCATTTGATGCCTATCATCCGCCAGGCCTTTGAAAAGTAAACAAAATCATTTCACAAATCTTTAAATCCAAAAAAGATCGCTTCTTTGTTGCATTTTATCCAGCAGTTCATGATTAGATATGAGATTATTACAGTAGAATCAGTAGATCACTAATGATCACTATATCTCCCCGAATAAACTAAACCGCCCCCGCCTGAGCTGTGGTGCATGCCATCACGCTGTCCTCCCACGGTGCCCGCCAGCACGTTGACAAAGTCCTCCGGGTGCGGCACCCGCACGTTCTCCGCCGAGGCGACGCTGACGGCGAGGACGGCGACGGCGCCCAGGCCGTGAACGCCATGTCCCATGGCATCGGCACGGAAGGCGACACCGGTGGATCGTTGGGGGAAGAAACGATAGGGTGAAACCAAGGGATGTCACCTTTTGGAACAGGCCTGATATTTTTACGGAACTGCAACTAGAAACTTATAGTTGTGTTGACCACCAAGAAAGTGTGTTGTTGTTTTTTCCTTAATCCGTGGGGCTAAACTAGGGGGAAACCCCAGGTTCCATCCATCTCGCTATGTAGATGCAACTCATGAGATTTCAGCAATATGAAATTGGCCCATTTGGGGATGATGTCCTTTCAGGTCAAGATACTTTGGTGAAGCTCCATGACCCTCTGCTGAAGCTATCATGTTGCACAATCAAAGCCAATAAGCTACATGGTCTTGGGCAAATGAGTGAGGGAAATGGTGCCTGTCTAGAATATCTGGGCAAATCATTATACCATCTATATAGTAATGTATCGTAGCTATAGAAAATCAACATACTTAATAGCTAAATGGGTCAGTTTCAGCAAAAAAAACTATGTTAAATTACCACAGTATACTTGTCAAAGTGGAAATAAGCCATGTTTGAGATGATTACCCCAGAATCCAGCAACCGGAATGGGTTTGGTATCACTCACCCTGAGTCTCCCGTCCAATATGGAGGCTAGGTGGGTCTTCCCGCCAGTTTGTCCAGAAATGGGCTACCCATCTCATGTTGTTGGTTATGTGACTATAGCTAATCATATGTATTTATGTATATATATATATAATTATATCATGATAATTGCATTGATATAATATATATATATATATGTGCCATGTGCCATGATATCCCGCTCTACATCTCCCATTAAATCCCCATCAAATAGCGCTTGATTTTCAAGCAACACCCCGGACTTTTTGGGGCTCCCATTGCGTCTTGCGTCGATCTCTGTGCGGCACACCCATTGCAGGTGAACCTGTTGTATCTTGACCGGTCACCGGTTCTGCACTTCGGCATGCTTCTTAGAAGCAGCCAGACACTGCAGGAAATCCGATGATACCACCTGGGTGTCCAATAGCTGGGAATCCGACGTTGAAACAAAAACTGGATCCAGAGCAGTTCATGATGGCTGGCATCCACCATGAATCAACAAGCTGAACAACAATATCACCAGAAGGACTCCACAAGTGAAAGGTGTCACAAACCCTCCAAAACCATTCTCCCAGCATCATCTAAAGGTCAGAGACTTGGCTAGACATCGCTGTGGCAAATTCCCGGGACACACCAGATATGATGGGTCATATGAGTCATATGTGAACTGCATGTGGAACGTAATCTACTCAATAAACATATATATATATAAATCACTAAAAACATAATTTAAAAAAAAAAAAACTCTGAAAAGGGCAGAAACATCTGCAAAACAGTGAGTCGTCCTTTCATGCTGAGCTCCTTTCCCGTGTTGACCAAGGGCACGACGTTAAGGGTCCAAACTCAATGGGTGGTTCACAGAACTTGCCGTTTACGGTTTGTAATGACCCAAACCATTGGTATTTCAAAACATCCCCAATGGTTTGGGAAATTACCATTGGGATTTACCCAAACCATTGGCAATTCAAAACCATTATCATTTGGGATTTCCCAAAACACCAATTTTTTGATGATTTTGCGATGGAGGTGCTGCAGTGCAGGGATTTTTTCAGTACGAATCCATGGTGTTTGATCCAAACCATGCAGGCTTCCTGTCATGTTCATTTGAAGCAATTTTGAGAAGGAAAAGGTCGAATGTGATTCATTATTATTGGGTATATTATATATATAGTATAGTATATATATATAGTATATATAGTGTGTATATATATAGTATATATATATACTATATATATAGTGTATATATATAGTATATATATAGTATATATATAGTATATATATAGTATATATATATAGTATATATATATATTATTATATATCCCTAGTTGGAATATGTAAAATGACCCTCAAATGGTTGGTTCATCACCTCGGTCACCTCTGGTTTCGGGCTCTTGATGAAGTAGCGGGTTAGCATCTCAAATCTTACCCTCCGGTAAACTAACATAGCTATTGAAAATGGTGATTTTTAGGGATTTATATGGGATATATATATATATATGGGAATTACCATCTGGTAAACATACAAAAAGCTATTGAAAATGGCCATGGAAATAATTGATTTACCCATTAAAAATATGGGTGGATTTTCCATAGCAAACTGTTAAACGTTTACCAGAGGGTAGTCATCCTCTGCGAGTTATCTTACTCAACCCCCCTTTATGTATGGTTGATTTTCTCACTCAAACCTCTATTTCTAGGGGATTGTCCATTGCCACTTTTTGAGTACGGAGGGTATGTAACTGTGTTTTTTACTTAAAGCATCTTAAAGTCTTAAAGCCCAACAACCACCCGTAGGTATGAGTTAGAAGTGCCGAACACATACCCCAAAAGTTGGATGGTCAAGTACCAAAAACGATATGTTCATCTGTGATTACGCCAAGAAAAATAGGCGATTGCATTGCAGATTCACATTTCTGAATTATCATGTGCTTGGAAAACTCTTACTAGCTCCTTGGCTCCCCAATATGGGCTTCCAGAGCTCCTTAGTTCCCCTCCATTCAAACCACTGGACAGATCGACAATGAACTTGGTCTAGTGGATATATCCACAGCATCTATAGATAGATGGAGTAACAAAGGAACTTGTAACTTGGCTCCTTTGGCATGTAATAGGGGGTGTGGATAATAAAAAGCTGCCACCCTTCTGCTTTCCGCTGTCCAGGTGCGCCTTTGTAAATGGCCCGTCGGCCCGTCGCCCTGCTCACCGCACAGCGAGCGGTGGATTGGGCCCTGGGGCCGGCGGCACAGCCTCACCGAGGAGGCGAGGGCGCCGGGAAAGTTCTGGATCCACGGCATGGGCATGACACACCCATCATTGCTGGTTCAATTTTCTAAAAAAATGCCCTGCAGACTGTGACATCTTTGTGGTGTCTAGAATTCGAAGCATCCCTTGGTTTTGGTCTCGTTGATCCCTATTATCCGCTGGAATATAGGACTGGTATTCAAGACTGAATGCTAAATACCCACCAAATGCGTGTTATGTTCAGTACGTTTTGCTGATCATGCCGTTCATCAGTATCAGACTGTATCCAATATATGTACTGTATCCCCATTTTCAATCCACGTTTTGCAGATTAAATCCCAAGTTTTTCGGATTTAGACCACTGCAAAATAAACCCTTTAGTTGGTGGGAATACTATGATCGCTGTGGCACACCCAGTAGCTCCTCCCGAACCCTTTTACTTTTTGGGGTCTGTATTCAGAAACCACCCACCATTCCTTGTGAAACTGGTTAGGCTTAAGCATCGGAATTACATGGAAATACTAAATGATACTAAATGAACTAACTATAGCAACCCTCAAGTGAAAAGATAGAAACGTAAAATATCATAAAATAAACATCCTCTTAAAATAGTGGTCAATTGGTTTTCGTGAACTGTTTCGGGCTTGCCAAAATTCCTTCAGGCAGAAAAGATGTGGGTTCATCCCTGTGTCCCCGACAATTGATGCGGTGTTACCATCCTTGATTCATTGCCCTCACATTTTAATAGACATTACCCTCTGGTAATTAAACATACAAGAAACCATGGAAAATCACCCTTTTTAAGAACGGTGAACCATCTATTTCGATTAGGGCCATGTTCCATAGCAAACTGTTAGTCATTACCAGAGGGTAATAGACATTCTCAACCAGTGGATTTGGTGGTACCCCATCTTCAGGCACCAGGCACAGGATATTGTGGATTTTTTCACGAGCTATGGTCCATGTTGCGATGGGGAATGGTAAATCCGTATATTTCTAGTCGTAAAATCATGTAAAATCCCAGTTATTGCTGGTTAGATTCCATAAATAACCACGAACAAGCATTCTTAACTTAACCAGTAATAATCCTTATTAATCACTCTTAATATAACCACAATCATTGCTGATTCATAACATCCCATGACCATTCTTCGTTGTGTCCAATCTGCCAAAATTACTTTATTTCTTACCTCGTCTCCCTCGTGTGCTATTTCGTTCCCCAGTTTTAACGCCTCGCATCGCTAATTCGCATGATGGAAATAAGGCTTGTCCTCGTTATTTCTCA
>Ga0126342_10017177_pt1 | contig 12540 bp, 11 predicted proteins | sample Cyp1metagenome_FD_92528 | JGI IMG/M metagenome (GOLD analysis project Ga0126342, IMG submission 92528) | Coral microbial communities from Lord Howe Island, Old Settlement Bay, Australia - Cyphastrea 1 metagenome | ecosystem: Host-associated > Invertebrates > Cnidaria > Coral ...
ATGCCAGAAGGTATGCCAGATAGAATGTCAGATAGAATGCCAGAAGGTATGCCAGATACAGTGCCAGAATGTTTGCCAGATAGAACGCCAGAAGATTGGCCAGATAGAATGCCAGATAGAATGCCAGAAGGTATGCCAGATAAAGTGCCAGAATGTTTGCCAGATAGAATGCCAGAAGATATGCCAGAAGATATGCCAGATAAAATGTCAGATAGAAAGCCAGAAGATTTGCCAGTAACAAAATTTATAAATGTCATTGTGGGGATCACACGAAGTAAAGTATTTTTTTCTGTTTTTGTTTGCGTTGTTTGTCTCTGGGGTTTTTGCAACAGTGGGATAAGCTGCATGTTCGTTTTTTTTCATTGAAAAAATGTTTCTTGATAAAAAATAATATGTTTTTTCTTTTTGTTTATCTGTTTTCTCCTTTTTATTTTTGTTTTTTTGACAAAATCAAATGCAAAAAAAATGAAATAATTACATGAGAAAAACATATGTTTTCTTCAAAAAAATCGCAAACGTGCTGCAAGGGTGTTTCTGGTGCGATGTGCTGTGGAAAAATCTGAGATTGTTTGCGCGTGGCCAGCGTTGTCAAAACAAAGTCAGTTTTGATAGGCCACAGCCTGAACAGATTAAATAAAATGAATGAAGTAAAATCATTTGAGTTCTATCTATGCATTTTGTTGTATATGTATTTCTTTTTATTTATAGTCATTCTGTTTATTAATTGTGAAACATGTTTTTATGAGTTTAATGTTTTTCCCTTGATTTTTGGACCGACCAAACCGTATTGAAACTAACCCACTGCAACCTGCACCACCACTTAGTCTTGCTGAAACTTGCAATCTTCTTGGGGGCAACTATTGATGAATCACTGGAAGGTTGAAGCCACATCCCGAAACCTTAGGGCCTTAGGACTTGTAGTTTCAGAGCATGGGACTGTGGATGATTGGATATGTTCAGGGACTGTTGGACTGTTTTCTATGCATGGGGGTTCTCAAAAGATAGAAACCTGCGTCATCCAAACAGTAGGGAAGGAGTCTTCATTGATTGTGGGTATCCATGCCCCAGTGATTCCCAATGATTCGTGATCCGTCGGCAAATTCGGCACATGGATCCGTACAGATCTCACCCGGATGGCCCCAACAATCACCCATACCAATCATACCATATGCCATAGGACCCATGGATGCTTGGGATTCTACACTGCAGGATTTGCAAGAGCCAGCTGCCTCACCTAAGAGTCCAAGAATGGTTATGACGTATACACATTATGTATCATTATTTTATGTATATATATATATATATTTACATACCCCCCTACTATCCATTAATGGCAACGGTTGCAAGTCTCGATAAGTTGTGCGGTCCCAATATTATTGATCAGTTGATTGTTTTTGGACATCACCTCGTTGTGTTTGCCAAATCACCACTTTGGTAAAATGTTGTATTTTATATTATATATATATAGTTTTATTTCTCCACCTCATCTAAATATCTAAGGTGCCACAGATTCTCGGTGTTGCTTATCATCTCAACCTTGCTTCCCATAGATTTCCCAGAGTTTCCCATTGATTTTCATAGATTTCCATATATAAATTTCCATAGATTTCGACAGGTGTCCCATAAATAATTATATGTAATCATATATGATGATACATCTCTCATAGTTTCCCCTAAAATCCCAGGCTTTTCCCCAGGCTGGCTCCTCCTGCAGCTCCAGCTCTAGCCGCGGGAAACGCCACACCGCAACTTCCGGCCACGGGAAACTCCGGGCCTCGAAGCACTCGCCTGCGGCGGCCTGTGCGGAACGCTTCTTTCGGGCCAAGGGATGCCAAAGCCTCGGGAAAAACTCAGGCGGATGGCGCGATGGGAATGGGAATGGAACTGGAAACAGGTGGAAAAAATAGGGTAATTGTTTGAGGTTGTTTTTTGTTCATATTCCAGTGTTGAGGAGAGTTGGGGAAGATAACGGAGCATGAGATATCCTGGGTTATATTTGGTAAATGACATGGCGACCTCACTGAAATGTCTTAGAATTTATATGGGATATGCTATGCATATTTTATCATATATCCAACTTGATATGATATATTGGAGGGTCTGAAAATTGAAAACACACATTTGCATTAATTGACTGTATGTTTTCTCCGATCTTGATATGAATGTTCAGGAACTATTCCAAAATCTCTATTTCAGGCTGGTGGACTATGTCTTTTTGCCGCTACCTAGGGACCCCTCCCCTTTATTTATAGGCTTGGCCTGAGTGGAGTATTTTGGATGATGGGGACGGTGGTTGGTGGTTCAGGCCTCCTGTAGACATGTTGTTGTCGTTGCCGAGGCGGCCGGTTGCCTCCCAAACGAGTGGGTACCTCTACTTCGGAGGCTTCCTTGGCCTTGAGAGGCAGGGTGCAGAGCCACTAGAAAAACCAAACCTTTGGTTGGTTGTAGACGGGTTCAGTCACCAAATGTGGGTTTTGGACCATTAATATGGGGACATACTGCAATTGATAGAAACTGCATGACATAGTTGATTAAACTACCCGATGCTACCAGGTTTTCATAGGGACTGTGAAGAATCCAGTGCTAGGAATATTTCAAGAGTACATTCATATAGACCACGCAGATTTGTATGTGATGGAACGGGGGATGGGGTATATATTTTTCATCCTCCAGTAGGCCTAATCCCTGTGCGTTGCAGAAAACAAGGCCTCATCGTTGGGGAAGGAGTTGATTTTAATTTGGCATCCAAGGTTATACTTGAGGTTTTCAGGTTGATCATCCAAGGTTGACTGATTGGTGGTTTGGAACATGTTTTTTTCCCCATATATATATATATTTATATTGGGAATAATCATCCCAACTGACTTTCATATTTTTCAGAGGGGTTGAAACCACCAACCAGTTGATCATTCAGGTTGATTTGGGGGATGATCAACTGAAGTGCCCACAGGTTTCGCCGATGAACCCGACGCCTTGAGTGACTCGACGGTGACTAAACGGGGGCACCCCGGGGCCATGTTGCTTAAGTCACACCAAGTTGTAAAGGTCAAAAAGGGGCAAGAGTAAGCGGCTTTTCATGTATAAATTGAATAATATATATATATATATACGATACATTCGTTTACATACATACAAACATTACATTATATACATTTGATTAGATTACATTACATTACATTACAATACATACATTACATTACAATACAATACAATACTATACTATACAATACAATTGAATAAGTACATTACATGACATTAAATTACAATACAATACATCACATTACATTACATTACAATACACAATACACAATACAATACAATACAATACAATACAATACACGCATTACATTACATTGCATTACATTACATTACATTGCATTACATTACATTGCATTGCATTGCATTACATTACATAACATAACATACTTTACATACACACATACATACATACATACATACATACATGCAAACTACTACGGAGCAGATTCTGCGTCCCTAAGATGGTGATGAGGTTCTTTCATTCCTGGTCAACAGTAGGTTGATAATCCTTATGGGTGCCATGACCCTCGGCGCTAAGGTGAAGAAACGGCTGCGACTTGGTACAGCACCGAGTGATTTGAGGCTTTAGGGCCTATGGCCAAGGAAACATCGGCAACATGGGCTGCTGAAGAGACAAAATGCTTGCTTTTTGGATCCTGTCTAACTGGAAGTTGTTTTTTTTATTCAATCAGCTGATCACTCGGTTTTTCTCTTCTCTTGATGGCTCCGATGTGAGTCTCGTTTCTTCCATGCCCGTGGTCTGCGTGACTGCGTGCTGCGAGTGAGAACGCCTCCTGCCTTGTGTGAACAACTGACTAATATTGTTCAGAGGGGTTGAAACCACCAAACCAGTGGGGGATTCAGGACTCTCACACATGTTCAATGCATTTATATAATTATACAAGCAAACATGTGGGAAGTAGATCTTCAAAATTCAGGTGTCCTTTGTATCTCCTCGAGCCCGTTCCATGTTTTGGCCCTTGAACTCAATGATCCAAGCCCAAGGCGATTGGTGTCGATTGGCCTCCGGTGCATCACTTGGACACCTTCGCCAGTTGCTTCAACGACGCTTTGGCACTGCGGATTCAAAAAGAGGCGGAGGACGAAGCCTTTGCCTGCGCCTTGGAAGCGCAACAGGCGCTGGGACGAGGCGCGACTGGCCTTTGATTGGTTAGTTTTGGTTAGTTGTTACAACGGATTGTACTACAATATTCATCTATATATATATATATAATGTTACCTATTATCACCTACTGTATAGTTTAACAATGATGTTAAGTGATGTGATGAACTAAAGCATAGTAGGGAAACCTATCAATCAACTAAATGAGATGGGATTGGGGCCAGGGGCTAATTGGTAATGTTTCCGAAAGTCCTGAGCAATCAATTGAACTATAAGTTATTGGGGTGGATAAATGCAAGTGGTCGAACTTTTCAGGCTTGTGAATTCATGTCAGATTATCCAGATGGTTGCAGTGGGCTGACAAAATAAAAACAACAAAACACATTAATATAATATATAGAAAATAAATGGAGCATATATGAGCAGATGGATATATATATATATATACATAATGATATAGGTGATCAATAGACTGATTTCAGGGACAACTGTAACCGGAAGGTAATGTGTGGAACTTGCTCCAATGTCCAGTCCGATCGAGTGAGGCAATTCTAGCGATGGGTCCTGGGTTGGTGAGTGGGATTTGACATGCGATTACTGTGAAATGAGAGGTATACAGTATCGCCACCAATTCTGCTATATCTAGGGCATCTAGGGTGGTTTAAAACTTTGGGGGCCAGGGCATCCAACTTAAGATATTATTTGATGCCATGCTTTGGGTGTGCAGAAGCCAAGTTTTTTTCATTGTTGGTGTCCCAGCAAGACCATTCCATCAGCATCAGGCAAACCACTGATTGAGTCTGACGATGAAATCCCAGAGGAAGGGGAAGGGGAGCAAGAGCAGGAGGAAGAAGATTTGAGCACAGAAGCTTACCACCGGAGGATGTACAAGAGAGCCTTGCCACAAAGGCGATACGAGCATGTCGCGGTATGGATCAAACATACTTGGTCATACTTGCTGAGACACCCTGCAATGGATCGAATTTTGGGTGGTCATCCCCGTTGGTAGCGGGCCAGTGATCATTTTTTCCCTCAAAGTTCAAAGGCAGGGCACCCTGAAAATCCTGAAAAACTATATGTTTCCATATTTCCATGGATGCTCATGTTTTTTTTGGTTCAAAAACATGTAGTTTCAAGCCTTGAAGCTAAACTTGCTCGGATTGGCACTGCAGCAGAGATCATGGTTCCCAGGGAATGGGCCTTGTGGGTGCTTCCCAAGGAGATGTGCAGATGATGATGAAACCAGAGTCCAAAGCTACCCCGCCACGGATCATTGGCGCCTGAGATCCAGGTGTTGATGTTGGACCCGGTAGACCCGGTAGACCTTGGTGAAATTTGGTGAAGTTGTTATTTTTCCATGTCCCGGCAACCGCAACCTGTCCAAGAGGTACCTGGAAGGTTTGTGAAGGTTTGGGGTTGTCGGTCCTGGTTTTGTCGTGTTGGGGTACAAAGCTTGGTGGGCTGTTCATCCCATTCTTCAGGTTGGCCATGACTCTTGCCCATACTGCCCTCTGCCAATCTCGGAAGGGGTTCAATTGGACAAAGGTTTGTTCCACGGATTTCCCTTAAAGTCAGCAAAGAAACAACTTTTGGCGTTCCCACTGTGAATTGGTAATTTAGTAACCCCCTATGTTTCATAAAGTTAGTAACCCCCCATGTTTCATAACCATTCTGGGCAACTAATTCAGACAATGGTATTAATGCCGGTCACCGGCCCAAACCTTATTTTTCGAATTTGAGGACATCGTTGGCAAACCTTCCAGAAATAGTCCAGAGAAAATTGCTCCGAGCTCCCCATACTTGGCTGATCACTCCATGGTTTCCTGAGTTGACCACCAGAAAACCCAAACTCCTGGATTTGGATGTTAAAAATTCAGTCAATTCACGTAATTCTGCAAACGTGATCCTTCAAATCACATCACTTGTCCAAAGTTCATCCAAACAATTTCCATTATCCTTTGGAAATTTAAACATAACTATGGAAGACGGTTAAAAACCAATGAGTAAATCCTATCAAATCCCATTCAATCCTACAAAATCACCGTAAATCCTATTAAATCATGTATATCATGTAAAAACCCATCAAATCCTATAAGCTCCTGTTAAGAGCCATTAAATCCTTTGAAATCTTGTGAAATCCGATTGAATCACATCAATTACAGTAGATCCTATTCACTATTAACATCTATTTATTTATTAATCATAATATTGATCAAATCTTAGTCTTAGTCTTAATCCCGTTTCAATCCTGTTCAATCCATTGAAATCCCACATTTTTTTGTTCGCCACCCAGGTGCCAAGCCTCAATTCCACCATTTTCGCCGCTTGATGCGTGGCTTGTGCCATTGCTACGTGCGCTTGCGGCGCTGGGTGGAGCTGGATAATTTGATCGAGGAAGCCATGCCGTACTTCGGACACCCCGTGGGGAGTGACTCGGTTTCAGTGGAGTATCATTACCAGAGGTAAAACACTACGGCGATATATCATTGCCGACTACTCCCCGGAACTGTGGTTACAACTTAGCTATAGGCTATAAGCCATTATTATAACTTTGGGATACTTTGGTTATAAGGCATTCCGTGTATAAGCCATTATCTGTCCCAAGAAACGAGGTTCTTGTTTCTACCCCGATCGTATCGATCGTCCAGGCTTGAGACCATCGAGTCAGAAGTTCAAGACACCAGCCATGGAGGACGATATTTTCTTCGGTCACTCGCACGTGAAAACAGAGAAAACGATGGTTAGGCCATGTTAGGCCAGTAAATCGTCCACAAATGGCTTTTTGTTTCAGATTGGTGAATTATTATTCAGAAAATGTGGACATGTTTTTTTCACTGGCAAGTCATTTGCAAATGGGGGATTTGCTTGGTTTCCATCGCCATTTTTGTGACAATCGGTCAAATTTCGGGACCAAACACATTTCAGCATCCAGCCTGATGTTGTCCCTAAGGCTGTCGTCCATCTTCGCTCATTGCCAGAAGGTAGCCCCACCCAAGAGAGGAAAAAAAACATTGAAATATACTAGTTTCTTAAGTTATTTTTCCTATTAACCTGTATGTGTAGGTACTGTATTTTAGTATATATATATATGAGTGTATTGTTCATAGATATAGATAGATCGATAGATAGATAGATACCGATAGATACCGATAGATACCGATAGATACCGATAGATACCGATAGATACCGATAGATACCGATAGATACCGATAAATGCCAATAGATACCTATAGATACCGATAGATACCGATAGATACCGATAGATATCGATAGATACCGATAGATACCGATAGATACTGATAGATACCGATAGATACCGATAGATAGATACTGATAGATACCGATAGATACCGATAGATAGATCAATATAGATCGATATAGATCGATATAGATAGATATAGATAGATATAGATAGATATAGATAGATACATAGATAGATATAGATAGATATCGATAGATATCGATAGACAGATAGAGACACAGATAGATCGATAGGTAGGTAGGTAGGTAGGTTAGATTAGATATAGATACAGACAGGTTAGTAGATGAGTAGATTAGATGGATGGATAGATAGATAGATCGATCGATCGATCGATCAGATAGAGAAATAGAGAGATATATCAGATAGAGAAATAGAGAGATATATCAGATAGAGAAATAGAGAGATACCGAGATATAGAGAGATAGTGATAGATATAGTGTTTTTTTTTGTGATTTTTTGTCTGAACAATTGTGTTCTTATTGGCATATTATCATTATATAGTGCATTTTTATTCTGACGACTGATGGTCATTACCACACACAGAGACAGGACTTGTGGATCAGTTTGACTCTGCAAGAAGCCATCGCTTGCCTCTTGGTGGGTGGCCTGGCAGAGGACCTGCCATTGTAAACCTGGCAGTGAAGGGTGTGTCAAACGCTTTGTACATAGCTGGTTGTTACAATCAAGAGCTAAAGGCTATACATATTTACTAGCTTTCGACGTTAATAGATGTTAACAGATCATAACAGACCTATAGATATACTGATTCACATCATTTGGTATAAATATGTTGATACATGGTATTCGTTGCGTTGTTTGCTTTTTTTTGCGGGTTCCGTGCGGGCCAGTTCAACAAGGAGTCCCCAAGAAGAAGAAGAAGAAGAAGAGTAAGAAGAAGAAGAAGAAGAAGGGTGCGGGTGAAACTATACAGAGTGCCCAGAGCTTGTGCCAATGCGCCCAGCACGGAAATCCCATGTCAACAACCTGGGGCCCAGATGGAAACCCATGATGTTTGCTTTTGAATTCCACTAAGCATCAAGCAAATCACAAGAGACGAACCCCAACCCCCCAACCCCCCAACCCCCCCAACCCGGGACCCAACCTGCGACCCCTAGCCCTCTAAGGTCAGGATCACTTCCCCAAGGCTCGGAGGCTCATCGAACTCGTGCGGAACATCGAACCCAAGCGCCGGTCCCTCGCCTGCGCCTTTCGGAGCATTCGCTTCCTTCAGGAGCAGGCGAGGGCTGGTGAGCCATCCACGTTAGAATACATTAGATGGAAAAATATGAAACATGTGGGAGCAAAATGGGACATGGATTTTTGAGCTTTGAGGAGATGGAGTTAAGCATTCATAATAGTGACATAATCAATCATTGTCAAACAGCAGATTGAACAGCTGAAAATAGCAGTTGAAGCGATGAATATGCATATGGGCATGTGTCAAAATGCCGAAGGTGCCCCAACTTATCGGCATTGAAAAGAGGGTCAAATTAGGTTTTGAAACGGTTGGAACCTTGGACTGGCATGGGGTGCTCAATTTTGAGACATACCCTCATAATTATATATATAAATATCATGAACCCAGGAAGAAACAGTACCTGATTTCCCCAAAGCTTAGCATTTCCGGGTACGCAAACCACACCAGATAATACTTCAAGAATAGTCGGTGCCACTAAAGAAAACACACACATATATATATATATATATACATACACAATTTCAGCATGTTTGGTCATATTGGTGGAGTGGACTTGATTTTATAGGCATTAGACCAACATATAGTCTTATAGTATTGGATTTGCCCATTACAGATGATATGGCGGGGCCAGGAATTTGCACTTCTCACTTGACCTTGTGCACCCACTCCAGGTACAATCTGGCACGCATGGGCTGACTGTGGCAGACAAAGATGTGCTGCTGACCAATGCATTCATTGCGCTGAAGGAGTCGTGAAATGTCGTGAATGAGTGGTACTTTGTGGTACTATGTGGTACTTAGATGATCTTAGATGAACCTGAGGTTGTACCATGTTGTACCATGTTGTAACTAAAGCCTGTCATGGCAGTGCTACAAGGTGCTGTCTCGTTGGTCCAGATGTGCGATGTCGAGTGGCGAGAGAGTCATCAGCTGCAAGCTATGTGGCAAATCCCAAAACCCATCCCAAAACCATAAACAATTTCCACCAACAAACCATAAACATGGGATGGATTTGAGATGATTACAGACATCCACAATTCCAGGATATTCCAGGTTTCTTGCACTTCATCATTGGGTTTACCACATTTACTGCATATGATTCAATATGATTCAGTTTGCCCCCGTGACTTGTTGCTAGCAGCTGTTGGCAGCGACACTTAAAGATGTCGCCACATCACCCGACTTTTGAACTTTCGGTTGAATTTTTGCCACAGAAAAGTTGAGGCAAAAATTGTCCAGCGGAAACAGCTTGAACGATTGGAGCGACTGTAGAAAAGGCAGTGCGGTATACCGCTACCAGCATTCACATCATTCGACCATACAAGGACCATCACATATATGGGCCAGCAGTGTCTCTAGCGTAAAGGTCCTGCTCTTTGATCTCCAAACGAACTACAGATTGAACAGGTACAATACCTTCCACCAAGGTTTCTGGTGGTTCATAAGCACCGTGATTGCTAGTTGTACATGCTTACATGCCCCATAATGCCCCATTCGATATTAGGTAATCAGTGACTAATGAACTGGGTGCAATAACGACAGCCCAAACTAAGGCATAGTTCACGGACGATGCTCATGTACCTCAAGTTGGTCACTGCAGGCTGGGCTTAGCAATGGGCGCCCATCGTTCGATGTGTTTTTTTCAGAAATAATCGGGAAGTTTGCTCGGAAAGAAACATAAAGAAACAGCCATCAGTACATCAGTATTTGCTGGCTTTCTCGTGGTTTCAAACATGTTCAAATAATTTCAAATACTTGTTTTAAGTTTATGTTCAACCATATGACTGGGATGATGACGAACATGTTTGTTCAGATGGATTGAAACCAGCAATCAGATCACCATATGCTATAGACCATAGATCTCAATGTTTTTCTTGTTCCAAATGGTGATTTGTGATTACAGTACCATGTTAACTTGTTTGGGAATGAACTAGGTATAGAGATTAACATCCCATTTTTTTGTAACCGATGATCAGCCCCCCTTGCTGGGGTAGGCTGGGGTAGGCACTAGGAAGATCTCAAGCATTTCTTGCTATCAATGATAGGGAATGATGGGAATGGCATATTTTGACGACTGCTTCAACAAAGCCATTGAAAAGATCCGACATGATCATTTCAGAGTTGATGGGGCAGATCTCAAGCTGATCCCTTCCTGAATGACGAAGGCAGCTTCCTTGATACCTATTTAACTCAAGCTTTGGTCATAGTTGTTAAGAACATGTTTAAAACCTAGTTGTATCTTATTATGTTTGTTGACGCATTGTGACTGGTGGATCTATGGCTCATAGATGCTTATAGCGTAAAATATGGATCTATGATGATCCCTGAGCACATATGGATATGTGATTTCATTTAGTCATGTTCATGCTGTTTTGTTCCTGGTCAGACATATATGTAGGCGCATATGTAAGCATATACATATATATATATATAGATACATACATACACACATGCATCTAATATGCATACAGATAAATCTATTTATATATATATACATAGAAAGACTAAAGATCTATGGGTATTTGATGGTATTTGGTGGATCTCATGACTCCGGGAAGCACCTCCCAAAATTGACCCCGTGCAAGGCGCCGTCAATGCCCTGTTTTATCAGGGTTTGGCCCTGTCAACGAAGACTGAGAGCGAAGAGTGCCGTGAGCCCGAAACGTTGCTTGACCACGGGGAAAGGATTCCACCTGGCCACAGATCGTACACATGGTCTGCAAAGTCGGTGTATGGAACCTTTTGAAGTCCAAGCATTTTATGGGGGTATAATTGGGATTTGATCGGTCCAACTGGTGATTAAATGGTAGCCTAGCGAACGAGGATTGAAAAGGTATCCAAATGAGCTGGTTGCTGATGGGGGTGATACTACTCAGGTGGTTAAACTATACCATGGATGGAGCGCTTATGAGGCTATGTGTGCTTGAAACAAGTCCGTTCTTACAGTTACAACACGCACTGTGCGTCACAAAACATGTTAGTCACAACCAACTCCTTAATATAGGAACCTCCTTGGACAGATGGGTGCAGTTGTTTAATGCCCATAAAAAGATATTGGGGGATCAACGCGCATCGTTGCACGGCCCATCCGATGCCCTTGAGAATGTCAAACACGGATCAGAATAGACAAGGGCATCACCGTGCTTGTTGGTAGTGATTCCCCTCATGTGTAGCTGGGTGATGTTCAAAATGGAAGATGTCTCCCCTGATGGAGTAAGAGTTGCAGGCCTTTCTCAGGGGTCACCAAACCTTACCAGCATGTGAAGGGGGCTTGCAATATTTCAGCAGCTGAACAGACAAGATCAAACAATGACAAGTCCAAATACTAAAGAATTATCCACCAAGCGAAAGAGACAAATACAGTTGAAGAGTCTAGAATCATCACAGATCACATGAAACCGATTTAAATTCTGGTCTCTAGTCTAGATTCATTAAGTTGCAGTGACATTAAACATAATTAAACAAATTGAACATAAAACATAATAAAAGAAGTGCTTCATAGTAACCCTCCATAACCGTTTGGGACCTTCCAAGGTTGGCCACCCTGAGGCCTTTCCTGCAGGCCATGCGCGCCTTTGCCATTGGCATTTTTTCAGCGCTCGTGGGCGACTTGTTGACCCTGATCCTTTGGAAGGTGCCATGGCTGGTCAAACTCACTCACACTCACACTCAAACTCACACTCAAACTCACACTCACTCACTCTCACTCACTCTCACTCACTCTCACTCACTCTCACACTCACTCTCACTCACTCTCACTCTCACACTCACTCTCACACTCACTCTCACACTCACTCTCACACTCACTCACACACTCACTCACACACTCACTCACACACTCACTCACACAATCACTCACACACTCACTCACACAATCACACTCACTTACACTCACTCACACTCACTCACCCTCACTCAC
>Ga0126342_10017178_pt1 | contig 12540 bp, 10 predicted proteins | sample Cyp1metagenome_FD_92528 | JGI IMG/M metagenome (GOLD analysis project Ga0126342, IMG submission 92528) | Coral microbial communities from Lord Howe Island, Old Settlement Bay, Australia - Cyphastrea 1 metagenome | ecosystem: Host-associated > Invertebrates > Cnidaria > Coral ...
ATGCATGCATGGATGGATGCACGCATGCAGGGATGGATGGATGCATGCATGCATGGATGAATGGATGCATGCATGCATGGATGAATGGATTCATGCATGCATGGATGGATGGATGCATGCATGGATGGATGCATGCATGCATGGATGGATGCATGCATGCATGGATGGATTGATGCATGCATGTATGGATGGATGGATGCATGTATGGATGGATGGATGCATGGATGGATGGATGGATGCATGCATGGATGGATGCATGCATGCATGCATGGATGGATTGATGCATGCATGTATGGATGGATGGATGCATGCATGGATGGATGGATGCATGGATGGATGGATAGATGGATGGATGGATGGATGCATGCATGGATGGATGGATGCATGCATGGATGGATGGATGGATGCATGTACATATTGCTGTGTGCGTGTGCAGTTTACACAGAGCAAATACAAGCACAGAACACACACACGAAATCTGTGTGCACCTTTGCACCCGAGTCGCGAAGGTCCAGGCGAAGGTAACGCAAACCCTTGCCAAAGCGCCAGTCCCTGTTGCCTCAGCTCGATGAACCTGCGCTAAAGGGTCTTACAAGTATCAATTCCAATCAGCCAATCAGTCACTTGAATAAACCAAACCAAAAGTGAATACTGTAAATTCTGTAAACAAATGTACAATGACAGCGAAGAAGCAAACCCACTTCAAATAGAATCCGTCAGGTCAAATCAAGTATGGAAACACATTGTAAATGCAGTCACTCAATGATCAATCATTGAATCAATCGTTCCAGACATGCAACATCAGATTTCATGCAATCATTCAGCTGCGCAGCGCTTTGTCATGAACATTTTAAGGTAGAAAGCGATTGAGTCTCATTGCGTATTGTAAATCAAGCTAGTGAAGTCAACCAAGGCGTAGGCACCAAACCACCAACAAAATCAACAAACTGATTAATCGATAAGTTCTGCCTTTCTCTCTCCCTTTCGATCTGTCCGCCTACCTAGTTGATAATTGGCTTTGAATGGGTGCTCCACGCAATCTGTGCAAGGGGCTATGCATCAAAGCCAAGCATAGCCGATCTGTCACAACTCCGTGCATCTGGTAAAGGTCCAACTTCCTGCTGGCCAGCACGGCCAATCAGCCAATCTAAATATATCCAAATATATTATATATTTTCAAATAATATGTTTAACATGTCAAGGTATATCACAATGGGAAATGCGTTGTTTAAAAAAAAAATGTTTGAAATTATTTTGAGGTTCGTCAGCATGGAAAGCCGCTGCGGGTCCTCAACTTCTCACACTGCTGCACCACTTCCAGTAGCGCATCTTCCGCACGCTGTGCTGATGAAACTTTCAAACTGCACAGCACACGCCGATCCGAAAAAGTGTCGCAAGGATTTGAGAATTAGAGGCACTCGCGAGTAGATGAGTAGAAAGGGGAGCACATAAAGCCATGTATCTGGTATCTAGTCACTGAAGTTCGCTGTATTCCCAGCCTTTGAAGTACCAATTGTTTGAGGCCTGCAGTAGGGCGAATACGAAATGATGCAACTTGTCAAGTGACCCGTCACCAGCCACCACCTCTGGATGGTTGCTGAAGTCAGTTTGCACCGAATCTACTCCACGGATCATGGTTTCGTTTGGACCTGCCTTTCAACTTCGGGATCTGGTGAAGGGCCTGGCAGCCAAACTTGGGAATGGAAACAACATAATTACAGTATACAAAATTGTAATCAAAAGTATACAAAAACAAAAATCGCAATATATAGATTTCGTACAGATTCGTACAATGGCCATGTGTTCGGCCTGCTATTTCGTCCCGCCATGTCCCGCCTCACTGCAGAGCTCCAGGGCACACAGCTCCAGGCACTGGACAGGAATACATAAGAAATCGCTCAAAGCCTGGCAGCGATTGGCGGCGAACATGTTTGCGTTTCAAAAACCAAAAGACTTGGCGCTTGCTCTCGCAGGCCCTTCTCTTCTTGCCCTTCATTTATAGGGTAGGTCAAGGGTTTGCAAAGCAAAACGACAGCTTATGTATGATTTTGCTATGTTGTCGTGACTTACAACCTAAGAAACAGCCAAATGAGCTGGCCGTTGGCATTTTCAATCTACGCCGGACGAACCCAATCAGGCAGTCTGGGCAAGTGAGCCAGCCGTAGTCGCCACAATCCGTCCTGCAAGCTCTCAACGGAGCACAATGACACGATGCCGCTCGGGTTGCAGCCTGGCAGGCGGTCACCATCTTCTGAACTTCTTCTTCAGATGGAGAGAACAAGGGCAACCGCTCCTGGAAAGGGGCATTGCCAACGGATCAGGCGAATCAAACCGAAACAGATCGAACTTGATTCCTCCTAGCGGGCGTTTATGGGTCTGTGTGTGTGTGCATGTAGCTGTGCTGTGTCATGCTATGAAGCTAATGTTGTCCTTTCAGCACATGTCATGTTCAAACGGCATTGGTTGTGAGAAGGCACTTGCTTACTTGGCCCCGTGTAGGAAATGTCTTGCATGCTAGCAAGTTCACTACATGTACATATATAATATTATATATATAGTAAATATAGATATAGCATGCATGCAATTATATGCATATATGCAGTATACATGTAACATGCAAGAAGAGGGTGCATCACGCTCAAGCTCTCCAGCTTGATCTCCACAAGAGTCCCATCCAGCCAATGTGCCATTGGCGACTCTGAGATTGATTGGAACCTGACTGGTAGCCATAGAGCCATCACTGCACAAATAGGAAAGGTTCCGAGTACAAAAGGGCGGTATGGCTTGGCCCAACTCATAAACACATGTCAAGACTGTCAAGATGCTAAAAGACCTAAAAGATCTCAATCAACAAATGTTTGCCCTGCCAAGCTGCTGGCAGGAGCTGATTTCAAGCCATCGCCTCATGGAAGGGGTGACTGGCCGAGACAAGTCAGAGTCGGGCTGCACACCTGAGTACTGCTCGGAGAGGCATATTTGGCATTTCACAAACAAACTTTCCACGTTGCAAAGTACCAAAGCTTCACCAGAATCAGCGAACCAAGGTGCAATGTCCCTGCACATACGCCAACTCCAAAGTGTGAAGTTTCCTACATTTCGCAGAGATGTTCAATTTGCTTCTGTATATGTAATATACAAATCTCGAGCGCAAACAGATGAGCAGGCTCAGTTATCTCACATACAGAAGAACCCTGGAAAATTTAAGGCAACCGTGGCTCAAGCAGCTCTGCATCAACTTCATGACTCCATTTCCAGTCCTGATTAAGCAAGGCAGTTTTTGAACGGCACTTGCTTTGGATTTAACCACGTATGTTCAAGCCAACTGAGAACAAGCACACACGCTGAGGCACGGAAATTCGCACACGGCTTGCTGGGCAAATGATGGAAAGTGAGTCAGTAGAAACAGGCTCCAATCACAACACATCGCTTTGCATGACAAAGTCTCAACACCTTCTCGCTGTTGATGCAAAGTGTGGAGAGATTCGGGCAATGTTCCGCCAGCAGTGCACCAAGGTCAGGTCCGACCAGGGGTTGAACCCTGAGAATCAACCAAAGCTGCTCTGCTGCTAAAGCTGACAAGCATGCTGCAACAATTTGAACCCGCCTGCTTGGAATGGAGAGCGACTCCAGCCGTTTGCCAGTTGCCTCACTGCACATCTGCACGGAGAATTGAAATGAATTATTGAAATGAAGTAAAGTATAGCAGTAAGTAAGCATACAGAAACTTGTTTTGCTCTCTATCTCCACAAGCTCTCTGTGTGTTGCCTGGATGATCTCCGCCAATTCTTTTGCAGCACAAGGAGGGTCCACAGGGATGCCCACTGCCCGCAATGGGCATGCTTTGGCGGCACTCGCCACCACGCGACTAGGGCAGGTGGATAGAAAGAGCTCCTGCAGTGCTGCAGAATCAGAGGGCTTAGGAACACCTCCTGCGATGAAACAACCTGGAATCTAAGATCGCTTCATTCAAAACCTTGAAACTTTGACATATCATCTGTCCAAGAGTCTGAATCTCTCTTTAATGAGAAATCGCAAATGCAATTATCGCTTTGTCAATGGTGGTCAAACAGCTCATCCGGACTTATGGGGCGCATTTGCACATCCCCCGGGCCCTATAGGTCCTCCAGGTGTGCAAGTTTTCCGCTGCCAATGAGGTCCATCAAGTCATCCTGGAGCGTTGGGGCGCAACCCTCCCACAAATGGAAATATGCCAAATATGTTTGATAAATAAAATTGCTCACATACAAGCTATCTATATACATACATCTGCACCCACTTGGAGCAAACACATGCCCGGTGGCAAGCCCTCCTGCAGTGGGCCATACAACCTGAGGGACTGCAAAGCCTCTGCCTTGACAATGGCGGAAGTCACCTCGCGGCTCTATGGCAGCCACATCTATGGTAGGGTGACAGGAAAGTGGCAGGTGCTCCAACCGTGCTGGCCAAGGCACAGGCACATGCAGGGGGAGCTCCAATTTCGTCAATGATGGAAACACACCCAAAGTGCAAACTATCCGGAAATGCGAGGCCCTCAGCAATGGCAAAGCCTGTCAAAACTTTCAGCTGAATACCCAGCGCGGCCAAGTGCTAGGTCCGAAACACGCGCTGCAATTCTATTTCTGCAACTGCAAAAAAATGGCTCAAGCAAGCGTAGTTAGCCCCACCAGAGTTTGCAAGCACGAAGGCCGCATCTCACGCAAAATATCCAAAACCTTCTCTGTAAGGCTTTCCTGCAAAGTTCCGACTGATGGAATTTGCTGCATGTTCTGAATGATGGGAAAAGACAAGCTCGAGGCACCAAAAAGATACAGCCATCCCCTGCCTCGTTGCCAGAAAGATTCAAGGAGCGGAGGTTGGGACACAGCTTCAACAGTCCTTAGCAGTTCGTGGCTTTTGCCTCCACTCGGGAGAGATCCTGCAGCAACTTGAAGTTCCCTACTGAAGAGCCCTCAGTCCGAAGAACCTTATAATCATATACGTTTTGGATCAGAATCTGTGCACGTGCTGGTCCGTCAACATCGGCAATCGATGCAGGTCGATAGATTCCTCAAACGCGGCAGAATGCAGCAGAAAACGTAGCATGTTTTACACATCACCAGTTTCCACTCGGCACACTGAGTAAATGCTACACAAGGGGAAATGCCTCTGGCAGAACATGGAGGAGCGCCACTTTTTCATGAATCTACTCAAAATAGATTTGTCTGCCGTAATTTCCCAAAGCACCGACTTGATAGCTGGCAACCTTTACAGCCATTTTAGTAGCTCTGGGTATTAGCCTGTAGCACTGTACAATCGCAAAAGATGTTGAACTTCAGCTCAGGCGGTCGTCACAAGGAAAAGGCATTGATCAACATCTGCAAACCAAGCTCAGGGCTTGTTAAGATCGACTCTGGATGGAATTGCACCGCAGCAATGGGCAGCGTTTTGTGCTGAATGGCCATCACAATCGGCTTGCTTGCCTCAACTCCATCGCCCGAAGACACTCCTGGCATAATGGAGGCAATCTCCACTAAGCACTCAGGGAGTGGGCGCAAACCATAGAGCGAGTGATATCTTGCCACAACGAAGCTTGAGGGACAGCTCTTGAAAATTGGTCCCGCTTTTTCTGCTGGAACAACGCTACCATCATGGCCAACCGCATGGACTTTCACTTCAGAAGGTTTCCCATGCATGGGCAAAGGCAGCTGTCCTAGCTTCCCACCGAAATGCTCCACGATACTTTGGAGTCCAAGGCACACTCCAAAAATCCGACATCCCATTTTCAGCAATCTGTCAATGTGCTTTGAGACCCCGAAGTCGGTGGGCCGGCCTGGCCCTGGGGACAGAACTACAAGATCTGGCTTTGAAGAAGCCAAAGCATGTTCTGCCTGAGAATGCCTCACGGTGGTAACTGTTGCACCCGTTTGTCGGAGGTAGTTTGCAAGAGTGTGGACGAAGCTATCCTCGAAGTCTATCAAGACTACCCTATGGTCTGCCTGCTTCAAAGGCATACTTGGCGTCTGGGCAATCTCTGGAGGCAAGTCATGAGGATTTCGAACAGCATTGAGACATGCAGAGGCTTTCAACTCTGTTTCCTTCTCCTCAGACTCTGGCACACTGTCGAACAGCAAGGTCGCTCCTGCACGAACCTCTGCCACACCTTCCTTGATCCGCACTGTTCTGAGCGTGAGTCCAGTGTTCAAGTGCCCATCAAAGGCAACATGACCAATGGAAGCTCCATACCAACGGCGCTGAGTTTGTTCGCACTCCTCAACAAATTGCATTGCCCATGTCTTTGGAGCCCCACAAACTGTCACAGCCCATGTGTGGACCAAAAAGGCATCTATGGCATCAAACTCTGGTCTCAAGTATCCCTCAACATGGTCTACGGTGTGAATGAGCTTGCTGTAGAGTTCAATTTGGCGTCGTCCGATGACTTGGACACTGCCATGCTCACAAATCCGGGATTTGTCATTCCTGTCAACATCTGTGCACATGGTGATCTCCGACTCTTCCTTGGCATCTGACAGAATCTTTTTGATGTGCTCTGCATCCTCCAAGGCATCTTTGCCACGGCGAATGGTGCCACTAATTGGGCAAGTCTCCACACGAACCCCTTTGAGATTGCGTTCCACACGAACGAACATTTCAGGGGATGCTCCAACCAAATATTCCTCCTCTCCCAGATTCATCAAGAAGCCATACGGAGAAGGATTCCGCCTCTGCAAACAATGGAATACTTCACTGGGTTTTGCTTTGCAAGGCTCTTGAAAGGTCTGAGAAAGGACTGCCTCAAACAAGTCACCGCGTACGAACTTCTCCTTGGCGACTCCCACAAGTTTTGCAAATTCGCCAGGCTTTAGCTCCCGCCGTTCCTTGCCCGCAGGCAACTGCGTCCTGGGTTTGAAGGCAACCTCTGCACCTTTGTCGTCCATGCCTTTCGTGCTCAGCATTTTACCCTCCGAAGCGAATGCGAAGTCATACTTAACTCGCCAGGACTGTTGTATCTGGTGATTCACGATCAGCATGTTGTCTGGGATGTACAACACCAAGTCCCTCTGCTTGGGATCTCTGTCTTTGTGCAGCTTGACATTCTCGAACTGAAAAGCTAAGTCATAGCCAAAAGCCCCATACAAACCCAGGTGAGCATCCTCTGCAGATTCAAACAAGTTCACGAAAGCTCTGATCACGGAGAAAATGCTTGGCTGTTTTGACCTCTCTTCCTCTGAGAAATAGCCCGTTGCTTCCATGACCTCGCCCTTGATCTTGTCAGAACCAACCATCCTGCAGTGCAAATTCCCTCCAACTCTGCTGACTGAAGAGGCTCACCCAAACCAATGCAGCATTAAAGGTCTTAAAGGTGGTACCCCAGAACATTGTACAGTATTGGATTCCGTTCCATGTTCGTTACTAAAGATTTATTATATAAAGAAAAAATGTTGTACTGTAAGATTAGATTCACAACGTTGACACCACTCTTTGTCTCAATGAATTACACTCCATGTCATTGCAACCCTTTGCATGACTTTGCATTGCATTACACTTCATTACATTTTATTACATTACATCATTCGAAAGGAAAACATTACAAACATGTCACAAAATGATTTGTTTGCCAATGATGCAAAACACGGAAACGGGATGATACAGGAACTGTCGCTCAAAGAAATCGGCTTCCTTTAACGTTCTAATTTCCACAAAATCATCCGAAGATAGAGGCTAGTCCTAGGCATTGCACATTATGTAACACGTTTCATCCCGTTTAGTACCTCATAGTATCGCAGGATTGCAATGACAGTTACCACGACAATTGTATCACAATTCGATACGATGATTTAGACAACCCCTACATGATCATTTCAAAACACTTTGGAGATGCTACCCCGAAGTCAAAAGTTGCTACTTCAAATCAAGGGGCTTGACCTCCGACACAGCAGATGTTGCTTTCAACATGCCGAAAATAGTAGGCAGGAATGGCCGGCCACGGCAGTTCAGGGCACTCACCTCGAACTTCCTGTTCCAAGCCTCTAAAGCCAGCGGTGGATCAGCAAAGCCCAGAGTCCACAACGCATACCTTGCACGGCATCTGTCACTCAAGCACAAACAACGCAAGCAAACGTTGCCAGAAAACGTGAATCTGCCAGCAAATCATGGCAAATAATGGGAACCAATCAAGGCCGGATCGAACTTTTCATAATATGACTTGCAGCCCTTGTACCGTCCGGGATATTCATAGGACGATGACAACAAGCAGCCGCGACTGCTGTCCAATCGTCTGGACAACTCCTGCACTTCTGCAAGTGGATCTTCAACTTCGAAGACCTCAAGAGATATCGCAAGTGAGGAGTGACAAAAGATCTTTGACCCAATCACTCCAATGATGTGAATTTCAAAGCAAATGACCCAACAAGCCACCCAAAAAATCCACATAATCGTATGGCCCATATGGCATATCTCAGAATCTGTCAGTATCCCTCGGGTGTGCCAGTCACTTCATCTCTTGGCATGTTGTCTCTTTTCTATAACTGATGACCTCTGCCCAGCCTCCGAAATGACCATCACTTGCCCGGCAGTGACATAAGTCTGTGACCGAGGCCTCGCGTTGGGTGCTCCAAGGCTCGGCATCTCCTGGTGAAGCATTGCACCAAATGTATCCAAATGTTGTGAGGACAGGAATGTCCTCGGCAGCTCCCAACAATCTTAAGGTCGCCTACGGTGGCCTGTTAGAGTATGTGCATTTCTCCCAACAAGTAATCTTGCCGCATTCATGAACTGGACATCTGATGGGAGCAATAGATTCTTTGCTGTTTCCTCACCTTTCCTCCTTCTCCTGCACGGACCTACATATGTACTCCACCCGGGCCCTTTGCTGTCCTTGCCACCCAAAGCGTGATTTTTCAGCCGCTTCGCGGTGCCATTGCTCACGGGCCCTTCTCGCTTCATGCCTCCTCGAAAATTTGGCTGCGCGTCTTTGTGGCCCTGTCGCCACGCACTGCACTTATGAGACAAAAACGCTTGAGCAAACAACCACAGAACACATATAGAAATAATGAATTAATGAGATGATCAGCCTCTCAAAGCCGAAGCGATCCCATGTTCACAGCTATGTGACAATCCCTTCAGGCTGCTGTTTTCTCTGAACTGCTACGATCATTGTTAGATCTCACAACAAATGAAATGCCAAAATTCCAAGTGTGCCAGCCGGTTCCCTGCTGCATAGCTGGCGCGTTTCTCCTCAGATTCTAGCGGAAAGGAAGTGCCTACGTGGCACCCAATGAGCTCATCAGAAAGAAATCACGTTGCCCCTAGTTGCCTCTGCAAACTTCTTTGAGGTATTCCAGCCCAGCCACATCTGTTGCTCAAGACAAGGAGCCAGCCAAAGTAGAAGCAGCTGGAAAGAACCACGGAAGCACAAATCGCTAAGCTGAAGCTTGGGAAAGAGCCCTCTTTGCCAGGAAAGCTTCCTGCACACTCAATGTTTGAAATGCCAACGCCTTTGCCCCTGCCTTGATGATCCATCAGTATAGCACCCTTCCTGTATATTAATATATACTCTATATAGACCACACTTAACCACACCAGTCCGAGTTTCTCTCTGAGTTTGTCCCTTTCGGATTCCCTTCCAGGCCTCAATTCCTTGCAGCAAATCTCTGCCTGCAAGAGCGACCATGTCGGAAGCCACTCCAAGCACAGCAGCAGCTTGTGCAACTGCAGCAGCGGACTGGTTGCCATGGGGTTCCTACATCAGCGCTAAAAGTGAAACACTTTTAAATACTGTGATTTTGGGGTGCCGAAGTACCAAGGACCGGTGAAATCAAAGATCCGATTTCACATCTAGTATACAGGCCAGTTGTGTTGGCTGCAGAGAATGATCAGATGTCTAAATGAGTTGTTGCCATGCTGCCATGCTATCAATGAGAGGAAAGGCTGACAGCAACAAAAAGTTGAAATGAAATAAAGTTCAAACGGGTGTCTGGCTCAGGTGTCCAAACATTGAACATGCGGTGTAATGTGCTTTCCCTGTTGCAGTGACAAACAATTGTCATGATATGTCGTAGCATGTTCCCCCGCCGGCCTCTTCAATGATGGCACCTCCACCATTCCCACAGATGGATCAAATGGCAAACTGGCTCCGAACAGAATGCAAACTCGTGACAACTTGTGACAGCAACATACAGAAGGTCCCCTTTTGCTGTCCTTTGCCTGCATCACCCTGGCGCTCATCAATGACCTGTCGGCATTCTCATAAAGTGGCAAAGTGCACTCACTGCCCTGGGCCCTGAGTGTCACTCTGCAAGGCTCGTTTTGGCACATCAAAAATGCCGCAATACGAAAGGCAATCCGACCTTGGATTTTCTGCACCCGGAAGGCTCGGCCCGTAGGGTTTGCAATGTTTGGTCCTTGACAACCCGGCACACAAGGTTTCCACGCAAATACGTAGTTACATAGTGTAATCATAGTGTCATGTGTTCATGATCTCCGGTCACTCTCCCGAAGAAGGTCTTCAAATTCAAATTTGGGCATTCCTGCCGGGTAATCCTCGACTGCCGCTGAAGGCGGTAGTCCTGCAAATTTGTTGATGCCCTCTTTTGTTGCAGAACTAGTTCAGCTAGCCTCTTTGACAATAGATTCGAAATCGGAAAATGCGTCCTCGTTCTCTGACCTCATCCTGATATCCATGCCTTCAGCCAGACTTTTGCAATGTTTGTAACCCGCCACTAACCGCAATCTAGCGGATAAATGTGGACAATCTGTTCTTTTTAAGTGTGCAAAGGTTGATATCAAAACGCGTAACGCAATAACGCCGTAACGCCCAAGCACATAGTTTTCCTCAGTGTTAGATCGAAGGTGTCACTGAGGAATCAACCCCACTGCACGTCTGGTGCCTCAATGTCAGTGATTTGTGTGTTGTGTGCTTCAGTTTCCCATGGTCACTCTATTCTCTTTGACATAAACATGCAAACAAAAATAGAATAGACATGAAGAGAACATAGCAAACAAACAAAACCTGTCCAGCCCATGAAAAGTCCCTATTGTGTTGAAGGGTTCGACTCATGATCACCCCTGTAGAATACTTGAATGATGACTTGCGCAAATGCAGCTCTTCTCGGCACCCAGAATCAGCAAGTGAAAATAAACAAACAAGCCGGCCGTGCCCAAGTGCTGGCACCTTGGCGAAGAGTGAATGCAAAACTGGTGAAAACTAAATGGTTTTTTGCAGCATGAAGCAATGCAGAAAGGAACTCGGACACCCACACAGCCTCAGCTACAGCACCGTTCCTGGAGCACATGTTGCCAATGCAGTGCCAAGTGGACTGTTTCATGCTGTTGCTACCAAGTGTTCTATATAGTTTTTGTATGTTTTGGTCGATCACGTGTTTTTATGTTCGGTCCCTTTGCGAGCAATCAATTCGAATGTGCTATCTGCACGAGGCCTCTCGACCGTGGACAGCACGGCCTTGCTTTGCGTTGATTATCCATGTCCACAGTAAGATGTTTCGTGCTCACATGCGAAATATTATTTTATTCTTAATATTAAATACAGGTAAGCAGGTCCCCACCGTCACAATCCTTCCATTGAAAGCAGACAGGAAAAACGCATGCTGGCCTCCATAACTCTAACGCACTCAGTTTGCTCACCTTCACAGGTCGTAACACGCACAATTGGCAATTAACCACTTCAATCTACTTCATAAATTGACATACACATCGGCAAACATCGGCAAACTAGTTTCCAAAAGCCGAGGCACGTCCCACATTCTGTTCCAATCTCGCGAGGCGCTTGGCGAGGCGTTTCACCCGCTCACTTTGGCGCAATTTCACTGGGCACAGTCCGTCCAGCAATCGCGCTCGCAAGCGCTGCAATTCTAATGCCGCCTCTGCCTGCACCATTACATTGGTAGTAAAGTCAGAAAAGTCAGCAGAGCCATGCAAAGCTAGTAAAATAAAATTCAAAGTGGCCAAGTAGGACATATTTGTTGCTATTCGTGCAATGCAAATTGTTACACCCAAAAGTATGGTTGCAAATGGTCGCCTGCTGGGAATCCATATCGCGCATGGCAACCTCCAGCATGTCCTGCAATCAATGGCAACGGAAGGACACACGGCAAAAATTGCGTTGCAAGAACCTTGTGACTTTGTGGTTTTATGAAAGTTGTATTAGCAAACTGCATTTGGTGAAGTTCCTGAAGTTCTGCAAGGTCTTCATTGATGCGGGCAATTCGCAGAGCAACCGGTTCAAGACCAGGCGTTCCGCCAAACAATGGCGATCTGTGGTGCATAGGCGTTGACACAGTTGATTGTGTTCCAATGCCGTGCAGCCATTGGCACGGCCAAGGAATAAGCTGAATCAGGCCATGAAAACTGCATCAAAAGAAGGTCTGGTATATCCGCCGACCCCGGCCGACGCAAGGGGGAGCGCGTAAGGGAAAAAGAGGTACTGGGAAAGAAACATGTACAGGTCTCAAAATGTATATATATATATAGATTCAAAAAGAAAGTAGGCCAGCTAGGTTTCAAACATTGAAAAAAGTACACATATGGGAATGTCTTAAACTGAGG